>QQTW01004311.1_pt1 | contig 10647 bp, 10 predicted proteins | sample 1904831 | NCBI WGS metagenome assembly QQTW01 (sample SAMN09435610, study PRJNA476489) | Subsurface metagenome, whole genome shotgun sequencing project.
ATCCCTCCCCCATTAACTCTTTTCCCCCTGCTCCCCTGCTCCCCTGCCCCCCTGCTCTTTCTAACTTCCTCAGTAAAGTAGGGAAATGTGTAACTGTCTAGATAGAAAAATTTAGGAGCAAAATTCCAGACTTATGTATGATTGTATTGTCGTTGGCTCAGGACCAGCTGGCGGAACTTCTGCCTATCATTTAGCCAAGCGGGGACATTCCGTTTTAGTTTTAGAAAAAGAAACGCTGCCAAGGTACAAGCCTTGTGGTGGTGGAGTGTCGCCTGTGATCGCTCAATGGTTTGACTTTGACTTTGACCCAGCCATTTCCGTTAAGGTAAATACGATTCGCTACACCTGGAAAATGGGCGACCCCGTGGAAGCTAAACTGAACACGCCACAGCCGATCTGGATGGTGAGGCGAGAAATCTTCGACCACTTCTTGGTTCAGCAAGCGCAGAAGCAGGGGGCTGAACTTCGAGATAACACAGAAGTTAAAGGAATTGAGTTCCAGATTGACCATTGGCAGGTCAACACATCAAACGGCACTTTTAACGCTCGTTATCTGATTGCGGCAGATGGAGCCAAAGGACCAATGGCAAAATGGCTTGGGTTCAAAGAACGCAAACGTCGCTTGGGTGGAGCCTTGGAAGCTGAAACACCTGCTCAGGTGAAAAACAGTCACATTGCCCACTTCGAGTTTGGCATGGTCAAAAATGGTTACATATGGAACTTCCCCAAGGCTGATGGCTATTCTATTGGCATCGGTACTTTTCGGGGCGGCGCAGGGCAGGACTTTAAGAGCATTTTGGGTGAGTACGCCACGATGTTTGGTGTAGATCTTAAAACCAGTAAGCAATACGGTTATTCACTTTGCCTTTGGGATGGCGATCAAAAGCTGCATACCCAAAACGCAATTTTGGCTGGGGAAGCCGCGTGTGTAGTTGATCCTATGACAGCAGAAGGCATTCGCCCTTCGATTTTTAGTGGGCTAAAGGCAGCTGAAGCAATTAGCCAAGCGATCGCGGGTGATATTAATGCCTTAGAAAGATACACTCAGGTGATCAGTGAAGAATGGGGCGCTGATATGCTTTGGGCGCAGCGTTTAGCAGGGGTGTTCTACCGCATTCCTGGAGTTGGTTACAAAGTGGGTGTTAAGCGCCCCTCTGCTACTGAGCGTATGGGCAAGATTCTGTGTGGGGAAATCAGTTATAGCGATGTTGCTGATCGTGCCCTTAAGCGTCTAAGTGGCAGCTTGATACCTGGTATGGGTAGTTGAACAGGCTGCGTCCTTAATTCTTTGTATAACCGCTGTTGAGGAAAAATTAGTAACAGCCGCGCAGAGATGGAAGCGCTGTTCTTGAGCACTAGGAGGGACATAATTTGGAGTGACCATAGATGCTGGCAAAAAACTTCTCCAGTGTGGTAATCTCATCAGTATCTGCTCCTACGTATTCAATATCCTTTTTAGGATACCTCCTCGCAATCTAGAACCGGTTGATATGTTACTCGTGTTCTTTTCAATTCATATCCCTATGTTGGCTAGTGTCATCTGGTATCACCAGCTGAATGTCAAAGACATTTAACTGAGAAATAAGAGTGCGTACGACAGTGTAATTTAGATACATCTGAACATACTACTATCTGCAAGGCATTTCAGCCTTTGCTGTTTACTATTTCATCAAGACTATACATAAATACACTAATGCATTTAAAACTTCCAATACCAATCCGCAATCTGCTAAAGACTACGAAATTATGGCAGGAAAATTCTTTTATATTACGAGAATTCAAATACTTTCGGCGGTTTGCAGTACTTGCTCTAGTATTTACGGTAGTAGCAGCAGTCTTTGAGGGATTCGGAGTTGGATTTATTCTATCTTTCTTGCAAAGTTTAATAAACCCTGATGCAAAGCCGATTAGAACAGGGATTGAGTGGGTCGATGTGGGAATCCTGGCGGTAAACGCTCCTGTCAATGAGCGTCTATATCGTATATCTGCGCTAATTTTAATAACAGTATTCCTACGTGCAGGCTTTACTTACTTAGGACGGCTTTACACTAATATTGCTCAGGCTCATTTGGGCTACCAACTACGCAAACGGGTTTTTGAACAGCTTCAAGCACTGAGCTTAAGTTTCTTTGCAAAGACACGAGCTGCAGAATTAGTTCATACCATCACATCCGAAACCCTGCAAATTATGCAGGCTTTTAGTGTAGTTGCTGTTTTAATTAGTAAGAACTGTATCACGTTAGTATATTTAGTCTCAATATTATTGCTGTCTTGGCAACTGACGATTATTTCGGTAATGCTGTTTGGTCTGCTGTCAGTGGGAGTATCAACTCTACTGGGTAGAGTACGGGAGGCCAGTTTTGAAAGAACAAAGGCTGGTAAATGGTACACTATAGTAGTACTAGAATTCATTAATGGTGTTCGCACAGTTCAAGCATTTGCGGCGCAAAATTTCGAACGCAAAAGGTTTGAAACTGCTAATTTGAATCTGCTGGAAGCTACTAAAAAATCTGTATCAGCTGCTGCAGTGATAGAACCTCTTTCAGAAGGGGTAGCTACCACAATTCTGGTTGGCATGATGATTCTGGCATTCGCAACTCTGATTCCAAGCGGACAACTGAAGCCAGCAGGGTTACTGACATTCTTATTTGTCTTATTCCGTCTGATGCCAAATATGCGTCAGGTAGATTCAGCAAGAGTACAGATCAATAATTTTCAGGGTTCACTGAGCAATGTTAGAGAGCAGGGGGGCAGGGGAGCAGGGGAGCAGGGGGAAAAGAGTTAATAACTTCCCTGCAATCAAGTATGAACCTCGTTTCATGTGGACGAAAGGATAAAAAGATTTATACCTTGCACTTCCTGTCTCGACATAAAGCGTCGATATCCAAGCCTAGAAGTCTCTACCAAAGGTGGCTCCCCTGCTCCCCTGCTCCCCTGCTCCCCCGCTCCCCTGCTCCTCTGCTCCCCCGCCTCTTGTTCAAACGGTCATAATATCTTTCTCTTTGTCTGCCAGCAGTTCATCAATTTTGGCAGTATATTTGTTAGTCAGCTTTTGAAGTTTATCTTGCTGATCCCGCCCTTCATCTTCAGAGATCTCGGCGTTTTTCTCCTGCTTCCGTATGGTGTCAAGGGCATCTCGGCGAATGTTACGGATGGAAACGCGCCCCTCTTCGGCGTACTTAGCAGCGAGTTTGACGAATTCTTTACGGCGATCGCTTGTCAGCGGTGGAATGTTCAGCCGGATTATGGAACCGTCGTTGTTGGTAGTTAAGCCCACATCCGATAGAGAAATCGCCTTTTCGATTAGGTTCAAACTGCTACGATCATACGGTTGAATCGTAATTGTACTAGAGTCGGGAATGCTAATGTTTGCCAGAGACTTGAGGGGTGTGGGCGAACCGTAATAGTCTACCGATACCCGGTCAAGCAAACTCGGATTAGCGCGACCCGTGCGAATCGTGTTAAAAGCTCGTTGAGTGGCCTCAACGGTTTTCTGCATTGTACTCTCAGCTTCAGCTAATTTCACAAAAACCTCCCACAAGGGTGCCGATTGCTTCTCCCATCACGGCTCGACGGATGTTACCCCGCACCGAGATGTCAAATACAAGAATTGGGATGTTGTTCTCTTTACACAAGGCAATTGCAGTACTATCCATAACCCGCAGGTCTTGAGCCAAAACGTGACCGTATGTAAGACTGTGATAACGTCTGGCTCCAGGATGCAGATGAGGGTCGGCATCATAAACCCCGTCTACCTTGGTGGCTTTGAAAACGACTTCAGCGTCAATTTCAGCAGCTCTCAGGGCGGCAGTGGTGTCGGTGGTGAAGAAGGGATTTCCCGATCCAGCGCCAAAAATTACCACGCGCCCTTTTTCTAGGTGGCGGATGGCACGACGCCGGATATAAGGTTCCGCTACTTCTTGCATAGCGATCGCTGTTTGCACTCGCGTTTGCGCTCCAATCCGCTCCAGGCAATCTTGAAGTGTTAGGGCATTCATCACTGTCGCAATCATCCCGATATAGTCGGCGGTTGCTCGATCCATACCAGCTGCTGATGCCTTGACACCACGAAAAATATTGCCACCACCTACAACAATAGCGACTTGAACGCCATTATTTACGAGTTCTGCAACTTCAGCCGCAATTTCTTGAACGATCCCTGGATCAATGCCATAGCCCAAGTTGCCCATCAAGGCTTCACCGCTCAGTTTAAGTAAAATCCGTCGGTAAGGTATTGCCATGCAGTTAGGATTAGTTCAGTTGGTAAATTGCCTCCAATTTAAGATAACAGGAGAGGGTTTCTCTGTCTCTAGTTACCAGGCTTGAGCTAACGCCTGATAACCAATTAGTTTGTAAACCAGTTTGGCTGCCGTAAACTGGGAAACCACCGAATCCGTTAGCGGTGCCAACTCCATCACGTCACAGCCAATCACTTGGTGAGTTTCAAATACTCTGCGTAAAAATGCGGTAACCGTATACCAGTTCAATCCACCTGGTTCTGGGGTGCCGACGCCAGGGATCAGGGTAGGATCAATTCCGTCCAAGTCAATGGTGAGAAAGACTTTTTGAGTAGAGATAGCAGCGATCGCTCGTTCCATCCAATCAGGTTGCATGGCAATCTCCCGCGCTCGAAATACCGTCAGATGTTTCTCTTTGATTAGGTCTGCTTCTTCTTTGCTGATACTACGGATACCAATTTGTACTGTAGGTAACCCCATATCCACAACCCGGCGCATTACACAGGCGTGGTTATGGATCGAGCCTTCGTATTCGTGGCGGAGATCTCCATGGGCATCGATTTGAATAACTGTGAACGGTTCAGCCGGATTAGCTTGACGGTAGGCTTCTACAACGCCAGTGGTAATGCTGTGTTCCCCACCTAGGGCAATGACGAATTTGCCATCTTGAATCAGCTGGTACACCGTTTCTTGAGTGACTTGCAGCATTTCCTCAGCTGAGACATTACGACGAGTGCGTGTATCTGCAACAGCAGGGTGAGAATAAATCCCAATATCGCGGCAAGTTTCCCGTTCTAGCTCCTCATCGTAGTATTCCACCTGCTGGGACGCCTCTAGAATGGCATCTGGGCCATTTTCACAGCCAAGGCGATAGGTAGTTGTTGCTTCATAGGGAATAGGTAAGATAACTACCCGTGCGTCATCATAAGCCGTTGCCACATCAGGTCCAAGAAATGGCATCACCGAAGGGGAAGTTTGTGCCAGCATAACAAAAATAGTTTGAGAATAAGGGAGTACCAATATTTGATCCTGACATACTCTTGACTCCCACTGCCATGAAGCTCTCTTCTTCTACGACTGCATCTAGTTTCGCTGCAACACAGACTTGGCTTTGGCTTGGTTTCCCCATCTGCTATCAGGCTCAAGGGAATGAGGGACCAGCTGTGGTCTTAGTACATGGCTTTGGAGCTTCTTGGTGGCATTGGCGCAAGAACATCCCAATGCTGGCGAAAACCTGCCGAGTCTATGCCATCGACTTGATTGGCTTTGGTGGCTCAGCCAAACCTGCTCCTGGTCCTTTGAAACCAGGTGAACAAATTCAGTATTCGTTTGAAACCTGGGGGCAGCAAATTGCCGATTTTTGCCGAGAGGTTGTTGGTGAGCCAGCTGTTTTGGTAGGTAACTCGATTGGTTGTATTGCTGCGATGCAAGCAGCGGTGAGCAACCCAGATATTGCCTTAAGTATCGCTCTACTCAACTGTTCCCTGCGACTACTGCATGATCGCAAACGTGCTGCTCTTCCCTGGTATCGAAGGTTTGGAGCTCCGGTGGTCCAACGCTTGTTGTCAGTCAAGCCAATTAGCCAGTTCTTTTTCAATCAGCTTGCCAAACCTAAAACAGTGCGTTCGATTCTCTTGCAAGCCTATGCTCATCCTGAGGCGGTAACAGACGAGTTAGTAGATCTCCTGATGGCACCAGCCCGTGATCCAGGTGCTGTAGCTGTGTTTGTCGCCTTTACCGCTTATTCCCAAGGTCCGCTGCCTGAAGATTTGCTCGCTGTCTTACCCTGCCCCGCCATAATGCTATGGGGAACAGCTGATCCTTGGGAACCAGTTGCATTGGGGCGAGAGTTAGCTAACTTCCCTCAGGTACAGAAGTTTATTCCCCTTGTAGGTGTTGGGCATTGTCCTCAGGATGAATCGCCCGATTTAGTTAACCCCATTTTGCAAGATTGGATATTGCAGCAATCAGAGCAACAGTGAGTAAGGGTTTACGGGATTACGTTTTGTCTTTGCAGCCAGTCTCGACCAAGCTGAATTGTAATATCAGATTCGAGACTGCCGGTACTTTCAACGCGCACTTCTCCCATATTTAGGGCATTGCGAATCGCTTCGGCACTTTCAGTATCCCCTTGCTGGGCGATGATGTGAGTCACGTCCAACGGTTCATTCCAGGACTTAGCGATATAAACGTTGCCATATCCGAGCTTTTGGAGCGATTGGACTAACGGTTGGACAGCCTGATTGCTACCGGTGCTATTTTGAATCGCCACTCTCAAATTAGCTGGATCAATTGCTGCTTGCGAACTCTGTAATGCGACGTCAAAGTGTTGAGACATCATGGTGGCAATACGATCTGGATCTGGCAACCAGTAGCTAGCGTCGTATTCTTTTGTCTCACTAAATCGACCAGGTAACATCAACATCTGCATATTCGAGCGATTTCCCATCCCAAAACCCATCAACGCCACTAACTCCTCAACACTCAAATTAGTGTCGATGTGAGACTGGATCACCGAGAGAATTTGGGGCAGTCGGGCTAGGGTAGCTGGATTCAGTGCCTGTTCCATGAGGGCACGGATCATGAGTTGCTGCCGCTGAATCCGACCGATATCGCCCAATTCATCATGACGATAGCGTAAAAGTTGCAGCGCTTGATCGCCGTTAAGATGCTGCTTGCCTGCCTTCAAATTGACGTACAGGTGCTGACTGTCATCACTGTACTTCATATCTTTGGGAACGTATACGGTGACTCCGCCCAAGGCATCAATGAGCTTGCCAACTCCCTGAATATTGATGCGAATATAGCGATCAATTGCTACCCCGTTTAAGAGTTCATTGACAGCTTTAGCACTCAGAGATGGTCCGCCATCAACATTGGCAGCATTAATTTTTTTAAAGCCATGCCCCTCCACTGATGCGCGGGTATCTCTGGGAATGGAAAGCATAATTAATTTTTTTGTCTCTGGGTTAAAACGGAAAAAGAGCATCACATCCGAGAGACCTGCAAATGAGTTCACTTGAGCCTGATATCTCAGGTTTTGGGTTTCAGAGGGAGGATTCTGCACTTCTGTTGAGAGTACACTCATTCCCAAAACTAAGATATTGACGGGGCGAGTTAGTTCTGAAAATTTCAAACCCGTCCCAGATATGCGCTTGCCTTGACCGAATACTGCCTTCTCTTCCGAGCTGAGTTGGCTATGTAGCAGAGGCGTACTGGACAAAGAAACGGCTATAAGTGCCCCCGCTGTTGCTGATAGCACCGCTACACCGGTCATGCCAACCCAGAACCAAAGCCAACTTCTAGACTTGGCTGGGGAAGACCTTTTGTTAAAGGATTTAGAGCTACTTGCAGAATGGGAATTTTGATCTGAAATTTTTTGTACTGACACACACTTCCTCACACTTACTCAGCAGCAGTGGTTGATTTTTAGACAGACAGACGACTTTTGTAGAAGCTAGCTCTCAACTGTCGGCTTGAGTGTTCTGCTTAAGTGCTATCCAAAACACAGATAGCAGCATCTCCTGATATCTGCTGCAAAATCCGGAGAATGCTTTTTGGAGTTTACCTGCATCAGATTTAAATAGCCAATATTTTCTAAATAATCCCAGAGGTAGGGGAACTCGGTACCCCCAGGCAGTGGAGATAGGGTTCAGGACAAGTACTTGCTAAGCATTTGTGCCAAGCGGCTAAACCCAGCTAAGCGGACAGGCTGGCGCTGCCACAAGCGAACCATTAACCAAAGACTGACCAAAAAGTAACCAGAGGTCAGAAAGCTGTTTAACACCAAAAGACGCAGCGTCAAAAACTCAGATGTTTCCGCCCCCACACTTAACAAAAGGTAGCCTAATAGCCAACTGCCTGCTAGGGTAACAGATAGGCGGCTTACTGCAAGTTGCTCCCTTGATGCTTGGCGGCTATCTGGGTCAAATGATTCTACAGAGCTTTTGCCTTGGCAATAGAGAGTCCAAAGCGATGGGAAAAAGCCAACGACGGGGAGCAAATAGAAAAACAACTGTAAGTGCTTGAAGTCTGGGTTGTCAGTTGGTTCAACTTTTTTCATGTTTGTTGGTTTGAATCCTGAAGAAGAGGGATGAGTCAGAGTGATGGAGTCAGAGATAATAGGCGTAAGAGTGAAAATCTGAGTTTGTTCTATCCCGCAGTTGGCACATGCAGAAACGCAAAATCTTCGATTGGTGGCAGGCGATAACGCCCTTAGGGCGTATTTTAGCGATCGCGTTCCTTGCTCCCCTGCTAGTACTCAATGCATGGGCAATTTCTTCAATTTTTGCCTACTTTCACTCGCTGATTGTCATTTTGGTGGCAGCATCCTTACTAGCGTTTCTGCTGAACTACCCCGTTAGCTGGATGGAGCGCCAAGGTGCTAGGCGAGATCAAGTTGCTATCCTGGTATTTCTGGTAACCCTATCAATTTTGCTAGCGTTGGGTGTAACGCTTGTACCCATTGCCCTGAGCCAAGCTCAGCAGTTAGTATTTCGCTTGCCAGAGTGGATTGACTCTGGACGACATCAACTGATAGTTTTGAACGATTGGGCTGATAACCAGGGCTTGCCGATTAACCTGGATGCCTTGGCAGTTCAAATCAATGATCGGTTAAAGGGACAGTTGCAGGCGATCGCTGGACAAGTCTTGAATTTAGCTGTAGTGACACTTACCAGCCTGCTGGACTTTCTGTTTACGATGGTTCTAGCGTTCTATCTCTTGCAGCACGGTGATGAACTCTGGCTGAGTTTAGTGCAATGGCTACCTCCCCAAACCCGACAGCCTTTTTCTCAAACCTTACGTCTTAGCTTTCAAAATTACTTCATTGCGCAGTTGATTTATGCCACCTGTATGGCGGCTGCCCTGATTCCCACTTTTTTGTGGCTGAAAGTGCCGTTTGGTTTACTATTTGGCTTAACAATTGGCGTTATGGCACTGATTCCCTATGGTGGCACCGTCGGCATCGTGCTGACTACTCTGCTGGTAGCGCTTCAAGATGTTTGGTTGGGATTGCGGCTGTTGGCTGCCGCTGAAGTCGTCCTGCAAATTCTAGAAAACTTAGTCTTACCCCGGCTTTTGGGAAGAGCTACTGGCTTGAATCCGGTTTGGGTTCTGATTTCTGTTTTAGTGGGGGCACAGGTTGGAGGTCTACTGGGGGTGGTTGTAGCCGTACCGCTTGCGGTTGTCACCAAAGCGGCTCTAGAAACCGTACGTTCGCGTAACACCTCCATTGGCGAAGCGATTCCGGGAGAGGTAAACTCATCTCCGTTCAGCCCAACACCAAGTCGAGTTGATCTAGAAGCTCAAGTCAGCGGAAAAGACCCAGCGTTTTTGAAAGAGAAAAAAGATGTTCTTCTAAACTCACCTCCTGCCGTAGTTGAGGATATTTGATGAAACATTTTGGTTTGAAACTCCGCCCGTAAATGAGCAAGAGGATGTTTTGTACCAACTTGGCAGTAATCTTGGTACAAATCTTTCTGGTTCTCCATAAAAAAATGTCAGGGGACGTGTGCAACTACTCCCCTGCTCCCTCGGTCATCTTTGCGAGGCTTGCTCTTCATTATTCAGTATATTTACGTGTAAATATCCAGATCAGGTTCAATTTTCCAGTATTTTTCCTGATTTAAGATCAGAACAAATATTATTAATATTAATCCATTAACATCTGCAAGCTTCTCATGATATGAGCAACAAAATATACATTTTTTACTATTTAAATTACTTAGACTATCGCTGATTGTAAAAATTGGAATAGGAAGAGACTAATAGGAGCTTTACACCGATTCCAGAGGGAAAATAAATCAACCCTTACTAGTACTTTGTACTAACGTTGAAACTTTGGAATAATCAGCAATAAAATGTGGCTTTCTATTAAATAATACGCGAGGGTTGTCAGCAAGTAAAAGCAGGGACACTATAGTGAAATCTCCATTGCCTAGTCATGAAGCGGCCAGGCTTGATGCCTTACGCCAGTACAATATTCTTGACACACCTCCTGAAGAGGTATTCGACGATTTGACTCGCTTAGCCGCCCAGATGTTTGAGGCTCCAATTGCGCTGATCAGCCTAGTCGATGCTGAGCGTCAATGGTTCAAATCAAAAATAGGTTTAGAAGCCTTAGAAACTCCTCGTGATGTTACCTTTTGCGAGCAGGCAATTTCACAGTCTAACTTATTTGTTGTCCGGGACACTCATCAGGACGTTCGCTTTGTTAACAATCCTCTAGTTACTTTAGATCCCAATATCCGATTTTACATTGGTGCACCTCTAATTACCCCAGATAACTTTGCGTTAGGCACCCTATGCTTGATTGACTATGTACCTCGCGATTTAAGTCCCAAACAGCAAGAACACAAGATGCTCGACCTCCACAATTTCATACAGAATCGAAGATGTCCAAGTGCAC
>QQTW01004312.1_pt1 | contig 10647 bp, 10 predicted proteins | sample 1904831 | NCBI WGS metagenome assembly QQTW01 (sample SAMN09435610, study PRJNA476489) | Subsurface metagenome, whole genome shotgun sequencing project.
GTGCCGCTCGCTGCAAAAGATTCGCAGTGTGGCTTCTTGAGGTGCGTCGTTGATAACATGCTCCTTGAATCGGTACATGGCATCACGGCTAAACAACTCGACGGCTGCTGGAAGAGAGTCTTGATTGGAAAGCCTGTCAATTGACCAATGGATCACCACTTCTCCCAACATGACACTGTATGCGCGCAACACCAATGTGAGGATGAGAAGGCAGAAACTGAACAGTAAAGCCATGAACATACATAAGAACTTAGTAGAAGTCTTGCAGTCGGCTGTCTTCAATACTATTCTGAAAGGGAGTAAAATGAGACTTGATGGTGCGGCACCGGCTATGATACTGAGCTGGGCATCGGGTGCTGGAATGACATACAAAGTGATCGATAAAGGTTGCATGTGAACCAGCCAAGACTCACCGGTACCTCTTGTTCCTGGTTGCGAATACAGTAGAACGAGAGCTAATGGTGCGAAGCAGTATACTCGTTCCAAGTTTTGTTTGAGGAGAACATCCAATTGTTGGCCTGTATCCACTAGTCCCATGATCCTAATCGTTGCCGAAATGGCAATATTATGGCGCCAATGGCTTTCGTCGCTGCAATGTTATCTTCCAGTCGACCGAGAGGACCTCTGTAGCATGCTTTGATCTGATAACAAGTAGACATAACCTCAAAGAGGCAGCCGCGGAAAAGTCTGGTGTTCTGCCTTCCGTGAGGAGGACAAGGCTTCGACTGCGCTGCTGGTATGGATCACCTCGAACATCATGATCTGAAAGCAAATCACATGTCTTGGATAATGAGGGGCGGCCTTTCGTCTATAGCAAGGTAGAGCCTTAGTTCATTTTGGGCTGAACATGGTTTCGCCAAGACTTGATTGGGAGGGCCACTATCGCAGTGGTAGAAACACTAAGATATAAAACATCAGCTGGCAACAGTTGTTGTCCTCGGACAGGTGGCCTGTTTGAAACAATAGCCTCGGCAAAGGTTTCATTTGGGTTGAAAACGAATCGGTCTCATCAACTGACGAGTTTTCATAGCAGACATGTCCTCGTCCTTCCAGTGTCTGACCTCTCCTCAGTACGTAATCAGGCATGAGATCCTGAGAGACCCGAAAATGCAAGTCAGAGAGGTTTAGAGGATTTGTCTGTAAACTTTTTGCTATTTTCACGGTAGGCTGCAGGTTCGAACCTGGTTCGGTCCACACCAGATTTTTCTTGTTTCTTTTTTGTTTTCTTTTCCCTTTGTCCACGCCATAATAGGTTTCGAGGGGGACAGGAATCCTTGCAAAGGTGTGGTATCCAGTTGGCTGTATCTAGGAGCTTTGGGAACTTCTTATCTGGTGTTTCCCATCGGCAAATGTGGCAAAACCATAGCCTTTTTTGCGACGGCGCCCGACTCCAAAATAGTAATACTTGTCTCAGTAGGGAAATCGATCAAGTGAAGAGGCAGGTGAGGATGCAACAAGGCACAAGCATGAGTGCGGCCATCATGTCATATTGAAGAGCGGAGAGCGGAATAGGTTTACGGCGAGTCGAACTGGACGACAGAGGCCCACATTTGTCACAAATGTACATACTGCGAGCTGCCCTCATTCGATGGATTCAGTGCCCGCATTGATCAATTTACAGCTGAGGAAAGCGCGGTTGGGATTCATGCTCCAGCTGGTGATCGACGACAAAAAAACCCTGTCGTCGTTGGCACATCACGTGATTGACAGAAGTTAGAACGCCACTCCCGACGCTCACTCCCCACGAAGCAATCATTGTCTATCTATCTACGGCCTAAAAGTATGTAAAGACCCTTGTAGCACTCGCACTGACCTCTATTTCCCACTAGGAAAACCCCTAAGGACAACCAGGAGACGAGGGTTAACCCTCATCAACGTGAGTTCTGTCCTCTTTCCTCCTGATGCTCCTCAAGATTTAGTTTGCATTCGCTACACAGAGTCCCTCGACTGTGTCTTCATCTCGTGGTGCAGTCTCCGTTCCTACCTGTGCCTTGTCACTCTGCCTGCAAACCCCCCTCCCCCCCCCTCTCCACCATGCTACCCCTGTATGCTTGCGAGCTTGGCAAAGAGTGGGACATCAGGCTGGACATTGCAAACCTCCTCAGCCATATCCGCCAGTTCCTCAATTTGCCTTTGAAATTCCTTCAAAGCTCATGGAGGCGTCAAGCCTTGTCTACAAGACTCTCACGAGTCCGATGGCAGCCGTACTACCGCTGCTACCCCCAGATGACCTACTGCCTGGTAGTGTCAAGTCCGAATTTCAAGACAATCCCGCATGGGCACTCTCCCCACTGAATCCCAAGAATCGAGTCGACTCTCTGGCATCTGCTACTCACCTTCCACCACTTATCCAATGGCATATATCTGGTTGCTTTCTCAACGGCAGTCAATTCTATGCGTATCCGCGATTCGCCATTGGCAGTCCACCTCTCTTTGTCGACGTCTACATCCCAGTATCAAGGCCAGCACCCTCCCGCGTTGCGTCTGCATCTCCAGTCTGGTGCAGCTGTGACATGCCCACGAGACCAAGTCGCTCATCTAGGCATCTCTTGCCACGTCCTTCATGCCCTGGCCGTGTGGTCTTCGCTCATTCCCGACTTTCAGACGCAGTACCAAAGCCTACCATTTGGGTCGCGCGTGGTAGTCGAGAACATCGCCAGCAACGTGCACGACATGCAAATCAGCATGGTCCCGAACCACGAGCTTGAGCACGACCTATTGTCTTTAAAGGAGCTGCAAGACATTTGGCATCCATTGTCGGATGAGGGACTCGAGATAGCCGTTGAATCGATATCACTCTCCAGCCTCAAGCTCCTCGACCGTAGACACGAAACTATCAGCATCGTGTCAATTCCACATCTCCACAACCGAACCACTCGCTTCGTCTTCAAGGCTATCACGCCCCGCCGCTTCACCTCCAAATCCCCAGCTCAAACATACCACGAACTGAAGCTTCTACTGGCCATGACGCCAATCCGCACATCACCGCTCGGCCCCTATACGTCGTCACAACGACTCTCAAGCTCGGGATCTGCGGCTTCATTCTTCCCTACTACCACGGTGGATCCCTCCTCGAGGTCCTCACCCTCCCGGGGACCACACCGCTCCTTGATCGCGTGCGCTGGTCCCGCCAAATCACCTCGGCCCTGATTCATGTCCACACGCGTACGATAGCCAAATACCATGCCGACCTGAAGCCCGACAACGTCATGCTCACCACGGGCGGTGATGCCGTACTTGTCGACTTCGAGCAGCGGGGGGGCTGGGTCTCTTGGATCGCGCCCGAGGTCTGCTGTATCTGGGACCTCGAGTTGATCGCGAAGTCCACTGCCATCTCGAGCGAGGTCGCTGGACGATACACGACGGCGCTGCAGCGGCTTGTGGCTGTTTCGTCTGAGGATACGTCGTACCGTGACGTTTCTTGGACACGTCTCTCGATGTCTAAGCGCGCAGCGGCTATGGTCTTTGCATTGGGAAAAGTGCTCTGGTGTATTTTCGAGCATCAGCCTACCATCTACACGGACGCCGGGCTGGGAATGGCACGAGAAGCAGCAACGTGGGTTGATGACAAGCAGTCGTGGCAATTTCCAGAATTTCGCCGGACGCCGAAGGCTTTGAGGGGTTGGATTGAAAGGTGCACGGCTGGGGCGGATGAGTGGAATATCCAGAAGGGGCAGAAGTGTTTGTTTTGATCCTGAAACGGGCGTTTTTGTTCTTGTTGGTGATGCTGGAAGTCGGGTACAGGGAGATGCATCAAGGACGCAGCGGGCAGCGAAGGCGTGGTGGCAGGGACGAATCGCTGAAGCTGAGGCATTCCTCGAGGCAAGTGTACGTGGGGAGGACCACAACGGCATCGAGGCTGCGGCCAGAAGGCGGCCAGCGCTTCGTGATGTGTTGGACATGCTGGAACAGTTTGAGGTCGAGATCTCTGCTTCCCCTGATGTATGAGGACTGAGAGTATTCGAGAAGGATTTGCTCTTCATTAAGATATGAGACTAAACCCCCGTCAATATGTTCGCGGGATTCGTGTACTTGACACGATGCCCAGAAGGACAATCGTTCCCTTTCACTGCCTTTGGGAAAAAGATCGCTGAGCACTAGAAGGCTGGGTTAAGATATTGTGGAATGATAGACAGACAGCTGGCGGCGGATCACCTTCTAGCAAGAATAAAAAAGTCCAACTACTGAGTAAGACCGATGTTGTTCCAATCACTCTATCTAGATTCCAGCGTAGGAGCTCAAGAACAATGATCTTAGTAGGCCAACTTTTTAAGTGGATTCATACCAAAGGTCAGCCAGGTAATGGAAGTGGGTTCATTACGCATTGTCTCCTCAAAGGTAGATTGTACTGGTGAAGTATTACCATGTGTTTGAGGACCTTCGGACCTGGAGTTTTCCCGCGAAATGAAAGCAGCGTGGGAATCGATCGCAACGCCCAACTCAATCGAGCTTCCCCTCCGGACACAAGTCATCACGAGTAGTAGTCACGCAGCAGTCCGTACTAATACACCCATAGCTGAAGAAACCATAGACCAGAAAGCATCAAGTAACTAGTGTCCTCTGTGGCTGACTGAGGGGTCAACAGTAGCAGACCGGAAACATTTGTGCCTGCAGTCACCAATCCGGCCCAGGCTCCAGGCTCCAGGCTCCAAGCTCCATGCCCCGGGCTCTCTCCCCGATCTGTACAGTCACTCTGCACCGTCACGCTGCACCAACGAGCCGGTTGGGAGCTGGGCCGTGAAAGTGGAGAAGGTCATGGAGAGGCCGCGAAACAGAGTCGAAGCAGGTCAGACCGCTCATCTCCACTGGCGATGTGCAGGATTCTGCTTGAAACGAAACAGTGGCTGCCCCCAGGGAGCCGGCTAGAGACAACACCAATGCCGGATCGTCTGCAAAGGATCGGCTCTCCAGCTTCAAAGAGAGCATCTGAATCATTCGGCTTGGTAGCGTGGCTTGCGCTACAGACACGTCTGGAATGTCGCTGGTAGGGACTGCTTACCACCTACCGTGACGTCCCCGCCTTTGTCACTATGTTTTTGACTTCCCAGTGGGTGGGATATCCATCATTCCCATATGGTGGCTGGATTACTATGGAGCTGAGATGCTGCTCAGCGAGGGTAGCTGCTCAAAAGCATTCAGCCGAGACCTATCTGCCATCGGCTGTGATCTTGGAGGGTTCGAGATCAATTCCATGTCGGACATATAAGAGGCAACAAATTCCCCCATCTTCTATCCCCATCCTTCTGAATCAACACCGTCGCAGAAGATAAACCTGAGCAAAGCAAACATGAGTTACGCAATTACGGGCATTAAGGCGGGTCTCGGACCGGGCGAACAAGTCCCTCTTCGGCGAGAGATTGATGAGTGGTGGTTCTCCAAGGACAAGAATGACTTGAATCAGAGGTCTTTGTTCATGTACGCTTTGCGTGACTTCATGAAGATGGACCCAAAGAAGCAGCTATCCTATTTTGGTATTGCAGGTAATGCTGACTTGCTCGTCGAACTTCTCATTTCGGGTAGTCGGTTGCAACTAACCTCCAAAAGGCATTCACGGCCAACCCTTGGAGCCTTGGGATACAGCAACGCAGAAGGGAGGCTGGTACTGTGCCCATGGCACGACCCTGTTTCCTACCTGGCATAGACCCTACCTGGCACTCTATGAGCAGAGGCTGTACGAGATCATGCGCGATCTGATACCAATTGAGTTTGCCAGCCAGGATCAAGCCGCGATGTTCCACGCTGCCGAAACCTGGAGACTGCCGTATTGGGACTGGGCAGTGAAGAAGCCTGACTGGGACCCTGCGAACCCCGACAACCCGAAGAATATTGGACCTCTTGTTGGTCTTAACGTTCCTTATCTCCTTACACAGGAACAGGTGTACGTTCGCTCAAGGACAGGGACGGCTGTCCCCATGCCCAATCCTATGTGGAACTTCGCCCTCCCTGCCGGCAGGACGTTCGGCAGCTATGGGATCACGAATCAAGAAGGACAGGTATGATCTGGTTGAATCCCAACTTATGATGCCTGCTGATGCGACAATGTAGTTTCCGGCCTGCAAAGTGACGAGCAGGCAACCAAGAACAAACGGGTCCAATCGTCGACACAGGTATTACGAGACAGATTGGGTCAACGGCGCGACCCAGGATTGGAGGACCATTGTCGGTGAGCTGCGAGGTGCCCAGGAGATTTTCAGCAACACCCTTCCGGAGGCAGTGTACCGGCTCTTCTCAGAAGCTCGGAATAAGACTCCCACTTACCAAGAATTTGGGACGCTGGGTTGGCGAACAAGGGAGGATCCAAAGGTTTACTATTCGCTCGAAGGCGTGCACGGAAATTTACATAACTTCATTGGTGGTTCTGGATTCATGGGTGCCGTATCGGTGGCTGCTTTTGATCCGATATTCTGGTGAGTGGCTTTCGCTTCCAAGCACTGAATTTTCTAGCTGATCCTTTACAGGCTGCACCACTGGTAAGATGAACCAGATAGTTGTTTCGTTGAACCTGACTGACCGCCGTACCCAGCAATATTGATCGACTGTTCGCGATGTGGCAAGACCTGTATCCTGAGAAATACGATTCATGGCTCAATACAAGGGTCAGCGAGCCCGACTTTGCTAATCCTCAACCAGATACCGGACTTGCACCCTTTCACATGGATGCCAATGGACGTCTGTTCAGGTCGGTCAATTGTAGCAAGCCGAAGCAACTAGGCTACACATACCCTGAGCTGCAGACTTGGTTGGCGAAGTACAAAACTAACAGCATCTTTGACGCGCGGAAATACAAGGCCGCCCTCAAGGCCGATATCGAATTGAAGTACAGTACGACGGGCAAATCGGCTTTGCTACTGCCGGAGAACGAAGACATTGCCACGGTCCACTTGTCCAACATGACGGCAGAGAACATTGAGATTGAGAACTTCCCTCCGGTCTTGGCAGCAAAGTTGTCGGAGGTCAAGGCTGCTCATCCTGAACCAATTGAGCCACTAGGGCAAGAGAGTTGGAAAGAGAATGATTACGTGTGTAACGTGGTCTACGACCGGTATGTCACCGGCTGTCCGTCTAATCCCCCAGCAGGCGGCTAAGTCTTCCTGACCAGGTTTGCTCTTGATGGTTATCCCTACAGTATCCGCGTCTTCTTAGGTGATGTACCTCAAGAAGGATCCTTGCTGTTCCAGGAGACTCCCACCCAGCTGGGCCTGGTGTATAACTTCAGCGGACCCACCGAGGCTCGTGGTATGGGGCCTGAAGGCTGCGAGTATTGCGAGAAGCAGAAAGCCGAGCAGGCATTGAGCTCTGGCCAGGTCATCTTGACCGACTACCTGGTGGAGAACATCACCAAGCAGCGTGCACTGCGCAACATGACCCTGGGCACACTCGAGCCCAATGAAGTCATCCCGTACTTGAAGGAAAATCTCCACTGGCGTATCAGCGACGTAAGCTCTTCCTCTTCACCTACGCATTCCATCCCCATTATCTTCATGGCAACCGCTACTAACATTCTGGATTTGCAGCAAAACAACGTTGACATCCCTCGAGAGGACGCAAGGATGTCTGACCTCAAGGTGTCTGTCGCCATGGGCAAAGCCACGCATTTCGGGCTGGCCTCGGAGTTTTCTTCCTACGAGGACTATCAGGTGCTGTGGGAGGTGACGCAGAATCGCCCGGCAGGTGCCAATCCGGGTGACTTGGGTCTTTGAGCGGTTGTGTGAAGCTGGGTGGAGCTGTCTTTGGTCTTGTCTGTCCGATCCACCAAACATCAAGACACGAGCGAGGAAGCTGTTGGAGGAGAGTCTGTCTCTGGTATCGGGGTAAAAGTTTGCTTTTTTCTTGGAGAGTAGCCGAAATCTTCCCGATCACTGCTCGCTCTCTCCCATCCGTGCCACGTGATGTCCGACCGAAGCAAGGAGGCACGTGCAAGTATTGTTAGTCAGAAGTGCTGTGACTCATGTCAGAATGCTTATCATCGTTGCCATTGCCATTAACGGAGATGCTGGTACTAAGTCTGTTGCTTGTCGCCTAAGTGTGCCTAATTCATGCCAAGACACAAGAGCAGTCACCAGCCGCGCTAGAGGCCACTAGCGCCCTTGGTAAATCTACAAATATCTGCCTCCTCCGCCCCTTCGTCTTCCTCTCCTTCTCTTCCTTTTTCCTCCATCCCGGTGCACGGGCATTACCAGCAGCAGTGAGGATTCGTCCGAGCTCTGGTTTTTGCTAGTTGAAAACTACAACTATATTGACTGCTTCAGTTGGATCTCGGTTCGGCTGGGAATTTTTGATCAAAACCCTTCTGAGGCTCGAGAGGGCCTTCTTTTCATTACTGTCTTCACCCTGGTGGGAAGCTGTAGAGAAGAGAGAAAAGGGAACGGTGAGATGGAGTTGAAGGCTTGTATTCTAATCCATCACCTTTTGCACCGTTGATCTAGCCCTCTATCACTGGAAGGGCTACTTAGTTGGATGGAATCGCGTCGATCCGTGAGGATGCTCTCAGCCAGTCAGATAGGCCAACCCCGTGCCAAACTGCTGCTTCCGGCATGCTGCGGCCCATGATCGGGAGGACTCGGTCGTACATACCGAGCACTACGTACAAGTAGCAATTCTACCTTCTAGTTAGTTGTATTCGAATAGATTCTCGACTTCGATCATCCATGCATCATCACCATCATGACCCCGGCGCAGCCTCTCTATCAATAGAGAAATCCCTTAGAATCATCTAGTCGACCTTTGACTTCGCCGCCTCTGTCTGTCTCCTTGATACCTCCGTTTTGATCTGCACACTTTTCCTATCGCCATGGGCTGGTTCTGGGCTGATCAGTCCCGAGTCTCGAAAACCGCAGTTGCGCCACATCCTCTGTCAAATGTAACTGCAAATGGAAACGCGACACCTCCAGTACGTCGTTTACACTTGTTCTAGCATAACAATTCAACTCACTGCAAGCTTAGCCAGGATGTCCTATGCACGCTTCCTCCTCGCCGCCGCCATTGTCCTTCCCTCCTCTGCCGGACAGCACCTCCAGCCAGATCCCGCCATCCTCCTGCCCAGTCAAATCCCCTAATGACCCTCTCCTCTCGTCACAAACCGCCGACGAAGTGCCTTCCGCCACCCTCTCCAAGCTCAATCCTCTGAATTACATCCCTGCCCACCTTCCCAATACCCGCTCCTCCTCCTCTCCACAAGACATCACCCTTCCTCTCTCCCGCTCCACATCGTCCATCCCACGGGCCGACACCCCCAATACCAGATGGGAATATCCCTCACCGCAACAGATGTACAATGCCATGCTCCGGAAAGGCTACACAGACACTCCCGCCGACGCCGTTGAGTCCATGGTTGCGGTACATAATTTCCTGAACGAGGGCGCCTGGGAAGAGATTGTGACGTGGGAGGAGATCTTTCGAGGCGGCTTGAAGGATGGCTGGAGGTTGTGTAGGATGGGAGAGGAGGGCATGCGGATGGAGAGGTTGAGGAGCGAAGTTATGAGGATGAGGAGAGAAGAGTTGGGTTTACAACCTCAGGCGGCTGACCATGAAGACGATCCATATCAGCCGCAGCTGGTCAGGTTCCAGGGGAGACCCAAGGACATGACGCCCAAAGCGGGAATCCTACAAGCATTGGGGTGGATATGGCCTACCAAATTTGGGTACGTCTCTGCCTTTCTTTTTTCTTGGCGACTCGCCTGTAATGCGTACCGTCACTAATCCATCACTCCCTCCTCCGTAGCTGCGAACCCCCTTTTGATCGCCATGATTGGTATATCACTCGGCGCACGCCAGCGGGAACCACCAAAGAGATCCGCTACGTGATCGACTACTACTCTGCCGATCCCGAACCCACTGGTGAACCAGTCTTCTACCTCGACATCAGACCTGCCATTGATACACCTACCGCTGCGGTGGAGAGGATGATGCGGTGGAGTGGTGATGTTTGGCACAAGGCTAGTGGGGCTGCCGTAAGGGAGCAGCAGGAAGGGAAGAGAATGGTGCCGAATTGAGAAGACGGATGATGGTGGAGGAGCAAGAGAAGAAAGAGAAGGGAGAAAATGGCCGAGACCCAGCCAGTAATGGTTTTGTGATGCATGCTACGATTGTTTTCCAAATCGGTGGAACACCTATTGACGCGGAACACAGCCGTTCAGCTCGGGCTTTCGAACTGGCGCGGGTTGTTGATTGCATGGGTGGAGTCTCAATTGATTTGTCCGACGTCGAGATCAAAACCTGTTGGGCTCTCTTCGTCGCTTTTACCAAGCTATCTGGCTAGCCATATATAGCTACTTGTTATAATCACACACTCATCTCTACCAATACAGACAGACAGACAGACAGACAGACAGATGGTGGAAGTGCTGTATAGTGGCCGTAAGGGGTAGGAGGTAGGAGGTAGGAGGAGGTAGGAGGTCGAAAGCTGAGGGGTGGTAGGGAAGAAGACAGAGACAGAGACAGAGAAAGAGACAGAGGGCAAGACGCAGCCGAAGGGTTTTGCACCCGCTATACTACCTGCCCTGCACCCGCTTGTTCTAGTGGTACATCGTTGGATGGTTCGGGAGATATCCTCTCTCTCCATACTTACTTGGCTATTGACCTAGCTACCTACCCACCCACTCCTATCTCCCACATCCCCCCCCCCACGACCCTCTTTCAAACCGAACC
>QQTW01004313.1_pt1 | contig 10646 bp, 18 predicted proteins | sample 1904831 | NCBI WGS metagenome assembly QQTW01 (sample SAMN09435610, study PRJNA476489) | Subsurface metagenome, whole genome shotgun sequencing project.
CTCCAATCATCCATCGCCATTTTGCACGACGGCGTTCAGGACTTCCCTCGGCTAGCCAATGTATTGCAGACCACTCGTGTATGTCTTTCATTTCTGCGTCTATTTCCAAGTCCTTCATTTTCTAAGTGATCATCCCGTCTTCGGTTTGGCATTTTCAAGGAATACCGTATGCATCTCCCACCTTGACGAATTCTTCCCCAGGTTTCAATCAATTCCATATCCAACAGTAACTGAACAATTTCAATTCGCAGCCATACTCTTCCTCAATTGCCTTTCCTTCTGCCGTGCCTGCAACCCCAACCTCTCCACCGCGAACGCCAACCGTTCGCGTTTCTGATTCAACGCCCGCAATCGTTCCTCAGTCTTCGCATCATCTCCGGTGGTACCCTTTCCCGGCGTACCCACTCCCTGCCTCCGCATCGCCAAACCACTATTCCTCATTCTCGGCTCACGCATTCTCCCCTCCAGCAATTCCCGTCGAGCAACTAAGGCCTGTTCCTTCCTCTCTAATCGATCCAGGTAACTTTCCACGCGATCCAACAAGCGCGAGACTTCGGGTTCGATCTCCCCTCGGACTTGCGATTGGGCTGAGTCGATTTGAGATTCGGATGTGATTTCGAAGTGCTATTTTTCGGTCAATTATAAATATCCAACTCGGACTGTTAGCTGGGTTGGTGATGATTTGAATATGTCATAGCTTTTGCGGGCGAGTGGTGTGTGATACTGATATCACTGTTCATTGGATTGAGGGAATAGGTGGAAGGGATGATGATAGAGCCAGCTAGTGCCAAAATAGGTAGATTCAGGGAATCGAGGAACAATGAAGATAGGGATGATCACTTAGAAAATGAAGGACTTGGAAATAGACGCAGAAATGAAAGACATACACGAGTGGTCTGCAATACATTGGCTAGCCGAGGGAAGTCCTGAACGCCGTCGTGCAAAATGGCGATGGATGATTCGAGGAGGGAGAGGGAGGTGGAGAGTGATGCCACGCATGAAGGGAGGGGAGATTGAGCCATTATTATCTCGATACACCCGGCCGGTGTTAGTGCTGTTCTTGCTTCGCTTTGCTCGGATGTTGATGCTCCTGTGGTGGGACGCGTCGATAGCGGGGCTCAATTGGGAGGTTGTCGCGCCATGAGTCACGTGAGTGACTCCATATAGAGCGGCGAGATGTGAAAACTAAAGTGGCAAGGAGCTACTTCGCTACGGTAACAAAGGACTTCGACGTTTGATATCGCGAGAGCGATCACCGACTGGACTGCTCTATCCGACTTCGAATACTGTACCTCTACCTCCACCTGCTCAACTCTCGGCGCTGAAGTCAATACTTAAGTCAAGCCAATTCCTTACCGCAGCTCGACCAGGAAGGACAAAGAAAAGATGTCGTGGTTAGGCAAGAAATATAACGCACCAGTTGGTTCGTGCTGTCCTATTCCTCTCTCCTCTGATCCTCTGCTGCCCACTCCCCATTCACTCTCTTGACTTCTTGTTCATGCATCTCTGCATCTTGTATACAGTCCATGAGTGGGAATCGAATCCAAGCTAACGATGATATGCTGCAAATCTAGCTGGCCCAATGGCTCCCTTCATGGCAGCTGGTAATTCCATCCATCCGCTTTCCTTCCTCCTCTTTCTTCGTTGCAGCTGTGTCTTCTCCAGCGTCCCATAAAAAAATAAACGATAGTGCATGTCTGGTAGGATGATGAGGAGAAGATAATGAATGGTTGGTTAATCCGATACAATTATGATGATAGGAGCCATCGTGTTATACGGCGTCGTCAAGTTTGCGGATGTATTGGCGAAATGTACGTCTCTCATCATTCCATTTTCCCTTCTTATTCTCCTCTCTTTTAGCAATGGTCCAGCTATCATACTTTGAACCTCCCTGTTCATTTCCTCCAATTATTTCAGCGCTAGACCCAGCGTTGGAATGATCCCCTCTCTTTCTTGTTCTCTGCACTCGAATGATCGAATTCGAGGGAAACGAAGGGAAAACAGGAGAAAACAGTAGACCCTTACATTCATAGCAGGTATGCATAACTGCTAATGTTGCCTGACGCTAACGATTCCTCAACTAAACAGCCGACGAATATCGAAACGATCCCCGAAACCCAAATTACTACAAGGGTGATAAATTGGCAGATAAAGGTGCTCAGAGGGGATGATAGATTTATTTACTTTACTACAACATCTGTTTCTTTCACTCTTGAATTGTCTTGTCTTGTCTTGTCTTTCGTGTTTCCATATTTTGAAGGAGGGAAGTGGCGGGAGAGGGAGGGGGAGAGGGAAGGGGAGGCAGTAGGTGAGAGAAACACATTCATCCAATGCGAGTTGGATGGAATGGGCTAGACAGAGTACTCCCGTCGATCTCTTCAACCGTGAGCGAGCGAGTAACAATAGGCGATTGAAGAATGGGGACAGGAGGAGCGTGTAGTTTATTCCATATCCCCATATCCATCCAAATTCATCACACCGCATATCGACATCCAAGCGTACCTCGAAAGACACGATTGAAAGAAGAAGGGGGCGCCTCAGCAAGGAGTGATGGAACCGAAACTGAATCTATATTCATCTGTCCCTGCTTGTTGATCGTCTCTAGCTATTGCCAGAACTATAAGAGCTATATTGGTAGCCCAAATCTGTACCCCGAGTAACAGAGACAGACACCAGTGGACGGCAGCGCCAAAGGCCAGCCACGACCCAAGCCGTTACCTTTTACATCTCACTGTACCGTACATCTTCCTGAAGAGCCAGTGAGTATCATTGAAATTCATCCATCCTATGACCCTATGGTGGATACATACGGAGGAGGATAATGGCGATGGTGAGGATGTCAGGACAATACAAGACATTACCTACGTCTTCATCTTCATCTTATTCTCGGTCTCGATCATCACAAGGCGGAAGTTCGTACATAGGTAGGCAGGTAGGTAGGTACGGTACGTGGCGGGGTGATACGATAACATTATAATTCATTCATCTTCCTTCCTTCCTCTCATCTCCTGGCTTGTGCCTGCCTCTTCCACCCATCCATCCTATCCTCCATCCCCGTCATGCCCCTACTCATTCATCCACTCATCAATCAACCACATCCTCATCCATACGAAAACAAACCAAAGAAACAAAGAGATACAAAAGAGAAACATCTTTCCTTCCTTCAGTTTTAGGTTTGTATTCAATTTGACCAACCTCACCCCATCTCATTCCCTTCATCCATTTCCTTCTTACTTGGCTTTGGGTATTGGTATTCCTAACCTAACCCAGGCCAGCTAAGCCAAGCCAAGCTAGGCCAGGCCAGGCCAGACCAAGCCAAGCCAAGTCAAGGACTCATACCCCATCCCATTCTTCATCCCTTCCCTTTCATTTCCCAGCGGTATACCTTGCGGTTCCAGACTCTTTAGTAGTAAACTTTTTTGAAATAGGAAATTGAGGAAAACGAACGAAAAGAAAGGGAAAATCAATCGTTAACGTAGAAGTAAAGAAAATGTGGAAAGGGGGGAGGAATTAAAAATACACTTGATCAATTCAAGTCAACTCAATTCGTGAATGATTCAATGGACGAAAATGACAAACAGAGGTAGGAGAACGGGGGGCAGGGACGGAAGAAGACGTGAAAAGAGAAAGGGGTACTGCAATTTTCATCGATGTCGAATATCGTTATGTCTTCCAGGTTGTTGGTGTTGATGTTGTTGCGGAAGATGGTGATGATGGGGGTGGTGGCTCGTCGTCTTGTACCCTTCTAATTCCGGGGACCAGATCTCCGGTTGAAATTCATTGGAGAGATAGTGCGCTGGATTGAATGGGGAGCTGCATCCATTAGTCATTTATTCATTCATGAAAGAGGTGGTTTGGTCAATCAATCCATCCGTCAATTAATCATTCAGCGGTCAGGAACGACGAGGAGGAGGAACGAATATGCACAACGACAGTGATTGTGAGAGTGGTCAGAACACGAATGAACACAAGAATAGCGATGATACTGGTAAAATTCGAGAGAGTATATTTACTTCTTAAAAGACGAGGTCTGATACGGCTGCGTCGGCGTCGATGGCTGCTGCAGATCGGCTTCCAATTGATACTTCGAATGTCGAAAGGGGAGCACGGGACTGGGCATCATGGCCGTGGGAACGGATGCTATGGGCGAATGTTGATTCACCGCTGCTGCTCCCGCTGGGATGGTAGCGCCGGCAAAGGAATGCGGTGATGCCATGGTCGGATCCGGCGAGGGGAGCGGCACTTCGCTTGCTCCGCTGCCACCACCGCCGAGCGTCTCGAACCCGGAGTCGACGCCGACGGGCGCGAGCGATAAGCCGGGAATATGCTGCAGGATGGCCGCAAAGTCTCCGGCGCCCGTTGGTCCCATCAGTCCCATCGGTGTGCGCTGGATCGATCGATAGGCAGACATGGTCGGCATCAGGTTGACTTGCACGACGGGATACAGGATGTCGTAGTGGCCTCTGAGTTTCATCATGTTAGCTGATCTATGAACTGGGTGGATGAAAGATGATGTGAATGAAATATAGTTACGCACGGCCGGTACAGCAGGTAGATCGTCGGCGTCGGCACATACGTCCCCGTCGCATCCGCCGTCGACAGCGCCTCGATCCGATGATTGTTCACCTCCGACCCGGGACTGCGATCGAGATAGAGGATATCAACGGCGATCCGAGCGGGGCTGATCAAGGCGTCGATCAACGCTTTCATCCCCACATGCTCAATCTCCGTCTGGAATGGCTCGATCTGAGAAGCGCAGTACTGGTCGACGGTGCTCTCGAGGATGTAGGGCTGATAGTTGCCGGCATGGGCCTTCATCCAGGCGCTCGTGAGAAGCTACCATTGCGTATTTCGTCAGCTTGGGATCTACTGGTGGGGAAAATCGTCCTCTCCAGCGATCGACGAGTTCTACCCACCCGGATATGCGCAATCACGGCGTTGGCGACATCGGGATCATTGAACTTCTCCTCCACTCGGGCTGCCGCCGCCGTCGATGGCACCAACCCGGCCAGCTCGCCCAGCAGCTCAAGCGTGACATCGACGTAATCCTCGTACAGGTGCGACTCGAACCCGGCTCGATTCAGCAGGTTGTTGAGCGACCGCAATCGAGTCTGCTCCTCGAGCACGCGATTGCGATCGCCGACCTGCGCCAGCGTCTCAAAGTAGCTGAACGCGATCGCTGCCGGACCATCGTCAGCGGGGAGTTCACGATGACAGGTGACCATTATTGGATCGGTACGCACCTCGCCAGCCGCAATTGCCATCGCCACGAACTGTTCGATAGTGCGAATATTTCTGCGGAAGAGCCTGAACATACGTGGGTGGTCAACAGAGGTCGTTCACCTTCAACAGCGAGGGCAGGCGCAACATCCTCAGCCCCTCGCCTGCCCCGCCTCATCGCGCTAGACTGCAAGGAGGAGTGAATGCAGGAATGAGGAATGAGAGCAAGAACGAAGATGCGCAGAGGCACGAAATCATATGAAAAACACTCACGGCGGTCTTGCGCACATAGACGGGATCGGCGTTGGCGTATTCGGAGGTGATGGCCTCGGTCGACTGTCGCGTGCTGACCAGCGGACCCTGTTGCGTGCGGTGCACACCACCATCACATCAGTCTTTGAAGTTGTCGTTGAATGTTTTCAGTCTCTGCGACGCTCGAAATGGCCGTTCCCCATTTCATTATGCACCGCCAACCTCTTTGCATTCGTGCCACTCACACTAGCTTCGGCTTGATATTGGTCAGAGAGATTCTGAAAAGTGGCATATTCCTCGTCGGTAGAGGCCATCCTGGAGCGTGCTGCCGTGCGGATGGACGCGGTCGACTGTGAGAGTCGATGATGGTGTTGATGTTGCGAGGTCAGATGGGTGGTTGAGGTTGGATCGGCAAACTCCGCCGGGGTCGTTGCGGTGGTTGTCACGCCCGCTGCGTTGGCCGTCGGTAGTGGAGCAGGCGCATAGTGGAACAGGTGATTGCTAGGTGCGGCCGACGAGGAGGATGGACCCGTGGTGGCAGTAGCAGCAGCGGAGGCAACGGCAGCAGCTGCTGCCATCGCTGCTGCCACGGCGGCCGCGTCTGCATCATCCTGCATGGTCGACGATGCTGCCGCTCCTCTGGTCCCATTGCCGGTCGGCGTCGACCACCAACGGGCGTCGCTCCCATACAGCGCGCTCTGACCGTTCATATTGCGTTAGGGCGTTTTAGAGGAAGGCGCCTGCGATGGATGATCACCGTCGAAGGCGCGCGTCGATGAGGCCCATGCTATGCTGCTCGGCACGCGACAATGGCACGAGGACGACAGCGATGATGATACCGTAGTTGGAAGCTCGATAGAGCAAACGATATTATCTGAATGATGGACGTGCGCAACGGAACAAGTCAAGCAAGCAAGTAATGAAGAACCGCCCCTCGCTGGCCAACACAGCACGCCCGCGCGCACAGACAACCCCCAGATTCCCGTCACACACACGAAGGATGGTTGGATGGACCGACGGATGGAAAGACGGACGGCGATGTAGCGCAGCAGATCACTGGGGAAAGGGAGGGGGGGGAACGGGAACTTTTATTCTGCCGACGACACACCGTGCGGGTGCGCGGGTGATGATGATGATGCGGGTTGCGGATGGATGGCGCGGGCGAGGGAACGCGGAGGACGGCCGACAACGTCGACACTCGACCCCAAACGCCCAGGGTTGACCGGGGCGGGGACGGTGATGATGCTCAGGGTAGCTGATGCTGGGCGGCAATCGTTCGCCGACGCTGCTGCTGCTACCGCTGCTGCTTCCCGCGTCCGAAAGGACCCCCCCAGTAACGCGGATTCATCCTCTATCTCCGGTATGTTAGCCCGTCAAGGCGACGAGGGAGACCAGGGGGAGCAGGGGAAGGGGGAAAGAGAAAGGGATGTTTGCGACTGGGGTATGGCGACGGGATGTGGAGCTGGCTAGGGAAGGAAGCTGAATGGCAGACGCATGGGGGGGGCCACATAGTCTTTTCGCTCTCCGCCTTTTGCGGTTCCTGACGCAGGATGCAAGTATAGATGGAACAGAGAGCATGTACAGTATGATACAAAAAGGAGCGGGAACCAAACACCACAAATCAACAAAAAAGAGCAATCAATCGATCAATCAGCAATCGAGCCATGCAGAAACAGTGACATCTCCGTGGAGCCGAGATCGCGATCGGACGGGCGCCCCAAAAAAGGGTCAGAGCACCGGGAGAAAGTCCCAGCGTCAGTCGAGGGCCGAACGGAGCACCGTATCGTCGATAGGGCTCCAGGTTGATCGCATTGACCGTTGGCGAAAAAGCTCGCTCGCTCGGATATCCCGCTCGATAGTCGTGGTGGAGAAACATGGTTGACGAATGATGGGGCCGGTTTCAGCAGCGAAACGGATCCCTGTCCATGGTCCCATATCCAGGTTCTGGCCAGACCAACAAAAAAGTGAGGCGGCCTTTCCAAGAAAAAGATCCTTCATCCTAGACATGCATCGAGCCAGCAACCGAAGCAGAGGGCCGAGGAAGGTGGCGTCCGTGGCGGCCGTCGATCGAGGCATGACTGAGCCAGGAGTCGGGCGAGTACATTCAGCCGATGAATGACTGGCAAGGCAGCCGGGGAATCCGGGTGAAGAGAGAAATGGATGATCCAACAACTGCTCCAGGGGGAGCTTTTCCGGCCGATGATCGTGATTCATTGACGATGGCCCACCTCGTCACTCCAACGGTCCAGTGGTCCAGATCCAATCAATGGGGGAGACCAGGATTCCACGGCTGCTGGACCCAACGCCCGCGGCTGGGAATGATCGATGATAATGATGATGGAGGGCCGGATGTACTTCGGTGTCCTCCGTAAAAGGGACCCGACACAGTGGAATCCGGTGCGAATCCGGTCAGCGTTACATCCATGCAGCAGTCTCTGGGAGGGCCGGATGGGAGCGGGCAACCACCATGGCGAGAATCCCAGTCCTTCAGAAAGAATCCCCAGAGAGACTCCGGCAAAAAGGACCAGAAGGAGACGAGCTGCACCGTCCGTTTCTTGAAGAACTACGAGCTAAGCAGCTCGTAGCGAGGACTATGATTCAAAGCGAGACCTTTGTGAGATGGTCTGAATCCATGCACAGCCGGTGGACGAACGCCTTCGCCGGAGTAGATCGCGCCAAGCCGATGATGGGGGGGTTTTCCTCGTGGCTAACGTCCTATCAGATTTCATGCTCGTACTATCGACTTCTGCAGGGCGGCGAGAGGTGCAGGCCCATCACGTTGCCGAAACCTTTAGTCCGGCCGGGGAAAGAGACGCATGGGCCCATTTGCGGTGCGTTGAGATTGCCGATGTGGAGGTGCTCGTCAGCCTCGTCCTTCTGGTCCGGGCCCAATCCCCTCGAATGCTCTCTTTTCCTGGGAGCACGGCAATTCGCAGAGAACGGAGACCGAGTGTCTATTAGATCATCAAGCGCGGTCGGTGTCCCTTGCCAGCAGAGTGTACAGTACGGAGAGAATGATTGCCTGTGCCGACTCCATGCTGCTTGGCCACCGGAATCCACTGCACAAGAGGACACTAACAACGGCGGGGCGAATGGTGATGGCGTCCCACCGGCCATCATTTTCCCGACCGAATCCCGCGTGAAGCGCCGTTGAACGTTTGCTGCCGTCGAAGTGAAGGGACATCGAACAACGCAGAGGGGGCCCCACTGATGCCGGCCAGCCGGTCCATGCACCACATCCCACTGCGCATTGGGGGAAACCTCGGCACCGACAGGCAAACATTCCATCCATGCATCCAGGTGGCCGAAGACGTGGTCGAGGAATGGTCGGCGCCGATAGTGAGCAACGGCGGGACCACTCGACGCCCGGCCCGCTTGATCGCATCATTGAATCGTTGATCGATTCGTCGTTGGCATAGACGCAAGCAACGCCGACGACACCAACGACGAACGAATCGGTGGTTCCAGATCGCTTACCGCCATGCCTCCTACCCGCAAGATCCAGTTGCGTGTGCCCGGCTGGCCCGGCCCTGTGTGTGTGTGGTGTGTTTGCAGGACCGGGATCTCGTGCATGAAGGGATCAAATGCGACTCGGTCATCCGACTGATAGTCTTTCCCGTAGCACCGCTGGCGCCGCACTATCGACGCCGACTGACGACAAGATACTTGTCCTATAGCTTCCTCCCACGGCTGATTGCGGTTACTCATATCGGAGCACAAGGCCGTTGATCGTCGACCGCTCGGTACCGACGGGCCACCGTCACACAAAAGGTTAGAACGGCCGCGAGGATCAGGAGCAGAGACGCAGAATAAACCCATTTTCGCGAGTCCGTTGCGCAACCGATCGAACGTCCGGTCATGGCGTCGGTCGCTTTCCCCCTCGTGTTCATCGATCATCCTGCCCACCCATGCGTTTCCCCTGGTCGGACCCTGAAGATGCGCGGCGCCATCACGCGTCGTTTCATTAGACTCTACGTCTCTCTTATCCAGCTGATCTGGAGCGCATTGATTCTGTTTGCTTCGAGCGCTGGTATTTTCGTGTTGCCTCTGGTCCGTTGCTCCGGCCCAATGGGTCTGCAGGATCGCACAGCAAGGCTGGACCATCATCATCCTGGTCCGGACGCTATTGATTGTCTGGCATACTCGTAGAGTATGTACGTCGGGCTTGCTCGTTTGTCGTCCGCCCAGACTCGATGATCATCCCCGATCGCCTGGGACCAGATCAGAAGACTGATTTGCCGAGATCCGGCCTCGGGTCGTTGCGGCTTTCTCGTCCATCTCCGGTCTCCTATTGGTGACTGCCATGTCCGACGTCCATCGAGGTCGCAATTCCTCGGTTGAATTCCTATCGATGCCTCATCCCGATCCAGATCGTGGATGAAACGGTGCCTCGGAGGACCTCGGGCCTGATGATACCGTAACGTCTTGAACCGTCCTGTCCGCTCGGACCTCGTTCCAGGCGGCCGACCAGATGATGTGAACGACGAAGGGACGGGTCCGCGTACGCCTCATCCCTGCGTCGATCGCGGTCTCCTGCTTGGACGGTGTGGATCCCTCTCGGGTGCTCGCGTTCGGACCAAGGCCATCGTCACACAGCGTCCCTTTAGATTCCGCCGCGTGCCTGATCCCTCTGGGGTGATACGGTCCAACGTCCGCCTCATGATGGCGAGCTGACCGAAACCTGCATGTCTCGCATCAGACATCATCAAGCAGTGATTTCGGTTGGACACAGCGTCTGTCCCACCTGATCAGCCATGAAAAGATTGTCCGGCCTTCGTCCTCGTACGTAAGTGGCCGACGGAGTAACGTATCCAGGGGGCTTGGTCGTCTTCTAGAACCGGACATATCATCCAGGAGTGCGCCCAATAGAATTTCGTCCGTGATGGATGAAAGGTCCAAAACACTGTCCATCGAACGATAGGTATCTTGATCCTGGTATTGAATCTTCTACTGGCCAGATCGAGGCGTGGGCTTCCCTCTGCAGCTTGCAATCCATCTTGGCAACATCAATGCCACTGGCAGGGTTTTGTCTCGTTTCCGAGTTGCGAGCATCTCATCCTGGTCGTCCTATTTTGGCAGATTCGGTATGGTCACCTTGATCTGACATAAGTCTTGGCTATGACGATTGGAGCTCATCTCGTCACAGGCTAATGGGAATGGAAGTAGGACATGCT
>QQTW01004314.1_pt1 | contig 10646 bp, 10 predicted proteins | sample 1904831 | NCBI WGS metagenome assembly QQTW01 (sample SAMN09435610, study PRJNA476489) | Subsurface metagenome, whole genome shotgun sequencing project.
TATTGACGCCAAAGGGCTACGGTCAGACCTGGTGTGTCACTATATCGTAGTCAATAACTGGGAATTAGGCGTTACAGCCCCTCAGAATGTCGTGGTGGTGTCAATTCCTTCGCTTTTAGACCCATCCCTAGCACCGTTAGGAAAGCACGTGATTCACGTCTATACACCCGGAAACGAGCCGTATGACCTTTGGAAGGGAATGGACCGTCTGAGTCAGGAGTATGCGCAACAAAAGCAGATGCGTGCGGAAGTCATGTGGCAGGCTCTAGAACGCATCATTCCAGATATTCGCTCACGTTGTGAAGTGACGCTAATTGGTACACCATTGACGCATGAACGCTATTTACGGCGCTATCGAGGTTCATATGGTCCGGCAATTCGAGCGGGAGTTGGTTTCTTTCCCGGTCCTAGTACAGCCCTACCGGGACTCTTATGCTGTGGAGACTCGACATTTCCTGGTATTGGTCTACCAGCAGTTGCTGCCAGCGGGATGATTGCGGCGAATACACTTGCACCTGTACGCAAGCATTTAGAAATTCTTCAGGATATCGGATACCGATGAAGCCAGACGCGCAATCTCCGCACAGTAATACAGCGGTGTTGACTACTGACGTAGTTCTTCCTTTAGATAGATTAACATTACCTCTAAAGAATGACGTAGCCAAAGCTACAAGTTGCTAATATAATAAGAAGTGACAAGCAAGCACTGGATGGGCGTTATGCCGCAGTGGCCCAGAGTTGAACATCGAAGAAGAGCGACGACAGATGTTCGACCAGTGCGAATAGAATACCTGAACGGTGTGGAGTTTTTGTCGTTTCCTCCACTTCGTGATCACCGAGGGAAGGCGAAACCCTTCGTCAGAGCGGTCTTAGGTGGTTTACGTTCGGTACTAACATAGCAAGTCGATATATTACCCGAATAGCCTTGGATCAGTTATGATTCAAGGCGGTTTGGCGTTGATGATTACGCTTTGGGAGGTTGCCTGTGCAAAGAGTGCTCGAACCAGAAGTTATGGATAGTTGGGAAGAGGCCGTTGATTACGACGCCATGGACTTCGTAGACGTAAATACTGCCTTTGCTCAACGGGCAAGCGAGTTAGTGCCAGCAATTTCTGCCAGGATTTTAGATGCTGGTACTGGCACAGCTCGAATTCCAATACTACTTTGCTCAAAGCATCCTCAATGGCAGGTGTTCGGCGTCGATCTGGCAAAAAATATGCTGCAAATTGGCTCCCAACACGTTGAACAGGCTGGCTTGCAACACCAGATTAGGCTGGAGTTAATGGATGCCAAGCAACTGCCTTACCAAGATGGGTATTTCGATATGGTCGTCTCCAATAGCCTCGTACACCATCTACCTGAAGCGTTACCCTTCTTTCTAGAAGTATCGCGACTCCTGAAGCAAAATGGAGCCATCCTAATCCGGGATTTGATTCGACCTCTTGATGAAGAAACTATGAATGGTCTGGTTGAGAGTATTGGAACTGAATACGATGCCCATCAGAAGAAGCTATTCCGCGATTCTCTCAACGCGGCGTTTACACTAGATGAGGTGAATCAGCTGATTTCACAAGCTGGTTTGCAAGGTTTAACTGTGTACCAATCATCTGACCGCCACTGGACAGCAGAAAGAGTGTGGGGATAAACAAGTTGAACTCAGGACAAGGATTGGATATTTACAAAGTCGGAATCCAACCTCTCTTGTTCACTGGGTTAAAGAGTGATCCAGAATGGCTACACCAGCAGACAATTAGCTTTCTGGGTTGGCTAGAGAGAAATAGCGATCGCCCCCCAGCTAAATTGGTGCAAGCCCAATTACGAAAGTCCTTGTGTGTAAGCGATGTTCGCTTGGCACAAAAACTGTGGGGTGTCTCTTTCCCCAATCCTATAGGTTTAGCGGCTGGGTTTGATAAAGATGGCGTTGCCGCTAGCGTCTGGTCAAGCCTTGGTTTTGGCTTGGCTGAACTAGGTACGGTAACATTTCACGCGCAACCGGGAAATCCTCGCCCCCGCTTGTTCCGTTTACCACTAGATCAAGCTGCCCTGAACCGTATGGGTTTTAATAATCGCGGGGCTGCTGCGATGGCAACGCGGTTGGCTAAAACACTCAAGACAGACGCGACACGAGCAATTCCGTTGGGAATTAATCTAGGCAAATCTAAAGTAACACCACTTGAGGAAGCGGCAGCAGATTATCTCGGTAGCTTTCGTTTAGTGAAAGATTGGGGAGACTATTTCGTTGTCAATGTATCTTCGCCCAATACGCCGGGGTTGCGATCGCTCCAAGACTCGGCTGGGCTGGGTTGTATCCTGGACGCCTTGCAACAGGAAAATCAGGGGCAAAAGCCAATTTTTGTGAAGATTGCACCTGACTTAGAGTGGGGCGCGATCGCGGATATCCTGTCACTAACGGTCACACATCAGTTCACAGGGGTTATTGCTACCAACACTACTATCCGACGCGACGGCCTTAAAACTCAACTGATTCGCACAACCGGCAAGTCTGTGTACGAAGAGGCGGGTGGAGTTAGTGGTGTTCCCCTGCGCGATCGCTCCACCGAGGTGATCCGATTTATCTGGAAACAAACTCAAGGTAACCTGCCCATCATTGGCGTGGGTGGGGTCTTTACTGCTGAAGATGCTTGGGAAAAGATTACAGCCGGTGCTAGCCTCATTCAGGTTTACACAGGCTGGATTTATGAAGGACCTTGGATGGTGCGCCGCATTCTAGAGGGGTTGCTGCAAAAACTGGAAGAGCGGGGATTGCCTTCCATTTCTAAAGCTGTGGGTTTGGCAGAGCATAAGTGAGGCAAAACTTACCTTTGCCTCACTGATTTTTTAACCAGAAGGCAGAAGACAGAAGACAGGAGACAGAAGGCAAACACGAGCGTTTCTCCTGGAATTCTGTCTGATAGCGACCGATACAAAGAGCAGGGGTTCAATTCCCCCACCTCGCTCCTATTAGCCCGGTGGCTTTTATTTGGGTGGTCCCTGAGCTTGTCGAAGGGTGGGGTTTAATTCCTGCTTCCAAATTCTGACTTCTGACTTCTGTCTTCTGACTCCTTCTTTTTTAATTTTGCACTTCTTCCAACCTCGGTTCAGCTTCCAGAGGAGAAAAATGCTTATTGTCTGGTAGGTATTTCCAGGCAATTCCCTCTGGATCTCTGCTCCGACTCCACTCGGCGAAGTCTGGATCGTCTCTCCTTTTATAAACCGTACTGGAATGGACATCGAGCCGCTTAGCGAGTTCCGATTGAATCAGATCAACCGATTGATTTTGATGCGGTAGTTCTAGCTGCTCCGGAGAAGCCTCGTAAGGATGAGAAAAAGCTTTTTCATCCTTTATCCTCTCTCCTACATCCTCCCCATTGGGTATGGGTATTTCACTATCGTCAAATATCTTGCCTAAAGTGCTGGCGGTTATAAAGTAATACACTGTACCCCGGTCTTCATAGTCCTGACGCTGGGCACCAAATTCTTCGGCTTTAGTATCTAGGTAATGCTTAGCTGTTGTTGCCGAAAAGTTGGCCTTCATTGCCAAGTCCAGTGCTGTAACGCTCCCCCGGTTTTCCTGAATCAGTTGATTGAAGATCGGGTTTACTTGCTGGCTCCACTTTTGCCATTGATAGCGCCGCCAAATATTCCAGATAGCGCTCAACAAAAGTATTGCCAGCAGTACTGGCCAGGCTGCGAATAGGAACATAATCAAAAACGCGATTGGCAAGATGAGAATGAGAAAGCCACCGGCGCTGTTATTTATTGCTTTTTCAGTCATGCCCATTTTTGCAAATTGAATTGCTGGCAAATGATCTTATCTTGGCAAAAATTGCGGCAATTATTCGCAACTTTCTAAAATTGCCATCGCAACTGGCTCCCCTGCTAAGGTTTCTGAGTGGCGATCGCCAAGTTAGCCCCTGGAACCTGACGCAACAAATCCATTACAGCAACGACTTGACCGTGACTAACAGCTTTATCAGCATTTACAACTACCAGCGTTTCCTGATTCGGCTTGAGTAGTTGCCGCACTTCACTACCCAATGCCTGTAGTTGAATTGACTTGCGGTTCAGTGCTAGTTGTCCTTGAGCGTCAATTGTGACTGTAATTGGAGATGAAGGTTGAGCTTTAGCCGATGTTGCCTGGGGCAAGTTCACCGACAATCCCTCAGAACGGGTTAAAAACAGAGTCGATATGATGAAAAAAGTGAGAAGGGCAAACATCACATCAATCAACGGTACAACATTGATCTGAAGTGGGACATCCGGTTCATCTGGCAGGCGCATAAGACTTCTCCCCTCGTTCATAGCGACGGCGGTAAGCCAATTCTAGCTGACCGCCGTACTCCTGAATCATTGCAATCTGGCGGATGTAAAATCCCCGGAACGTATTAGCAAACACCAAAGTAAAGATAGCGACAACCAACCCGGTTGCTGTAGCAACTAATGCTTCACTAATCCCAGCAGTGACTCCTGTGGTTTTGCTACCTCCCACATCACCAATGTTGAGTGAGGCAAAGGAAGCAATCAATCCCAAGATGGTGCCAAGAAGACCTAGCAGGGGTGCAAGGCTAATGATTGTCTCAAAGATGTTGTGAAACCGCTTCAGCAAAGGGATCTCGGCTTGAGCTTCACTTTCCAAGGCTAGGCGAAATTCTTCTGGAGTCGGTTGTTCAAGTTCTAAAGCTGCCAGAAAAATCCGAGCTATCGGCAGATCAGTATTTTGTTTCAGCCTATCCATAGCCACAACAACGTTATCAACCCGGTAGAGATTCAACACATCTCGCACCACTCGGCGCTGTCTTCTATAGACTGGAACCCAAAATACAATGCGCTCGATAATCAGCGCGATCGCTAACACCGAACAGGCTAACAGGGGCCACATGACCACGCCACCCGCCGCAAATAGATTACTAATTCCCATGTATTGTCTCTAGGATAGTCAACCCGGCAAAAGTAGTCTATCAGCTTATTTCACCAGCGAAGCTGATTGAACTTTTCAAATTCTTCTGCTTAACTCTAGCAGCGTTACTTCCCAAACTAATCTTGGTTGGGCATAGCTGAGTAAATATCGGCGGGCTTTTTCCAGTTCTGGTAGGGGGGATATCTGAATTTTGCCTACCAAAAATTGCTGCCAGTAACAGTGCTGTAGATAATCCACCAACCACAACTGAGCCTCCGTATCCAGGGTTTTATCGATCTTACGGGCTAGCTCAAGGGCATTGCTAAGAGATTTCGGCGGTTCGAGTACAGCCTGGAGTAAGTCAGATGGAATCGCTTGGATTTGCTGACTTGCTGCTTTCGCTTCCCCTGGACTGCCCTGAGCAATTGCTAAAACCAGCGGAGTCTGCAATATTTCCTCATCTCCAGTCTGCTGCAATACTAGAGCCATTGCAGTTGGATCTAAGCGATAAAAGGGAATGCGCTGACACCGTGATACCAAAGTCGGCAGCAGAGATTCAGCCGTCGGTGCAATTAAGATCAGTGTTGCCTGTCCTGGTTCTTCCAGCGTTTTCAGTAAAGCATTTGCTGCCGATTCTGCCATCGTTTCAGCCTGTTCTAGTACTACTACAGAACGCGGGGCTTCTAGGGGAGGACGGCTTAAAAACCTTTGAATTTCCCGAATCTGCTCCAGTCGAATCACCGGCGGTGCCTTGCGCTTCAGTCCGGCTGCAGCCGCTTCAGCCGCAGCGAGTCGCTGCCCTTGGTGCAAATAGGTGGGTTGCACCCAAAGCAAATCGGGGTGATTGCCCAACTGCAAGCGGTTCTGTATCTGCTGCTGTTTGGATGGAACACCGGCACAGAACAGTTGCTTTACAAAGCACCGAGCTGCCAAGCTTCGTCCCACGCCAGATGGTCCTACAAACATATAGGCTGGACTAACCCGGTTCTGGTTGACTGCCTGAGTCAGGAGTTCTACCGCTTGGGCTTGCCCTACCAGTTGTGCAAAAAAATTCATCTCCCCGTCAACCTTTGAGACAAAATATTCTGAATTTGCTGTTGTACAACTGCCTCACTTAAACTGGCATCCACCCGCACTATTCGCTCTGGGTGAGCTTGGGCTAACTCTATGTATCCATGCTGCACCCGTTGATAAAACGCTCTTGTCTCTTGCTCGATCCGGTCAGCCACTCCTCGTCCTTGTGTCCGTGCCAGACCTAGCTCCACATCCACATCCAACCACAGCGTCAAATCACTTTCCAGCCCACCAGTGGCAATAGAGTTGAGCTGCTCAATCAAGCTGAGGCTCATACCCCGACCGTAACCCTGGTAGGCAATAGTAGAATCGGTGTAGCGATCGCACAAAATAATTGAGCCTAATGCCAACTGGGGCTTAAGCACCTCCTCAACATGCTGTGCCCGATCGGCGGCAAATAATAACAGTTCAGCTGAGTCCTGAATCGGTTTTTTCCCCACCTCGAAGAGCAACAACCGACGCAGATCCAAGCCCAACTCGGTACCACCCGGTTCACGAGTTGCGATCACTGCTGGCGGCTCGCTGCTGTTTCTCCCCACGGAATAGTGACGTTGGAGCCATTCTCGCGACCGCTGCAATTGTGTCGTTTTGCCGCAGCCTTCCACTCCCTCAAATACAATCAGGCTACCAATCATTTTTAACTCATACTGTTGACTAAATACCATCAAACTCGCAACGGAGGTTCGGTATCATAAAATCAATGGGTTATTTCAAGGCGAAGAGTGATTATGGCTCGTTATAATTATTCGTTCACTGTTGCAGCTCCAATTACTCTTCTACGACCGTTGCTTGTAGAAATTTTACAAGCCTGCAACTTAGAGATTATTTATGACGTAAATGACTACATGATGGCCCGTGAGAACCCCGGTCAAGTTTCCTTGGCAAAGCTAGTGACGGTGGAAGTATTGATTGATAAAACTACAGCCACTGATACAGAAACACGCACGAAATTGGTGTTTAAAAACGAAGAACTCCCACTCCGAATTGACAACCATTGCCACAAACTGTTTGAACTGGTAAGTCAAGCAATCGTAGATCACCGCGATTGGCAACTTATTGAAAGTATTGCCGAATAGCTCGTCAAGGGGATTCAGTCTTCAAAATCCGGCATCATATTGGGGCCGATCAGCGTAACATCATACTCATCCAGTGGTCCTGATGGAATGGTATCTCGACTCAGTAGGTAATAAATGGCGCGCACCTGAGGGCCAAAGACGATCTCGTCTTCATCTTTCAGGTCATAGGCTGGGATTTTCTGACCGTTGATCAGCAACCCGTTAGCACTAGATTTACCCTTCGAATCGCCATCAACAATGCGATAGTAAGAGCTACCGTCTTCCCGCGGCAACCGGATTAATGTGGCATGGCGGCGCGAGACAAATTGCGAAAATAGGCGAATATCGCACCGGGGATCTCTACCAATGGAATATACAGGACCGTCTAGATTAATTTCCTTGCGTCCCTGATCGTCTTCAATAATCAGTAGATGGTTCTGATTGGGTTGTAAAGCCATTGAAGAATTAGGTTGTAAAATCAGTTAAACATTTGCTGAGCTAGAGTTTGCCATAGTTGTTAGGTAGTGGTTCCTCAACCACAGTCTTTACTTTTGTTATCGACCTAGTTTAACCTCAATTGACAGAAACCGACGTAGTAATAGTGAGTTTGTTACAACACTGACAGAACTAAAGGCCATTAATGCGCCAGCAGCAGCTGGGCTAAGGACAAAACCTGAGATTGGCAACAACACACCGGCAGCAATGGGAATCCCAAGTGTATTGTAAGCAAATGCCCAGAATAAATTCTGGCGAACTTTTGTGAAGGTAGCACGACTAAGCTGTATTGCTTCCACGACATCGGTCAAGCGATCGCGCATCAGGACAATCTGAGCAGTTTCCATTGCTACGTCTGTTCCAGCCTGTAGGGCAATTCCTACATCAGCTTGGGAGAGCGCCGGAGCGTCATTGATGCCATCCCCCACCATTGCTACCTGATGACTCTGAGATTGTAGCTCGATCGCTGCCGCCTTACCGTCTGGACGGACACCTGCTAGGATATCATCTGGTTTAATTCCTAACTGTTGACCGATCGCACCAGCTGCCTCTGGTCTATCCCCAGTCAGAATCATCACCCGTAATCCCATAAGGCGCAACTGGTCTACTGTCGCTTTAGCGTCCGGTCTCAAGCTATCAGTAACGGCAATCAACCCAGCCAAGATACCGCCACTTGCCACGTAAACTACCGTTTTCCCCTCTGCTGCTAGGATCTGAGCCCGCGCCTGTGCGCTCTCAGTCACGAAAATTCCTTGTTGGGTTAACCAATCCCAGTTGCCCAGCAACACTAACTTGCCTTCTACCAGAGCAGATACTCCTAGCCCTGGTTCTGTGTAAAACTCTAACGCAGCGGGTACTGCTAATTCTTGCCGCTGCGCCTCTTGCGCAATAGCTGCTGCCAGGGGGTGGCAAGTGCCACTTTCTACCGCTGCGGCTAGTTGGAGAAGAGCAGATGGGGTGAGAGTCTCCAAAACTGGAATGCAATCGGTGACGGTGGGATGACCAGTAGTGAGGGTGCCAGTTTTATCAAACACTACTGTGTCCAGCTGGTGTACCCGTTCTAAGACATCGCCGCCTTTAATCAACAGTCCCCGCTCTGCTCCCACCCCAGTGCCAACCAGAATCGCTGTCGGCGTGGCAAGTCCCAACGCACAGGGACAAGAGACTACCATAACTGCGATCGCCAGCTTCAAACTCAATATTAACGGTGAGGATTGCAGCGTATGGGTAGTGTGTACAAGATGTTGAGAGTGTTGGGTAGTAGCTCCAAATCCCAAAACATCAGGCCAAACGTGGGTGCCAATAAAGTACCAAAAGACAAACGTTAACGCTGCAGTTGCCAAAACACCGTAAGTAAAATACCCAGCTACCGTGTCTGCTAATTTCTGCACTGGGGCTTTACGTGTTTGGGCAGCTTCTACCAGCGCGACAATTTGCGCCAGGGTAGTATCTTTCCCTGTGCGAGTGGCACGTAGAGAGATCGCCCCCGATTTGTTCAGCGTCCCAGCAGTGACTAGATCTCCGGGTTGCTTCATCACCGCTATCGGTTCCCCGGTCAACATTGATTCATCCACTGTCGTCTGCCCAGACACTACCTCACCATCCACGGGGATTTTCTCTCCGGGCAGAACCTGTAACCATTCCCCTACTCGCACCCGATCAGCTGGGATTTCTACACTCTCGCGTCCGGAGGCAGCAACTTGCTCCGGGTTGGCAATCAAGCGGGCAATTTGTGGCTGGAGCGCCAGCAATTGCCTAAAAGCTGCGGCGGCATGATCTCTGGCTTGTTGCTCCAATGTCCGCCCCAGCAAGATAAAGCCCAATAACATTACTGGTTCGTCAAAGAAGCACTCCCAACCCAGCTGGGGGAAGAGCAGGGCTACCAGACTGGCGGTGTAGGCTGTGCTCGTTCCCAATCCCACCAGTGTGTTCATATTAGGAGTATTCTGCCGCAATCCGCGCCAGCCATCTAACAAAATGGAGCGTCCGGGTCCTAGTAGCGTAGCTGTTGCCAGCCCACAGTGGAACCAGATGTTATCCAAACCCGGCACCATCAACCCACTCCACTCACTCAAATGCCCTATTCCTGATAGCAGGAGCAGCACCCCAGCCATGACTAGCTGCCGCCACCAAGACCGCATTTCTCGGCGCTGTCGATCAAGTTTTAGGGTTGTAGGTGTCTCGCCTGCTGCTTCCCCTTGGGGATAACGAGGTTGAGTCGGGAACCCAGATGCTGTTAACCGGTCGGCCAGTGCAGGTGGTTTAACCGTACCGGGTTCACACTCTACAACTGCTACCTCTGTCACCAAATTGACACAAGCTGACACCACTCCCGGCTGTTTTGTCAGTTGCTGTTCCACAACTCTCACACAGCCTGCACACTTCATCCCCTCGACATCCAGGGTAATCGTCTCTGTAGCTGGGGTTGAGCGGGCGATCACTAGGGCGGGCTTCGTCAGTTTGGTCGGTACAAGTTGCATAGATTCTGGGAGTTGATATGACACCTCAACACCTAACCACTCTAGCGTTTATGCCTCAAGCGTAGGTAGAAACGCGGGGTAGTAACCTAAATCTTGTTGTTAACTTTAAGTGGAACCACTACCTAAGATAAAGAGGCTGAGCAGGGTACCACTATTCCAGAGGCTGTGAAGTAGCATGGGAGCGAGGAGATTGCGCGATCGCGTATAAACTACTCCTAACACCATCCCTAACACAGTCAACGGCAAAATTTCCGAAAGGCTGAGGTGAGCAACGGCAAACAGCAAGCTACTTGCCACAACTGCCCCCCATACCGGCAAGTAACGAGTCAGGGAAGGCAACAAAAAGCCCCGAAACAGGAACTCTTCAAATAGTGGGGCGGCGATCGCAGCTGTAAAGAAGAATATAGCCAGCGCCACCTGATCTTGCCCCTCCAAAGCCAAGGATAGCAGCGGATTACTCCCTCCCTGTCCTTGCCACAACTGTTGATTAATTAACGACACTACGACTACCAGCGGCAGCGCCACACAATAGCCACCAAGCCCCCATAAAAACCAGTTGCCCTGCCATTTGAAGCGAAACCAACCTTCTGGCAGCGGCAAAAATGGCTTCAGAGATATGTACAACACCGACAGTCCAGCCGACGC
>QQTW01004315.1_pt1 | contig 10644 bp, 12 predicted proteins | sample 1904831 | NCBI WGS metagenome assembly QQTW01 (sample SAMN09435610, study PRJNA476489) | Subsurface metagenome, whole genome shotgun sequencing project.
GAATAGAACAGAGGAGAAGAAGAGATCAGACCAGACCAGACCAACTCAGATCAGACTATCCATCCATCCAGTCGTCCCTCCATCTAGATACTTGCTCCCCTTGCCATCCCCATGTAAACAATAGTGAGACAGACAGATTGATGTCAGACACTCTCCATTTTGCAGTAGAACTAGTTTTCCACACCGACGACTTCATCATTTCCCTTATCGTACGAGAGTACCCAATCCATCCAACTGACTGTCATAGAAATTGAACCCTGAGATCCCATCCTTATGCAACCCAACCCCACCCAACCACTGACTACCTGACTACCTGTCATCGAACGAAACATGCATTTTTGTACGAAACTCCAGGCCAGGGGTGGTGTGAGAAGATCAAGAAACAGAAAATCAATCAAATTCCACCGTCCCTGCATTTCTCGTCCTCCGACCTTCTCCACTTGTTCCCCCTCCTCCATTCCCACCTCCATTCCCACCACCTCCTCCCACACCAGCACCAGCAGTACCAGCAATCGAACTTCCCTGTCTCGCTCGTTCCGCTCTCCTTCGTTGTCTTCGTGTCGCGTAATCCCCTCCTCCGTTCCCTGCCCCCGCACTAAAGGTGCCAGACAAGGATGGATCAGTCGTCATCGATATAGGGGAACTGATATTCTCTTGCCCCTGTCCTTGGGGACCGTGACCGTGACCGCTGCCGTAACCGTAGCTGTATCCCGGAGTTAGACCTCCTGGTACGCCTGCCGCGGGGATGGGTGGAGGGGGTGGAAGATTGCCTCCTAGCCCTGGCGGTGGTGGTAGTCCCCCGGTAGCTGTAGTTGTGATTCCAACTCCACCGGTAGGATTGTTGTGGATACTTCCCGGTACTGTCCCCCCCATTGGTACCGGCGGGGGAGGTACCGCGTTGTTTCGAGCAGACATATTCGCCATTTGTCCTGGGTCTGGCATCGGCACTGGTATTCCTCCTACTCCGCCTACTCCACTTCCCACTGATTGTTGTTGTCGTTGAGCTTGTTCCGCCTGAGCACGTTCCATCTCTTCGACTCTTCTCCATTTCTCTTCTCCTTCAGATACTTCACTTTCCGAATCGCGATGTCTTCGTCCACTCGTCCCACGTCTTCTTCGTCGATCGCGAGGATTGGCGACGGAGGATGATAACGATTCGCCTCTTCGTCGTTGAGAATGACGATCTCGTCGACGTTGTTCACGTTCCGTCAGCGCTTCTTGTTCCGGCAATCGACGCAATGTGACGTGCCGCTGTTCATCGCCGTGGTATTTCACTTTGACTGAAATCGGAGGAGAATTGGCCGAGGGTGTCGCGGCGGGGATGGGGTTCGGGGGAGGGAGGATATTCGAGGATGTGGATGCCACACCTGCAGCAGCAGGAGGAGGAAGACCAGAGGCGCCGGTGGTGTCGGTGGTGGTGGTATTTCGTAAACCAGACGACCGATGACGTCGGTGTTGACGTCCTCCAGGGGAGATGTACGCTTCTGATCCAGACGATTCATGGTGGTGGCCAGCGACGGCGGCACCCATTTCGGGCATCGGTAAAGGAGCCGTGGCGTTGGCGATGTTATTGGCATACCCTCCCCCTGGAGCCACATTCGCTGGCACCGGAGGTATACCACTACCACCAGCACCACCCGCGGGAGGAATCCCCTGGTGATAATATTGCCTTGCACTCGATCCGTGATTGTGTCTCCCACCATTATTATTCACCACCGACGAATAATTATCCGTCGACGACGTCAATGAGCCCCGTCGACCGAGACCGCCTCGTCTGGGAAATCCATCGCCCGTATATCGATGCTGACTACCCTGTCGGGCGAGTCTCTCTTCTTCCATCTCTCGTCTTCTCAGCTCTTCAACCCGACGCTGCTCCTTACGATCTCGTCGACTTTTAAACGCTGCTCGTAACACACCCAGCGCACCTAGTGTCGCCACGCCATCGCGCGCTTTATGATGCCGATCACGATGTGGTGGTCGAGGCCGTCCGCGACTGTCCAAACTAGTTCGGTCTGAGATGGAACTCCCGGTGGGACTATCTCTTGGTAGAGGATGATGACGATAGTCCCGTGTTGGTGTTCGAGGAGGCCCTCCTTGTCCTTCTTCGAGTCTGGATACCCGACTTGGACTGTCATTCGTATACCCCTCGGAACCATCTACCGATGCACCTTCTCCGTCGCGGTAGCTGTCACGATCATCGTAGCCTCCTCGTCGTCGTCCGCCTCCTCCGAGCATGTTCTTAAACAGCGCGGCACCGCCTGCTACGGCACCGATTTTGAAAAGCCGGTCGCGCCATGTCCCACCTCGATCGCGTTCGTCACGGGAGTATTTCTCGCTGATGTATGACTCGGATGGAGGACGAGAACCGACGACATCGACACGACTGCCCCGTCGACTCCGACTGCGACTTCGACTGCGATCTCGATGGCGGTCCCGAGGACTGCGTGATCGTCGACGCATGCGATGAAGAGCGGCTAAGCCCGCACCGGCTAACCCGGCTGCGCCCAATGCACCCGCGCTGGGTCGATGGCTGTGTCGACGGTCGTCGTCCACCACTTCACCCGTCGTCGATCCTACGCTTCGACCTCTACCTCGGGAGTGTCCATGTCCGTGTCCGGCATACTCGTACTTCCCATCGCGATAGGAGAGCACGAAATAGATGACTAGAAGCGCGAACGCGGCGAGAGTATAGACCACGAACAGCGAGGCGGGGGAGCCATACAATGCCAGTCCGAGTGGAATCTGCGCTAGGCCCAGCAATGCAATACCCCGACCGAGCCATTGATGCACCTGTACACACATTAGCATATATTGTACTCCCGCAGTATGAATAATTAGAATATCAGAGTAAATGCAGTAGGAGTGAAGGATTTAGAAACAAGGATTATATGAGTTGTTACTCACCATCAACTTCAACGGAAGACGATATCTCCTCTTCCCCTTCTCCCTCTTATGCACGAACCATCCCCCCAACGCTTGAAACAACACCAGCACATAGATGGCCAACCCAATGCTATGATGGGGATTACTCAAGCTCCGATTCGGGCCCACGGCGAACCATCCAAGCACGAAGATGACCGTGGTCAGCAATACCGTCAAGATCTGCAACCAGATATGCACGCGCACATTCCAGCCCGGACGACCATGGTAAAAGCGCGCGGTCAGAATAGCCGCGGGGACGATTCCAAGAAAGACGATGGCGGCAATGATACCATGGGCGCGAATGAGGTTGTGGTATTGAGGGAGAGTCGCAAAGCGGTTACCCATTCCTGAAGAGAAACATCGTGTCACATTTCAGCATGATGATATACACTATACTGAATTCGCAAAAATGAAGGAATGTTAATTAGATGGTAAGTATCATGTAAACACACCATTGTAGCGGGTCGTGGCGAAATTGAAGCCCACGAGATTGGGAAGCAGGAATGAATTGCGTGAAGCATCCCACGTGCCGTCGCCGACGTTGAGGGTCGAGGAGGCGTAGGTGCTACTACCCGGAGGAGCGAGTTGAGGTGCCATCTTGTGGTCCTCAGGAATGTTGTGATGGCAGCGGTGGTGGTGGTGGAAGCATCACCAGCTGTTGGTGATACACATTCCGGAACTTGCCCCACACCGACTCTTCGTGGCAACACCGATGAGGAATGCAGATGTAGGCTGGCACGAGAGGAGCTTGACGAGAATGAAGCAGTACGGTAGAAGCTGGATGAGAATAAAAGGTTGATGCGGATGGTAGAGGAGGGAAAAATGTCAGCAGCAAAGAGATGAACTGGATGCGCTACTGGGATCTGAGCTGGCAAGCAGCAGCTCCAACACCGCGAGAGAGAGAGAGAGAGAGAGAGAGAGACGAGAGACGCACAATGCCTGTTTGGGTTTAGCGTCACTCCGATAAAGTCCCTGATTGGCGGGTGGTGGGGCAACGGAGGTGGAGACACCCGTTGCCCGAGAGACCATCGATATGTGGCGGTGCAGATGACGAGGCCCGGCACTCGCCACGATAGTGGCGGTGCATGATCACCGATGCATGAGGATCACGTGACAATGCACGTGACGGATGAATTGCCGTGTAAGGGATGTTCAGTGTGAGTGAGGAGACGACGATAGTGGAAGATTGTGTTGACTTGATAGAAGCTGCATATTCATGGCATATCTTGTTCCCTTTCGAGGAACTCCCTGGTCGAGACAGTGAGCCTACACCACATAGAATAGAGAGCAGCGTTTCCAAGACCAGCGCAGGCTAGAGGTGCCACTGACCCGCAACAGTGGCAATCCAGGAAGGATGAATATGGTAAGTATTGATGGTAAACTCCCAGTTTTTACGAAAGCCTTGCTCGTCATTCCCGGTAATCCTAATGGAATGAGCTGATGATAACCCTCTCCATCCAAATAAACGGTTCAATCGATATGACTGCCGTAGCTCGACAGAGTATCTACAATGGCTCGAAAAGTAGATTCAACCACATTCTTTAGAAGGTCATAATTTCCTTGCTCAGAATTACGTTATCTCTAACGTACCAAGAATTTCACAGTGCCCAAATACCTTACAAACTGGTTGCCTTGTTGCTAACTATATAAACAGCGCTAGCCTAGAATGAGATACTAAATAGACGGTCCAATCTCACCGTCTTCTCAGGCCATCCGGAGAAGTATTCGACTCCCGAACGTGGAGATACCCTCTCCCAGAAGAAAGAGCCATTCGAACACCTTCAGTAGACCAATTAGAAAATGAATTCCCAACAGAAGTCGAGTCAAGCTTATGCTACCCAATTTAACCATGACAGAGCGCATCCATCCCATTCCCGCTCCTCGCGTAGAATTCCAAACTCCGGTTACTGTATGTGTGACCACTGATCCTTGCCAAGATCATCCTGTTGTTTGTTGTTTGTTCATCCACTTCGTTCTTCATCATGACTCAGATCCCTTCCTCCCTCTACACCTCTATCTCTCTTCATCATCATCACCTTTCCAGCGCTTACCCACCCCCTCATCTCTTTAAGTACTCACTCCTCGCACTCTAACTAAAAAGTCCCATCATACAATTCCGGCAGAGCTGGAATCATCACGGGCACGGATTCGGTCCCACTCAACAACGAAAACTCCGACATATCCGACGACGAAGTCGACAACGTCGGCGGGGTGCGAAAGGTATTATTCGTCGTAGCATAAGACGAAGACAGTGAATTCTCGTTCAATTCCCAACCCTCGACATGTTCCTGTTGTTCCAGTTCCGGTTCCGGTCCATCCACCGTAGACGACGTCTCATAGATCAACGGGGGAATGATCGGTCCGGAAACGGTCGATAACATGGCGTCCACTTTTTCGAGCAAGGGCGGGACATATTTCGCTTGACCGCCTCGTAGGGTCGAGATGAGCGTTAAAAATTCATTCAGGTAGTCCCGTGGCCCGAGTTCCAACGAGGATGTCTCGACGGGGACGCAGGACATGACGTCCGTAAGGGTGCATGCGACGTCGTAGATCTTCCAGATCTAAACCACACCATTATCCAATTAGCAACCAACTCTTCACATGAAAGAGTTTCTGATGTGCGAGGGATCGTTCAAGGGTTACAGAATACAAGTACTGACCAGACCAACTCCATGCACCTCCATCGATCGATGGGTCATCTGATTCGTCATACTCACCAAATCCCTCGCAATCTCAATCGGATATTTAAACGTCATGGAACTCTCCGGGCAGCTCATACTCAAATACCCATTCACCGTTGAGAGCTGCCAGACCATACTTCTCAACCACTGCTGGGAGACTCTCAGATCGGCGGCCTGGGATTCCGTACTCTCCAGCACGGCCGGTAGGGCGTTCGTCAACTGTCGCTGCAGTTGCGCCAACCACTCGGTCGAACAATCGGCGCGAGCTTTATTCCATAACCCAACGAATACCTCGTCGAAAGGCCTAAATAAATTGACGAGGTAAATGAACCCCGAAATCTCGAGTCGTTCCGAGGGGGCTTCGTCGGTCGTGGGCATCGCGATCGAGTCCGTTAATGTCAGCGGATGATGTCGTTGAAGGGCGTATGCGCGTTCGGTCACGAAAAGTAACCAGAACAAGCGACGGCGACGGATACAGTCCATCTCGTCCCCCACGTGATACGTGGCTTCGTCGGACATCCCAAGCATGTGGACCAACGTCGTCGCTTCTCGGAGATAATACCACGCCGTACTATGCTTGTCGAGACAGAAGTAGCTCCCGAAGAGAAAGAAGGAGGTGATGACCGCCGCGACGGAGGGGGCGTCAACGTGGTCGTAACCCTTTCGCACCCGGAGCACTTCTTCCACCATGGCTCGACCGGGCGCGATATCGTCTTGGCCACCACCCGTCGTCGTCGTCGTCTCGTTGTCGCCCGGGTGGGATCCGGAGTTGGTGTTTCCTAGCTTCATCCCCGGCTGGATCATCATGAAGGCGCACAGCGAGGCGAGAAGACAGTAGGTTTCCATCGACTGGTGGATTTCTAATGTTTGTTGTTGTAATTGCGCGCGATCCAGGATCGGCATGGTCGGGTACATGTTGTTGAAGAAGAAGTCGATACATCCATCCATGAGCTCCGGCGTGAGTCGTCCCGGGGTGGGTGTCCATGCTGTGGGCGTTGTAGCAGGCGAACTGGCGCCGTTTAGGGTATCGCGCACGGCCAATCCAAGATGAGCATGTGGTTGCTGTTGCTGTTGTTGTTGTTGTTGGCGCTGGCGCAATTCCGAGAGTACCTTTGCGCGATGACCCTTGGGTCCCTTCTTCTGAGGAATCGCATTGAAGGTACACATCAGCGCCGACTGGCGACAGTTCTGACATGGTTTGCGACCGTCGCATTTGACCTTGCGCCGGTGACAGCCGTCGCAGGCCCGTCGGACCGGTGCCAGATGGTTGCGCGCGGTGTCCATGGTACTGTATGGTATGTCGCCCTTGAGATTTGACAGGTGGGGGTAGTGGCGGAAGGGAGCGGAGCGGAGACTCGAGCGTTGGTGGAACAATCTTAAACGGTTGTCTCGAAGCAAGTGAAACGGCGCTTTTATAGAGCTAGACACTCAGTCACCATCGCCCCGTCGCCAGAGTGGCTTAATGTCGTGCATCGTCTGTTTCCATCCATCCAGCAAGACGTCCGTAGTCGGGCCGGATGGTCATGCTGGATGGTCCCTGCGACGTTGCTCGAAGTGGTAATGACACCGCTCGCGCCTTAGAGTCTACCCTGCTGGCCATGGAGATGCGGGGCGAAGTGCCTGCATAAGACGCCTCGTGTCGAGAGTGCGCATTGCACAAGCGCCAGTAGGAAGAGACCATGTCGGCGCTGTCAGGCAGCGTTAAAATACCAAAACTGCACGTCGCGGTCATGATGCAGGTCAGATTGATGGAGAGAATGGATGTGGCAAGATACAGATCCAATGAGAAGTGTCAGAACCCCATATCGATCAAGTGGTGGTGGCGGCCAAGAAGTCTTTCAGACGTGCCCTTGCATCGCGGTCGTCATCCCCAATGGGGAAGCGTCAGCACTCTATCTGCAGACGCCCGCTGCTCGATGCCCGTTCCTCGATCCCGATTTACCCAAACTAGATGCCTAGCGGCATTAATTCGCCAGGATCGAGTTTGCCCCCGGAACCAATCCAGTATCGAAGTGAGCTTGTAGAGTACGTTCCTGGGATGGACATCCTCAGCTGAGGTGGCACTTGAAATGGCAACTTTTCGGGCAAGGATTATAGCGGCTGTTCATTTCTTCTCTCGCTTCGTCTCGTCCTATGGATAGATCACTTTCGCACTTTGGCCTTCTTGGCCGGTCGTTTTCGCTCCGCTTGATCTCCATCACCGTCCGCGTCCACGTCAGCCATCTCCACATCGCTCCCGGATCCGGCCCCGCTGCTCTCGTGTCCCGAGTCGTACTCCTCCTCGGGATCCGACTCCGAGCTGGCATGGAAGTCCTCGTCCACGCTCTCTTCGTCCTCGTCGGCGCTACCACGAGCCGGTCGAGCACCGACCACTTCGTCATCGCTCGAGGCCATGTCTTCGTCTTGCAGCGCGGCCGCGATGAGGGCACTCGACTAGTAAGAAGAAGGGTCAGTTAGCATGTGATCGCAGAGTTTTCCTAGGCGGTGGATGGAATTCTTACATCCTCGACCATCTCATTCTTGGTGCGAATCTCCTTGGCTTTGAAGAACTCCTCTAGTGGAGTTTGCTCCTCACTGTGACGAATGGCATGTCAGCTTGAATTTTCTCCAGATTGATTGAATGGTCCAAGGTAACGACTCACCGGTTGATGTTACTGAATTGATGTTCACCCATGCCGTTCTTGAGCGTCATGGTGATGTCAAAGGTCCGGCTGGCCGAGATGGCTCCACCCACGCGCGACATGGTGATGCTGTGGATGTTGTCGAAGGCGATGTAGGTCGCCGGTTTCGGCACGAACATGAAGCTCTTGTCGAGGCAATACAGTAAACCCTCGTTGGCCTTGATCGAGCATTTGATGCCGGCCTGCTGATGGTGACTGTGGATGGTCAGCCCACGCATCATCTCCGAAGGTACTTATAGTCGACTGTTACATGGACGATAAGCTGCCCAGAGACGCAAAGGAAAGGAGCTTCGATACCTCTGGAAATCCTTCGACGGCGTAACCACCTTCTTGCCCGACAGCGCGCGGAAGACTTGCGCCACAACCGAGTGAACGGGGGCCTCGTAATGGGACTGCAGCTTGCCCGCGTATCGGGTGTTGAGCATCTCGCTGGTGACTACATTAGCACATGCACAATGCCAAAAATCAAATGCATCCACTCACTCGGTCATGTTGAGATCGAGCTCAATCTCGTCATCACGTTTGAACTGCATGACCAGGAACGGATAACGCGTCTGGCCTTGTCGCAACGGTGGATCCAGACCGATGGTGATGAGGGTATGCGTCTCATCGGGCTTCGGCAGCAGCATAAACTTCTTGATCGCGTCATACTGGATCTTGTAGTCGTACGTCTTGCCACGGAGACGGAAGGAGCTCTCGTATAGGTCGATACCGAATCGGCCTCTATCATGTCACCGTCAGAAAGAGTCCATGTCGTGTCGACCGGAGATGCAAACCTCGGGGTCAGATGCAGCACGTCCTGGAATGTGGCAAAGGTGTCTCCCGCGACATCCCCAATCTCGGCCTTGTCCATGAGCATGTTGTAGAACACGTTGGCCGCATTCTCCTCTTCCTGATCTTCCCCGTCCACGCTGCCATCGGCATCATCGCCCACATCCTTCTTGGCGGTGCCGGGGATGTAGAAGCGCATCTCAACGAGCTGGTCCACCCCACCCCCAGCTTTCTTTCCCTGCGGTCGGGCTCCGCCGAGATGCTCCTCGATGGCCGTCTCCTCGTCTTTGTTCGGCAGCGAGAACTCGACCGCCACTTCATTCTTGCCGGCCAAGTTGGTGTTGGAGATTTCCGTGTATGGGATCTCGAAAGCGGGTCGGTTCTGCACGTTGAAGGCCAGTTCATGCTTGCCGAAATCTCCCTTGCCCCAGTTCCATCCACGTAGCGCGTGTTCCTTGTGCTCGAGGGTCAATCCATACCAGACCTTGAGGCACTTGCTGAGTCGATCCATGTCCTTTTCAGATATTAGCAAATGAATTTCAATCGTGGGTCTTCCGAGGAGGGTAAAAGTAGTGAAAGGATGAAAGTTCAATGAATGACAGGATGCACAAAGGGCAACAGAACAAAGAGGGATCAAGTATGATAAACTCCAACAGGTGAGGAAATGAGATACTAACATCTTCAACAAAGCCATCAAGCTGCACCACACCTGCCGACCTGGTATAGATCTTCAACTCATAGCCCCTCGCCGCCCGACTCCACTGCGCGCTGGCCATATCGGCATGATCGAGAGTGAAGGTATCGCCTCCGCCTGAAGGTCGCCAACCCAGACCATTTTCCGCCAGCCGACACTTGCCCTGCTGCTTCGAGAGGTCAAGGTAAATATGTTCAAAGGACTCCCTGGACGGAAGCGAAAGCACAGGATCATCAGTCAAGCGTTTAGTCATTGCGGATAGATGTCTGAGTGACTGTAGATGGGGAATAGGTTAACTCACATCTTGATCATACGTAGATGGTGTTCTTGATTCGGAAGGTGCCGTTGAGTGAGGTGATGAGGAAGGTGAGGAAGGTGAGAAGGGGTGGTGAGGGAGGTGAGAGTGAGCGCTGGAAGAAGTGGCAGATGCCGCGTCGCGTAAAGGACGACGCGCTCCACCAAAAATCTTAGGAGGGGCGGTCGATGCGGCTCCGCTGATGAGGCTCTGCGGAAGCACCTCGTGGGGCTATTCACGTGACTCTTCAGGTTGTGTGTCATAAATAGTGAGGCAGTCACCGATCCGTTTAGTATGCCAGCTCGTCAGCCTCTTCTGAACCTTTCGCGGCCCGTCGTCGAAACGCGTCAACGGCGCGTTTAACCGCCACGTGATGATCTTACGTCGAGACGATTTGACTTTCCGATAGCGTCTCACGATGTTCAGTCATATTCAAGAAGCTATGACACTAGCTGTTTCTGATCTATAGTCAAGATAAATAGTCATGGGTCCGGAGTTCAAATTAGTCTTAACTAAAGTATCTCTGACGGTTCACCGTAGGCCGAATCGAATAAAGTCCGATTTCAATTTAACGCGGGTCAACCCCCTCGTGGGACACAC
>QQTW01004316.1_pt1 | contig 10644 bp, 1 predicted proteins | sample 1904831 | NCBI WGS metagenome assembly QQTW01 (sample SAMN09435610, study PRJNA476489) | Subsurface metagenome, whole genome shotgun sequencing project.
GTAATCGTGGAAATTTCGCTGTTGTCTAATTCTCCGTTGCTGTTGGTATCGAGGTAAATTGTCCAACCTTGTAAACCCGGTTCCTCTGCGTCTTTAACACTATCGCCATCGAGGTCATGCCATTTTTGACCAGTAATACTGGCGAGTTGATATAATCCGGCATCCCAAGTCAGGTTATCTCCGGCATTAGCAGTAAAGATATCTGTTCTGCCATTTGTTAAGCTGGCATCACTGTCGCGGGTGTCATCAGTTCCTTGATTAGGTCTGCTAAATTGATAGTTTGATGGGGCGACAAATTCAACTGCGTAATCGCCTGGTGTGAGATTGCTAAAGCTATAAAAACCATTAGCATTGGTGGTGGTGGTAGTCACCAAATTGGCAGCACTATTGTAGAGATTAACCGTAACATTTGCCAGCCCTAATTCTCCAGTATTTTGGATGCCATCGGCATTGCGATCAACCCAAACAAAGTCACCAATTGTCGCCACACCGCCTGCTACTTGGATTGTCACTTGTGCTTCAGTAGGAATTTCTTGGGTATTGCCTGCATTGTCAGTAGCAACGGCATAGAATTTATAAGTATACCCAGGTGTTCCAGTATAAGTTGATTCTGTGAGGGTGGTATCGGTTAACCAAGGCGTAAAGTTACCGCTGTTCTCCGAAACATATATGGTGTAACTCGCAATGGCTGAACCTTCATCTGTACCTGCCCAACTCACTAAAAATTCAGGGGTTTCTGTTGTAGCAGGTAAATCATTAACCTCACTAGTAGGTTTATTGACATCAAGGGTGTTGAAAATGGGTGGAGTATTGATGGGTTCTTCCGTATCGAAGACAATTTGCGCTTCTGCATCAATCACATCTCCCGTTTTGGCAGTGCGTTTGGTGCGAATACTATAGGAAACAAATCCTTCCCCGGCGCCATTTGTGTCATTGGTGGGTAAAAATCCAGCCTGTGCGTCTAATGGCGCCTCTCCAGTTGCGGGATCGATGGTACTAATCCGCCAAGTGGCAATTCCTGTAGTGGTATCAATGGTGGCAGCAACGTCAACGTAGAAACCTTTGGTTGCAGTTAAATCAATGCGGGTGCTATGGAAAGCACGATCACCTGCTAACTCATAGGTAGCACCACTCCAACCATAATCATCAACGCGGAAGGTACGCCAATCGAGGTCTGCATCTAATTGTTGGGTAATAACTACTTCTTGGGCTGGTGCAGAAGCATCCCCAGCGTTTTCAAAGCGGATAGTATAGCGGAAAGGTTCATCAGTATCAATCCAGCGATCTTCCCCAAAGCCTTCAGGTCCTAAAATATCGTTAGGATCGCGGGGACGACGGACGGGGGGTTCGTAATCATCATCGTCATCATCGTCATCGTCATCACAACTGATAAAGAAACAAAGAATCTCATCTTTGAGTTTATCAAATTTATCGCGCAAATCATCTAGAGCATCATCAATTTTATCTTCTAATAGATCAAGTGCCTCATTAAATTTATCCTTGATAGCTTTTCTGACTGCCTCATCCTCAAAGGTATCATAAAGCTCTTTGAGTTTTTCGATTACAAAATCTGGATCATCTAAGGCTCGCTCTACCCAATTATCTATAGTGCGTTCAGCAATTTCTTTAACTTGATCTAGCCCTTCAGGAGTAAATAAATCATCGAGATCAGGAGTCAATCCAATTTTTGCTAAATCCTCAATCGGTAAATCTTTTAATCCTGCATCCCAATAAGCATCAAGATGACTATCATAGGCAAAATCTCGAAAAGCGTCAGGATTTCGCTCTAGTTTAGCAAAAGCATTCGGATCGGCATTCAAACGATCTTCTATCGCTTTCTGTAAATTTTTGCGGGTTCTTTCTAACCAAGCTTGACCTTCAGGGCTAAGATTCGGATTTGTTTTTTTACTAAAGCGATTAGCATATTTATCCCCGTACTCCATATAATAATCTGGCGGTTCTTGCCCAGGGTTGCGGCGCTTAAAGTCTTCATATCGGTACTTATAGTAATCTATACTTCCTAATTGATCGGGAGGATAGGGATTTGGCTGACTCGGATCACTGAGGATGCTGATATCCTGAAGGATTAAATTGCTAACTGCTAACGATGTAACCGCAGTTAACCCTAAACTAGAGGTAACTTCAGTTAAAGCACTCCAATTAGTGCCATTCCAAGTAGTGAGATATTCTTGATTACCTGTATTGCTATCTCCAAAAAGAACCCAAGATATCGCTGGTGTACCATTCGCCTGACGATGTAAGCGAATAAAGGGTAATTGATTGCTATTTGGTTGAGCAAAGGCAGGAATTAATGTTCCATTACCCCATTGATAAGTATCACCTATTTTATTGGCGATCGCATAGTTAAAGTTATCATTACTATCTCGCCAAACTGCCATTAAAACGGGAGAAGTACTATCAACTGGATCAGTTCCTGCTAATAGTTGCAGACGAGTTCCCTGTGCTTGAGAAATGTTGACAGGGGTTGTCCATTGATTGGTTGCTTCATCAAAAGTGGCATAGGCTATAGAACCATTACGAACAACCAGAACATGGCGACTATTATCTTGAGTAACTGCTAAAACCTGTTTTGCATCAGACGTAGGAAGATCGGCTAATAAGTTTCGAGGAGGAACATAATCTACTGATAAATTTAGGACTTGAGGATTAGCCGTTGAAGCAATATTGACCGTGATTGCTTCATCTAATGAACCAGCGACTCTGAGTTGATAGCTTCCTGTTTCTAGTCCACGCAGTTGGTACTGACCTGACTCATCGGTTACAAAATTACGTCGAGTTGGACGTTCTACTCCAGTTTGTTCTAGGAAAATCAAACCCTTACCAATAGCTTTCCCTGTGTTACTATCTGTTAATTGTCCTTTAATCGCTACACTGGGAGAATAGTTAACATTTTCTTCGTATATTTGGGCAAAAAGCTCTCGCACATCATAGATCGGCTTATTTTCAGTTGAAACAATGACTGATATCTTATTGAGCATCCGCACATAGTCGCCGTAAGTTTTTACTTCAGAAACAATATTGCCTAAGAAGCTATCCCACTGAGCATCGGTTAAACCATTAGGACGAATCGATGCTTCTAAGCTGTTCCAATTAATGGTTGTAGTATTATCAGCTGAGTAAGTACGGACACGGAAGTTAACTGGATCGGTGTTGCTATTAAAATACACTGGTAGAACATTTAGATCCCCAGGTCGCAAAATCCCCTGTGGACCTTCATCACTAACTCCTAATAAATGTAGTGGCGCCCCGGAACCCAGTCCATCTAAGGTTGTTCCTAGTTTGGTACTGGTAGCACTTTCAACAATTAACAGAGGCGCGATCGCATCTGTATCCCCTTCATTGCCATAATTTACATTGAAGTAATAATTTCGGTCAGGACGAACTTCTTCTGGTCCAGTAATATTGGAGTCTAAGTCATAACCGTCTGCCGCTTTAACGGTGATGACATCCTCTAAAATGGTCGTGCTATTACCTTGTTTGGCTTGCACATCGTATAACCCTAGCGTTTCATCAAAAAGATCGAAGGTAACGTAAGCTAAGGTGGAATTTTCTAAGTAGACATTTTCTGCCGCAATTAAGCTACCATCAGCTGCTCTCAGCTGGAAAGTAGTATCGGCGGAAAACTTCGCCCCACGAATTTCTAGGGTGGCTTCGCCAATGTTACCAATGGTGTCAGTCGCTACATTGGTAATTGAGAAAGGAATATCTTGAGCAACAATTTCATAGCTAGGGGTTCCTAAAACCTGATCTCCATAGGCTAGGACATAGTAAGTTCCTGTTTGTTCGATGGGAATAATAATTTCTGGATCGGCGTTGAAAGGTTGCACCGTCGTCAGGTCAAACTGTCCTCGTGTCGGCATTGCACCGTAGCGCACGTACAATTCATTGAAGGACCGATCTGAACTGCTATCTAATTTGAGGCGAATGGCTTGTCCGGCAGTACCATCAAAGCGATAGTAAATTGATTGTCCTTGTTCTAAATTGCCTGTATCAGATGTATCCAAGGTTAATGCTTCTACATCCAGGGTAACTTTATTGCTAGAAACCCCTGCATTATTCCCTTCATTTACTTCAGGTACTTGGTTACGAATATCACTGCGGACGATGACATGGTAATTGCCTAAATTTACCCCTGGCACAATACCATTGAGTGTCCCTATATAACTTGCCCCTCCAGCAATATCGCCTGAATGCGCCACCTGTCCCGCTAACGCATCGCCAATATCCCATTGAGTATCGGTTGAGAGATAAACGGAATCTGTCCAACTACCGTAAGCGGTGTCTGTGCCTTGATTTTGAACGGTGTAGCTAATATTAATGCCTTGTCCTGGAATACCACTAGCAGGAACAGTAATATTAGTAACAATTAAATCTGATGGCTCCGGAATAATGATTTCCGTTAAGAACGCATCAAAATTAGTATTGTTAAATTCTCCAGTCCGTTCATAAACGGCATTGCCGCTATCTGTCACCACAAAGGCATAATAACGCCCTCCTAACCCACGCGGCACATTAAAGGATTGTGTTACAGTATAGTTATTACCGTCATTAAGTCCGCCTATATGGTTGCGATAGCCTAAGTAAATATCACTGTTGCGATCAAATACTTGGTCACGGGATAAATAAACAGCATCATACCAATTTGATACTGTATTTGCCCCATTATTAACGACAGTCCAAGTTAAACTCAGGGGTTGTCCGGCAATACCTTGTTTTAGTGCATTTACGGTTTGAACTGTTAAATCAGCAACCGGACTTAAACTGATGTTGGTTGTGCTATTGCTGCCTTTGTCGTTATTACTTTCTAATCCTCCCTCAATGACACTATTATCTCGGTCTGTGCGAATTAAGACATAGTAATTGCTATTGAGATCAACAGGAAGATTAAATGTTTCGGATGCGGTATAACTGCTGGCAGGATCTAACGCCCCGGAACGGTAAACTGAGCCTAATTTAATATCATTACTGCTAACAGTGGTATCAAGGGATAAATAGACTTCATCGTACCAGAAATTACTATTAGTGCGACCTACGCCTAAATTTTCCACTCTCCAACTCAGGGTTATGGGTGTCCCTGATTGTGCTGTAGCGGGTAAGTTAATCGCCGTAACTTGTAAATCGGGGGTTTGGCGAGAAATCGTGACAGGGAAAGCGTTAGAGCTATTATTTCCTTCATTACTGCCTTCATAGATGTTATTTGCCGCATCAGTGATGACAAATAGCTGATAATTGCCTTCTAAACTGAAGGGTAAGTTAACAGTTTCAGTCCGACTATACGTGCCATTGGGTGTTAAAAGTCCGGTGCGGGTGAAGGTAGCAAGGGTAATATCATCTTCATCACCTAAGACGCTATCAGTGGAGGCGATAATACGATCGCTCCAACTGTTAACGATGGTATTCCCTGTACCCTGGTTTTTCACCGTCCACTGCACCTGAATTGCTTTTCCAGCTTCCCCTGTAGCAGGAATAGTTGCTTCTGTAACAACTAAATCAGCAGGTTGGGAGAAAATTTGGACTTGATTGCTACTTTGGGCAATGTTGTTAGTATTATTAATTTCAAATACCCGATCGCCACTATCTGTCACCCCAAAGACGTAATAAGTTCCCGTTAAAGTATTGCTGAGGGTGAAATTAGCGGTGCTATCGTAACCATCACCCGGCTTGAGAATACCGTAGCGAGTGACACTACCTAATCGAATGTCAGTCGCCGGATTAAATTGATTATAAGTTGACAGATAGAAGGTATCAGTCCAAGAAGCATTAGGTGTTTCCGTCGCGCCAAAGTTAGTGACGCGGTAATTAATGCTTAAATTGCCACCAGAACGAGCATTACTCGGAATAATTAGGGATTCAAATTCTAAATCTGGCGGTGGTGTCAGGGTAATGTTGGTGGCGGTAGTGTCGTAGTTACTATTGTTATTTCCGAAGATATGTTCGTAAACGTTGTTGTAGATGTCGCTTTGAACAAAGAAAAAGAAATTCCCTGCTACACCAACGGGTAAGCTTACTATTGCTGAACCTGTGTAACTTTGACCTGTATTTAATGCGCCACTGTGATAGAAATTACCTAAAATGCGATCGCTTGCGTCCAAAGTTTCATCTTCTGACATGAAGATGCGATCGTACCAAGCAATCTCTAAGGTACGTCCCGTTCCTTGGTTAGTCACCGTCCAATTCAGGTTCATCGGTTGTCCAGAGAAGGCACCATTTGGCGCATTCACAGTTGTCACCCGTAAATCTGGGGGTGGTGTCAAGTCTACATCTGTAGGACCGCCAAAAGCGAAGTTATCCCCTTCATTGCCAACTTCTGTGACGTAGTTGGAAACATCTGTCTGGACAAGGAAGTAATAATTGCTATCAATTCCGCGCGGGAGAGTAACGGTTAAATTGTTGCTGTAGCTATCACCCGCATTTAGGTAACTGCGATTAGTTGCTTGTCCTAAATAGGTATCTGTATCATCAAAGGTTTGATTTAAAGATAAATAAACCCTGTCATACCAAATGGGTGCATTGGTTACGCCAGTACCAGCATTAGTGACAGTCCATTGAACCACTGTTTCTTGACTAGAAAAAGCGGTTAGGGGCGCGGTAACGCTGCTGACTTTAAGGTTAGGAACAGGAGAAAGTTGAATTTTTAAATTTTGGTCATTAGTAGTAGTGTTATTCGACTCGTTCTGCGTACCTTCAACGATATAGCCGTAAACATCCGTGGTGACGACAACTTTGTAATCTCCTGTTAGTTCTAAGGGAATATTAATCGATTGCGCCCGTTCTAAAGATGCTCCTGCTGCTATGCTGCCTGTAAAGCTAAAGTATCCTAAATCTCTAACAAATACCCCTGTACTCGCGTTAACCAAATAAACCCGATCCCACCAAGTTCCCTCTGCGGTTGCTGCACCTTGGTTATTAACTGTCCAAGAAATGTCAATAGTTTGCCCTGATAAAGATTCTACGGGGGCAGTAATATTGCTGACTACTAAATCGGGGGCATTGAGGCTAATTGCCACAACGCGAGTATTGTTAGAATTATTCGTCTCTCCTTGATTTTGCGAACCATCAGCGACAAAGATTAAATAAAGGTTGCCTGTAGCGAAATTAGGTAAGTTAATGTTGCGAGTGATAGTATAGCTGCCACTAGCTGCTAACGGTGTTTGGGTAGAGATTAATTCTTGAGTAACAAAGGTATCCGCGTTGGCATCAAAGACTTGATCGTTAGACAGATAAATATAGTCATACCAATCAGCTGATGCTGAGGTTGTGCCTTGGTTAGCCACCGTCCAAATTAATTCAATAGTTTCCCCTAAAACGGCTGCTGAGGGGGCATTTGCTGTCGTAACTTGTAAGTCAATTAAATTCGGCCCACTTAAACTAATAGGAAGAACGTAAGTATTGTCAGTTTCGTCCGTTTCTGCCTGGAGATTACTGTAATTACTGTCGTCGATATCTGTAGCAACTATTAAATAGCGATCGCCGCCAGTTCCGAGACCATTAGGAATGGTAATATTACGAGTCTCTGTATAATTTGTTCCAGAGGCGAGGGGAGTTCTGGCACTTTGATTGACAGAGCTGACCCGTTGATCGCCACTATCTAAAATTTGATCGTTAGAAATATAAACCGAGTCATACCAATCCGCATTAGCCGCAACTGAACTATTATTGAGAACTGTCCAAGTTACTGAGACGGTTTCTCCTAAAATAGCAGCACTAGGAGCAGTAGCAGTAGAAATGGTTAAATTAGGGGCAGTAATATCTATGGCATAAGCATAAACGTTATCGTTTTCGTTGGTTTCTCCTTGATAGTTATAATAGTTATCTGTTGCAAATAGTAAATATCCGCTTCCTCCCGCTTGTTTTGGTAAGGAGAGGGTAAGATTTACCGTATAGGTTTCGTTAGCTTCTAGGGGCAAACCATAGGAACCAGAGACATATTGCTGAGTAACAAAAACATCATCACTATCCCCAAAAATTTGGTTCTTTGAGAACACTACTCCGTCATACCAATAGGAACTTACTGTGCTTAATGAACCGTCATTTTTAACTGTCCAAGAAAGATTAATGCTTTGTCCTAAATTGGCAGTAGTTGGTGCGGTTACTTCAGTGATAGTTAAATTAGGGGCAGTAATATCTATGGCATAAGCATAAACGTTGTCGTTTTCGTTGGTTTCTCCTTGATAATTATAGTCATCTGTTTTAAATAGTAAATATCCGCTTCCTACCGCTCGTCCTGGTAAGGAGAGGGTAAGATTTACCGTATAGGTTTCGTTAGCTTCTAGGGGCAAACCATAGGAACGAGAGACAAATTGCTGAGGAGCAACAAAAACATCATCACTATCCCCATAAATTTGGTTCTTTGAGAACACTACTCGGTCATACCAGGAACTTACTGTGCTTAATGAACCGTCATTTTTAACTGTCCAAGAAAGATTAATGCTTTGTCCTAAATTGGCAGTAGTTGGTGCGGTTACTTCAGTGATAGTTAAATTAAGAGCATCATTTTTCTCTACTTGAGTTCCCTCCCCACTTAGATTAATCACCCCCCCATCATTTTCTACCTTTAACAACTGCAACTGATCCGCAGACAGACTTTCCCCCCGCACCAACGCTGAGAAAATCGCCCCTTCATCCCCAGCACTATCACTATCATTCAGGACAACATCAACTCGATGTCCAATTTCCTCTAACAACAAACTTACAAAACTTTTAATATTCCCCTGATTCGCCTGCAAAAACTCGCAAGACAGATATATTCGGTTAGTAGCTGCCCCGTAAGCACCATTCGCCCCCTTTAACTCTGCTACATTGCGAATCTCTATGTCAGGGAAAATACTATAATCCCCAGCTAACCATGCTGCCCTTAAAGAGTCAACCTCAACCCCTTCCCCAAAAGCTACCGCCATCTTTTGAGCAAAATCCGGTTCACTGGCAAAAGCTTGCAATCCTTGTTGCACCAACACGAGAGCTTGTTCTAGAGAAGTTAACAGAGTCGGCTTAATAATTAAGGAAGACTCCACAAGTAGATTGTTGCCGAGGATGTAAGTATTATTCACGATCAATTTTTGTGGAATTAGGGGTAAAAATATTTAAATGATGTGAAGAAAAAAACATAATAAAAAACAGCTGCCTGTAGCCTCAAAGTTACAGACAGATTGATTTATAAAGACATTCTCATTTCTGGGAAGACAGAGCCATTGGTTGGCTGTGGAACTGACGCTAAGAATTTTTCTTTTAGCAACTTCTGGAAAGTATTTACACACTCTGGCCAGTTCTGAACCAATTGTTGTAAATCTTGCACTCGTTCCCCTTGAGTGTTACCTGTTAGGGGATAATTAAAATTACCAGAGAACAAAATCGCTGCCACTACCTGCTCTGGAAACTGAATATTCGCCTGATTTATTCCCAAATTCAATTGTCCCCGCTTCAGCGGATAACCCAACTGCAACGCAACACTCATCTTTCCTTCACCAAATTGCTGCCATGAACCGGGAGACAATAACTTACTACACAGATACTGATAACTTCCTTCCTGAGAATCAAACTTGACAAAACTTCTGGGGTTAATTCCCACAACTTGATACTCAACTTGGGGCAGTTTTTCTACCAACCGACAGGCTATTTCCGCTGCTTGAACATCCTCATGCTTCTTCGCTCCAATAGCCTCGGCAATTATCACCTGATTAGGTTGGGCAACTATTTCTAACCCATTATTAAACAAAATCTCGACTAAACCATTGTTATAAACTGGTGGTTTTGCCAACTCGCAGTCTGTGGGCACAATCCCAGCGTATTTCAAAAAATCTAGATTTATAACTGTAGAATTAAGATTTTTAGCAGCGATCGCTATAGCCAGTTCTTGAACTTCCAAACCTTTACTCATCATATACCTACTATTTTTTCACAGCAAAAAATCTGCGTAACTGAAATACAGACATATTCCCAGAAGGCATTGCATATTTTCTAAAAAAAATACAGGCTTTGAAATTTAACAATTACAATACTTAACAGTGGTAATACTTACTCACTATCAGATTTAAAATACCTTGTTGTGTGCCACAAGAATTTTAGCATATATTAAATAAATGTCTATATGATTACGAGTATTTACTGAAAAATTCATAATGCTACTGGGTAAACACGTAAATTATGAAGCTACAATATTATGAAGCTACAATAAAGTCAATAGTATGCAGGGCTAACCGGAGAATCACTTATAGTTAGATACAGTTGTTCGGCGCCGAGTTCAGTTAGGACTTATATCTATTAAATATGCGGGAATACCTCGCTGACTCTTCTATCGGTTGAACAAAGAAGTTGTCGTCGGCATCATTGCCCGTTACTTGGAGTTGGATGTTGAAGCTAAAAGTCCTGAAACAAGGCAATATCATCTCTGAGCACAAATCCGCCCAACAAGTTACACAAATACGCCAACCCAAACACTCAAAACTACTCACGGCAAGCGTTTCAGCACGCCACATATATTACACAAGAAAATAAAACAAAAATTACACAAACACAAGACTCCGCTCCGCAAGGGCGACTGCATCCTGCTCATACCAATTTGCTTGCGGTTATAATAGCGGATATTGCCCCCGTTCTTCGACTACAGCTTTTCCTTCTTTGTTCCAG
>QQTW01004317.1_pt1 | contig 10644 bp, 9 predicted proteins | sample 1904831 | NCBI WGS metagenome assembly QQTW01 (sample SAMN09435610, study PRJNA476489) | Subsurface metagenome, whole genome shotgun sequencing project.
AGCCAATGCAAAGCGGCTTTTTCCGGCCAAAGCGGTCCAGCAAGGGGCCGCAAAGCAACTGCCCGGCACAAAGACCGATAAAGAAGCTTGATAGGGAGTAAGCAACCCGGTCCACAGAAGTATGAAGACTGTCTGCAATCACAGGAAACCCCGGCAGGTACATGTCAATAGAGAACGGGCCAATTGCCGAAAGTAATCCCAGGATAAGAATAAGTAAGGTGCGGTTGCCTTTTTTCATAGCCCGCAAAGGTAAACTGTTAAGAGCGTTGTTTTAGCAATTCAAAGTGTAGATATAACGCAATGAATTTTTCTTATCTTTCTGCTTCAAACTCCAGCTTGCCAATGAAAAGTAGGTTCCTTTTTCTTGTGCTGCCTTGTTGGGCAGCATCGAGCACTGTTCTTGCCCAGCCTCCAAGACCAACCCCAACGCCTAACGATACATTGCAGTCGGTTAGGGTATTGCCTGATAATAGGGTAGCACTCAGCCTTTATGCACCCAAAGCATCGGAGGTATTTGTTTCAGGCGATTTTCCGGGTGGCTTTCCGGCCACCAGGCTTTTGAAAGAGGCTAATGGTGTCTGGTCGGTGCTGCTGAGCCCGCTTCTTCCCGATGTGTATACGTATGATTTTATGGTTGACGGAGTAAAGACCTTTGATCCTAAAAATCCAAAATACAAGGAAGGTGAAAACGGCCTTTCCAACCTTTTTGAAATGCCGGGTAAAGAAGCGGAATATGCTGCAATAAAGGACGTTGCGCATGGCAAGGTGGAAAAAGTTTGGTTTTCTTCTCCAACCCTGAAAACCACCGGCCGTATGCATGTTTATACGCCGCCAGGATATGAACAAATAAAAAAAGAGCTTCCGGTGCTGTACCTGCAGCATGGCGGAGGCGATAATGATGCTGCGTGGACCACAGCAGGCAAGGCTAATTTTATACTGGACAACCTGTTGGCCGAAGGAAAGATAAAGCCTATGCTGGTAGTAATGCCCATGGGACACCCCGCACCGGGTTTTCACATGGAGCCGGGTACGGATGCCGATCCTTATTACAAGCAGCTGTTCAACGATATTATGCCTTATGTCGAATCGCACTACCGGGTATCGGGCAAAAAAGAAGACCGGGCTTTTGCCGGCCTTTCCATGGGCGGCATCCAGGCTTTGAACATAGCCCTTTTTCATCCTAACAAGTTTGGATACGTGTTGCCTTTAAGTACGGGTTATTTTCCACAGCAACTAAAAACGCTGGAAGAAAAACATGCGGCTGCACTCAGGAATCCTGAAGTAAATAAGCTAAAGCTTTTCTGGATAGCAATGGGCGGCGAAAAAGACATTGCTTACCAAAACGGAAAAAACGTGCTGGCTCTTTTTGATAACTATGGCATCAAATACACTACTAACGATTACCCTGCCGGACACACATTTGTAACATGGCGGCACAACCTGTACGAGTTTGCCCCTTTGCTGTTCCGGTAAATTTTTGCTAAGCCCAAAAATGGTACTGTTGATTAGCTTGGAAAAGAGCCTTTGCTGGACACTACTAACAAGAACAATTAAATCAAATAAATGAAATACTGTTTGCTCCTTTTATGGCTCGCATGCATGGTGAAAGGCTTTGCACAGCAAAAAGTGATACCTCTTTACACAGGCAAAGCACCGGGCTCGGAAAAATGGAACTGGCAGGAAAAAACCAGCCTAAACAATATGTTTAATACACCGGTGGTGTACAACGTAGTGGCCCCGACCCTAAGTGTGTACCTGCCCGATGCCGCCATTGCCAACGGCGCCGCAGTGGTTGTGTGTCCGGGTGGTGCTTTTCATACTTTGTCCATAGAAAATGAAGGAAGCGAAGTAGCCAAATGGCTCAATAAAAAAGGCGTAGCGGCTTTTGTGCTGAAGTACCGCCTGGTGCGTAGCCTTACGGACGACCCGGTAAAAGAGCTGATGCCTAAAATGCAAAACATACAAAAGCTGGATCAGGAAAACGATTCGGTGGTTGCTATGGCTATAGCCGATGGCAGCAAAGCAATTGCGTATGTGCGCAGCAATGCCGCTTCTTTTAACATTAACCCGGCACGGATAGGCCTTATGGGCTTTTCGGCAGGCGGAACAGTGACGATGGGCGTTGGATATAATTACACAGCTGCCAATCGTCCCGATTTTCTGGTTCCTGTTTATTACTATGCTGGTGCATTGGGCAAGCAGCCGGTTCCAAAAGATGCACCGCCCATTTTTATTTGTGCCGCTTCCGATGACCAGTTAGGCTTTGCTACACATAGTTCTAATTTGTACAACGATTGGATTGGGGCCGGTAAATCGGCAGAACTGCATATGTATGTAAAAGGCGGTCATGGCTTTGGCATGCGCAAGCAAAACCTGCCTGTTGATAACTGGATTGAACACTTTGGCGAATGGCTGGATTTGCAGGGTTTTACCAAAAGATAAAGGTGTTTGCATCAGCAAAAAGCAATGTAAAAAAAGGCTTGTAGGCTACGCTATTTTTTAAATTAAAACTACGGCAGCGTAAGCTGTTATACCAATTGACAAAATAAAAACTGTAATGAAAAAATTGTTTAGAATTCAGGAGCGTACCGGCCAAGAACCTGCTCATCCTAAAAAGGCCTGTGTAAGAAAACAAGCATCCGCTTCCGCCATTAAAAAACTTGCTTTTATATTGCCGCTGTTGGTGGTAGTGCTTTTGAGCCATGCGCAGGATACATCGCGCAGCAGGCGGCTGCCCATCATTGATGTGCATATGCATGCCATGAAGGTAAACCCTGCATTTGCCGCGGACATGTGCCCTTGGTTTTTAAAAGACATGCCTGGGGGCGATCCAAACCAGCCTGCTCCTTCTTTCTTAAACATTAGTTGCGCCGATCCGCTGAAGGCGGCCAAAACAGACAAGGAAATGCAGGATGCCGTAATTGGCACCATGAAACGCCTGAACATGACGGGCATTGCCTATGGCGATCCGGCAATCATCCGCAACTGGCAAAAGGCTTTTCCGGGCCGCATTATTCCGGGTATTGGCGTGAGCAATCCAAAGCAAATGAGTGTGGCAGCGTTCCGCGATTCGCTGGCTTCGGGCTTTTATAAAGTAATGGGTGAGGTGGCGCCGCAGTACGAAGGGCTATCGCCAAGCGATACTTCGCTGGATGCCTACTTTGCCATTGCCGAACAACTGAATATTCCGGTAGGAATTCATATGGGTACCGGCGGCAACGGCATGGCCAATATTACATCGCCAAAATACAGGGCTTCGCTTGGCAATCCTTTTTTGCTGGAAGATATGCTGGCTCGTCATCCTAAATTGAAGATCTGGGTAATGCATGCCGGTTATCCCATGGCTGATGAGATGATTGCCCTGATGGGTGCCAATGCTTATGTGTATGTAGACCTTGCAGGCTTTATCTGGAGTTACCCGCTGGAAGAAATTCACGATTATATCCGCCGCCTCGTTCAGGCGGGCTTTGGAAAACGTATTTTGTACGGAACCGATCTTCTGGTTTGGCCAAAGCTCATTGAAACTTCCATTGGCGTAATTGAAAATGCTAACTACCTTTCCTTTGAGCAGAAACGGGATATACTTTTCAACAACGCAGTGCGGTTCTTCCGGTTGGATGAAAGCAAGTTTAAATAGTCATTTTAATCTTCTTTTTATGTTCTCTGTAAAAAAGGGCATCATTGCCATAGCAGTTTTGTTGTGCCATAGCTGGTGCCATGCAGCCACGATAGATACAATTGTTATTGCCAGTAAAGTAATGCAGCGCAACCTTAATGCCGCTGTTGTGTTGCCGGAAGGTTATAGCAAAACCGGGGCACCATACCCGGTGCTTTACTTATTGCATGGCGGGCAGGGTAGCTTTCGCGACTGGCTTACAAAAACGCCGGATACGCTCCTGTTGCACAAACTTGCCGACCAATACAAAATAATCATTGTTACCCCTGAAGGCAACCCAACCAGTTATTACTTTGATAGTCCCCTGGATAAAAGCAGCCAGTTTGAGACTTTTATTTCAAAAGAAGTTGTTGCTGCAGTGGATAGTGGCTATCGTACCATCAGAAACAGAAAGGCAAGGGTTATTGCAGGCTTGTCGATGGGTGGGCATGGTGCCATGTATATTGCCGCACGCCACCCCGAGCAGTACTGTGCTGCCGGCAGCATGAGCGGTGTAATGAACATCAATACCGCTACCTGGAAGGTGCCTGCAGATTTTGCAAAAAGCAGGTCGGAAAATTTTGCCCGGCTGCTTGGCCCGCCTAAAGATACTGTGAACCCTTATGCATCATATACCATTGTAGGCATGACGGAGCAGTTGAAAGCAAACGATGTAAAGCTGATACTTGACTGCGGTGTAGATGACTTTTTAATAGAAACAAACCGCGATCTGCACCGCAGGCTGGTAGCAAACGGAACGCCGCACGATTATATTGAAAGGCCGGGGAAACATGAGTGGCCTTATTGGGAAAATGCACTTTCTTTTCAGGTGTTGTTTTTTGATAAGGTTTTTAGGCTTAACGGCGTTAAGCAAACAAAACAGTAAATATCAGCTGTGCCGGATATGATTATAAACGCCTGTAATAAGTAACGCTTATAACTGAAAAGAGCTATCATCATTATTTGAATAAACAACACTTATCAACTCAAACTTTTTATATGATCAACAGAAGAAATTTCCTGATTAATACCGGACTGGCGGCTATGGGCGGGCTCCTGGCCAACGATCTTTCTGCTCAGTCTTTATTTGCCGGAGCTGCGCCTATGAACCGGCTTGGTGTAGGCCTGTTTACCGTTCCTAAACTACTGAATGAGGATTTTGCCGGAACCTTAAAGATGCTATCCCGCATCGGGTATAAAGAAGTAGAGTTTTTTGGCCCTTATTCGTTTAGCACCAAAGCCGATATAGAAGGCTGGAAAGGGGCGGCAGCGGCACTGGGTTTTGATGGAAGCGGCTTTTTTGGACACAGCATTGAGGATGTAAAGAAAATACTGGCAGATAATGGGCTAACGGCGCCTTCCATGCATACAAGCCTCAACACGCTTAAAGAAAACATGAATGAACTTGCAGCCGCTGCAAATGCCATTGGCGCCAAGTATCTGGTGCTGCCTTCTGCTGCAACACCACCCAACCTGGACGGTTATAAAAAACAAGCAGACGAGTACAATGCCATTGGTGCAGCTGCTGCCAAGCATGGCCTTCATTTCGCCTATCACAACCACGGCAATGGCTTAAAAGAAATGAATGGAAAAATACCCATGGAGCTTATACTGGAAAGCACCGATCCAAAAACAGTATTCTTTCAAATGGATCTTTTCTGGACCGTTGCCGGCGGCATCGATCCGGTTGCATTCTTTAAAAAATATCCGGGACGATACCGTTTACTGCACATCAAGGATATGAGCAAAGACGTTCGCTTTTCGGGTGATGGCGGCGACATGCAGCAGTGGATGGCGCTATTTCCTTACTTAACCGATGCAGGCAGCGGCGTGCTAACCCTAAAGGCTATACTGGCGCAGGCACAACAATCCGGCGTGGAGCATTATTTTGTTGAACGCGATTTGGCGCCCAATGCAGAAGATGCCCTTAAAAAGGCATACGCCTTCTTGCATGGTTTGCAGGCAAAGGCCTGACTTGAAATTATTTGCAACCCTGATATTTGTATATACAACTTCAGGTATCAAGAACAGTAAAGCATTTGTGTTTTACTGTTTTTTTATATTGGCACATGCCAAACGATCATCTTTTGTTTATCTGCTGCAATAAAAAATAATGGCGCAGTATCATTGGTGTTTTAATTAAATAAAATGAATTCTAAAGTTGATTTTTACTTCAATAAAGCGGGCAAGTGGCAGGAAGCATTGGAGCGATTGAGAAAAATTGTTCTTGACTGCGGGCTTACCGAAGAATTGAAATGGGGTGTACCTTGTTACACATTCGAAAGGAAGAACATTGTTTTAATACATGTGTTTAAAGAGTATTGTGCGCTTCTGTTTATCAAAGGTGCTTTGTTAAGTGATGCCAACAGTATTTTGATCCAACAAACGGAAAATTCGCAGGCAGCCCGCCAAATCAGGTTCACCAACTTTCGGGAAGTAATAGAGCAGGAAGGCATCGTGAAAGCCTACATCTATGAAGCTATTGAAGTAGAAAAGGCCGGTTTGAAAGTGAATTATAAAAAAAACACAGAGCTGATATATCCTGAAGAATTTCAAAGCAAGTTATCTGCTGATGGCGGACAAGCCCTGAAAACTGCTTTTGATGCATTGACGCCGGGGCGGCAAAGAGCATACATTCTTTATTTTTCTGAACCCAAACAATCGAAAACCCGTACTACGCGGGTTGAAAAATGTATACCGCAGATTATGGCCGGAAAAGGATTGAATGATTAGCAATAAAGTAGCTTGCCGGCTGATGGCGCTTATTGCACGTAAAAAGAGCGACAGAAAAATTTCGTGTTTAAAAGAAGTTTGATGTTAGAAACATCAGTTTGTGCCAATACCAGTGCGGTAAAGCCGCTGCTATGCCAGGCCAAAGAAGATTTGCTGCAAATTACCACGGCGGCAAATCGGTAAAAAGTACCATAAATGCCCTAAGTAATTCTATATCCTTGCCGCTGGCTAAGCGTACCTTTGCATTGCAAATAAGAAGGGTGATATGGTAAAGGAATCCATCCCGGTTTATGACATTTGTACCATTGATGAAAAGGCACAGAAAAACCTTTTAGTTGAGCCTTTTGGATCGTACCTTCAAAAGCACTACCAACACCTTCACCGGCCGCATCGTCATTCTTTTTACCACCTTGTACTTTTTACCAGCGGCAAAGGTTGGCATACAATCGATTTTGAAAAGTTTCCTGTAAAGCCTTATCAGCTTTATTTTATGATACCCGGACAAGTGCATAGCTGGCACTTTGAAGGTGAAGTGGACGGTTATATTGTACATTTTAATGAGGAGCTGTTTACGTCCTTTCTGCACAACAGCCATTATCTGGAGCGCTTTTATTTTTTTAGGGGAAATGCCGCGGACGGAGTTTGTCAATTACCAGCAGCTGTGCAGGCCTATATCCAAGGATTGTTTGAGGCGATGCTGACTGAAGCAGATAACAGAAAAGAGTATGGCTTGGATCTGGTACGTTTAAGGTTGCTGGAGCTGTTTATTACCGTCAATCGTAATTGCACGGGCAAGAAAGAAAAGAATGTGCCGCAGCAAAAGCTGATCTTGCTTCGGAGCTTTCAAACATCAATTGACAAGCATTACCGTTCTATTCGGCTGCCGAAAGAATATGCCGACCTGCTGTATGTGACGCCTAATCACTTGAACGCCCTTTGCCAGGATCTTTTGGGGAAAACGGCAGGCGACGTGATTCGGGACCGCGTACTGCTGGAGGCAAAGCGGCTCTTGACCAATGCAGATATGACCGTAGCTGAAATAGCTTATGGATTGAACTTTCAGGATAACTCCTACTTCAATCGTTTCTTTAAAAAGAACGTTGGAGTAACACCTGATGAATTTCGAAAAACATTTCTAAACCGATAATATTATTTGTATGTGTGCTCAAGAATATGATGAAAAGCCAAGCTTGGTATTTAGCGTTTTAAAATCAAAATGCACCAGGTGCAGAAGAGGCGATATGTTTCAGTATAAAAACCCTTATGACCTGAAGCACACAATGAAGATGAATGACAAATGCCCGGTATGTGGGCAGCCGCTGGATATGGAACCTGGTTTTTATTATGGAACAAACATGATAAGTTATATCCTGGCCGTGCTCATTTGTGTCGCAACGTTTTTTTTATGGTGGCTTACCATTGGCTTTTCACTCAGCGATTCGCGCTTTTTTTGGTGGATTGGTGTTAATGCCATCCTGCTGATTGTGCTGCAACCACCATTGATGCGCATATCCCGAACCGTGTGGCTGGCTTTTTTTGTACGATACAGCCCAAGGTGGAAAGAAGGCGATATTGTGGAGCAGTACAATGTGAACAAAGAACATCAAAACAACTGGTAGTAAGCTGTTGCAATTACTGCGGTAAACCGTTACGCTTTCAAGTGGCAGCTAAGTGCTGCTACAGATTGGCAAATACAAAGCAACAACAAAAAAATCCAACGAAAGAAGTATTGCTGCCGTTTACTTCGAAGCCGGCGGCCATATCATCCTATCTGTTTTTGCATTTCAGTGCACACCATACCTCATTGCTGCAATACCGGTTTTGAAGATGGATCCGAGGTACTTTTTACTAAAGTGGAAGCTATGGCTATGCTCTTTAAAACCGGAGCGTTTTTGGTAAATACTTGGCCACCAGGTTTTCATAGTAAGGCTTTAATTCTGCCCAGTTGGGTGGAGTAGGGTTTTTGGAGTATAAATCATAAGGATTAAACAGTTTCACCCAAGCCAGCATTTTCTTGTCGTGATCGTCCAGCAAGTAGCTGTATTCACCTTCGCGGTGCCATGCGTAAAAAGAATGGTAACGCAGCATATAAAGGCCCTCTTCCGGCAAATGATCTTTCAGCATCTGATACACATATTCATCATGGCCCCAGGACATATACACGTTTCTTAATCCGCAGCCTTCCTCATATACACCCAGCCTTGAGTTGTATTGCGGGTTGTTGTAATCGGGATTGTTTTTAAAAAATTCCGGATATACAATCTTATCCGAATAAGCACAGCCAACAGGGAAGGTGTCGCCCACTACAGCCCATTGCGGCTCACCAAAAAGGCAAAGCACTTTGCCCATGTCGTGCATTAGCCCGGTCAGCACCATCCAATCGGGATGGCCGTCGGCACGGATGGCTTCGGAAGTTTGCAGCAAGTGCTGAAACTGGTCCAAATCAGTATCCGGGTCGGAGTCGTCCACCAACTGGTTCAAAAAATTAAAAGCATCCCATACAGGCATTTCTTTTTTGTCAAACTTTAAAAAGTTGGCCCTTTTCTGCTGCACAAAGTCAAAAGTTTGATAAGTATGGTTCAAGCGGTAAAATTCGCGAACCGTATCCCTGGCCGGATCTTCATAATTTCTATACTCCTCTTTTGCCTTTGCCGGCACCCCGGGTTCAGGATAACGTTCGAGCACGGCTTCTTCCCATTCATCAAGACTGCTTAAAGGATTTTTTTCCGGTGCAGATACAGAAGCATTCAGGGAGCTGGACATGGCAAAGCGTTTACGTTAAAAATGAGGTGTCAATAAAGTTCTGTCTTTTTTCAGAAAAAGGGGCGGTTTTTATGTTGTGATTTTTCAGCAATGCAAAACTTTACCGTAAATGCGGCTAAATTGTAGCGCCAAAGCCGCTATCGCTCCTTTAATGATTGCCATGAACCTAAGCATTGCCGACTACCTGATCATTCTTGTTTACTTTGTTTTTGTTGTTGCCGTTGGCTTTATCATTAAAAAGAAAATCAAATCAAGTAATGATTTTTTAGCCAGTGGCCGCAGCATCCCGCTTTGGATTACCAGCCTTGCTTTTATTTCGGCCAATTTAGGCGCCCAGGAAGTGATTGGCATGGTGGCCTCTGGGGCCAAGTACGGCATTATGACGGTGCATTTTTACTGGGTAGGCGCCATTTTCGCCATGGTATTTTTAGGGGTGTACATGATGCCTTTTTACTATGGCAGCCGGGCACGCAGCGTTCCGGAGTACCTTTCGCTGCGGTTCGATGAAAAAACAAGGGGGCTCAATGCTATTTCTTTTGCGGTAATGACTGTTTTTTCATCCGGTATTTCGCTTTATGCTTTGGCCAAACTGTTGGAGGTCATCCTCAAGTGGGATTTTAGTGCATCCATCTGGGTTGCGGCCGGAATAGTAATGGTGTACACCTTGCTGGGCGGACTCACCAGCGCAGTGTATAACGAAGTGCTGCAGTTCTTCCTGATCGTATTGGGCCTTTCTCCGCTTGTTGTTGTTGCCCTGCAGGACGCCGGCGGATGGGATAATGTAAAAGCGCAGCTGCATCCCAGCATGACCCATGCCTGGAAATACATGGGCGATCCGGATGCAAACCCAATGGGATTACATTTTATGTCGCTCATTTTCGGGCTTGGCTTTGTTATGTCTTTTGGGTATTGGTGTACCGATTTTTTGGTGGTGCAGCGTGCCATGATTGCCCGCAATATGAGTGCCGCGCAACGTACGCCCATCATTGCAGCCGTACCCAAACTGCTGATGCCCTTGATTGTGGTATTGCCCGGCATTATTGCCATAGCACTCACCCAAACGGCCTTGCAGGGAAAAGGCTATAGTATTCCTGTTGATGAAAAGGGGCAACTCGATTATACCATGACGCTTCCTTCGCTTATTGCACATTATTATCCCAGCGGGCTGCTGGGTGTGGGTATTACAGCCCTGATGGCTTCTTTCATGAGCGGCATGGCTGGTAATGTAACCGCTTTCAATGCGGTGTTCACCTACGATATTTACCAGGCTTATTTTGTTAAGCGCCGTTCCGACCGCCATTACCTGATGGTGGGCAAATTCGTTACGGTTGCCGGTATCCTTTTTTCAATTGCAACAGCCTATATTGCCCAGGGCTTCAACAACATCAACGATTTTTTGCAGTTGGTTTTCGGGTTTGTAAACGGCCCGTTGTTCGCCACCTTTTTTGCGTGTACTTTGGTTTTTCGGTTAAGGAATAAACCAGTCCCCGCGT
>QQTW01004318.1_pt1 | contig 10642 bp, 11 predicted proteins | sample 1904831 | NCBI WGS metagenome assembly QQTW01 (sample SAMN09435610, study PRJNA476489) | Subsurface metagenome, whole genome shotgun sequencing project.
ATGTACCTTTCAAATTACCAATCCTTACCCCGCAGACAATATTCAGTTCTTAAATCTCCTTATTGGTATACTGGAAAGCCTTGGACAGAGTAAAATTAAATTACTGACAGTTTAAACTAATAGAGGACGAACTATAATAAACAAACAACTAGTGCTAGCTCTACCTTTACGATAGCTATGCCATCGTAAAGGTAGAGCCAATTACAAACTAAATTAATCATGACAGTTCTAAAAGAGCGCTAGCTATTGAATTGCTGGTATAAAAAGAACGCTCCATCAATTTTATAATTTACTTCATTTGTCGAGTAATTCCGGTTAACTTCCGATACTTATAGGCAAGTTAAAATTGGACATACGTTTCTGGTCCAGAAAAGTCTTTACCTCCTCATGGCCAACGAATGCCACCCCCCTTTCAACGATCCTGGCCGGAATTATTTACCGCCGCGGAGTGGACCGGTTCGGGTGGATATTGTGAGTATTTTTTTATCATGATTGTAGCGTTAAGCATAGCGGTGGAGGTAACCCGGCAATGGCGCTTAACCCAACAACGCGCTTTGCTGGTCGAAACGGAGAAAGCCAAAGCCGCATTATCTTTCTTAAAAGGGCAGATTAACGAAGCTTACTTTTCCAGAAGAATAACTAAAATCAACGCATGATTGCTTAAAGCTTCCAGTTCTACTTCACTGGTATCCCACAACGCCAAACCATCCTTTTCGTGCAATAACCTGCCTTCTGCTTCAAAGGCCCCGGCAATTACATACGCGAAAAATAGCTGATTTTTAAAATTTAGCGGTACAACCACCTCCTGCCGGCCCGTGAACCGACCTAAACGTAAAGTAAATGGATAAGCAAGATTATCTTTAACATGAGTCGCCGCAATTACTTCGGTAAGCGGGTTATCTATTTCGTTTAGGTTAAAAGGGAACGAACGCGATGAAATTGTTTTTACTGGTTCTTCTGTTTGAATCCGGAGATGTAAGAACTGAATATTGTCTGCGGGGTAAGGATTGGTAATTTGAAAGGTACATTCCGCCGGTGCCGTAATTACCTGCAATTCGCCTACTTCAACGAGCACGGGGTTGTCGGATTCTATTGTCAGGCTTACGGCTCCGGTTATCGGAATAATAATCACCTGCGCGGCCCGGTCTGAGTGATAGGTTTGGCTTTGAGCCGCAGCCAGAATTTCTTCGTTAACAACCGCCAAGTTTCCGAAAGGCTTTTTGTGTTCGTGGTAATAATTGCCAAAGTTAAAAGTACTAAACCGTTGTGCCTGCGGGGTTACTTGGTTTCCGCGCTGGTCGGCTAAATATATTTTTCCGGGTGTTTGCTTCTTCATCTTAGGCAGCTACTTTTTGCAGGGAATAAATAGTTAAGTAAGGTTGCAGCGAAAATAAATGCGTCAGGCTTATTTGCGCCGCTTCTTTATTTTCGGAAACTAATAAATAATTACCGATGGTCTCATGCCACACGAGCGGCTCCGAATAAAAGTTAATGGCTACTTGGTGCTTGCTTGGGTCCGTTATATCGGAATTAATAATCTCGAACTGAAATTGATTGAATTTTAAAAAATGCTTGCCCACATTGTTCAGAATATCCGGGATAGTTTGGTTTAACTGCTGCATATACCCAGTAATGGCGGCACTTACCAAAAAATGTAACTGTTCGGCTCCGGGAGCGTGTTGCACCAACTCGGCAAAGGAGCGGTATTTCTTTTGCTTATTATACAGTTGAGCCTGCATCTTAAACTCCGCGTAACTATCTTCAAAAACCAGCTTTTCCCAAGGCTTCGGGGAAGCCGAGGTAATGATTTTACGGTAACAAATGGTAATAATTCGATCAAGCATAACGGTAGAAAAAGGAGCGTTAAAGCCGGTTCCTGAACGCCTTTAATGCATTTTTTTTAAATTCTAGATAATTTAGGCGGCCACGTTGAGCTGAATGGCGAGTTCGAAACCAGCGGTTGTATTACCGGTAACAGTAGCAATTTCAACGCCGGCCGTATCGTCACGAAATACATTATCTGTGGCATTGTAGGTGTAGCCGCTCATTCCTTTTTTATAACCGTTCACGGCTACTAAGGCGCTGTTGCTTCCTTCCGGAAAAGCAATTTGCGTTACCTTCAGCGAGGTACCGCTGGCATTATAAATATGCACGTGAACATGCGTAGCCCGACCATTGTACCAGCCCGGAAAAATAGTAGTAAAAGTAACCAACCCGTTCGCATCGGTTACCTGCCGGCCCCGTAAAAAGTGCACCGATTGCAGATTAGTAGATTGCATGCCGGAACCGCCATATTCGGAATAATTTCCTTCGGCATCGCAGTGCCAAATATCCACGATGGCGTTGGCGAGACCCGCGCAATTATTATTGGTATTGCCAATGGTGATTTTAGCCGTAAGCTTATAACCGGTGCGGCCATCGGTAATATCGCTGCGCACGTACGAAGCCGGGCTTTTCGTCGGGAAAGGGCCTTCCGTTTCGGAGGGGGCTATGGTGCAAGTGCCGGAATTGGTGCCGGTAGTAGTACCCGTGCCGGTTCCGGAAGTGTCGGTAGTTGGCGTAATGGTATCGGCATCTTTATCGCAGGCCGTAAGAATTACCGGGGTAGCGATGGTGCCGAGCAGCAAACTTTTTAAAAAGCTTTTTCTTTCCATGATACAATTTTGTTAATACGTTTCCTAATTGGTTAAGCAAATTTGCCTAAACCGATGATGAGCAACAATAAAGTATCGGCAAACAGTACATTTGTATCGATGAAAAGCTTTTTTTTGCTTTAACTAAATAAAAGAAAAATGCAAAATGCAGCTAATCAACAACTTTAACTCAATAATTTTTTTAAAATAGCAGGCTCTTGCGGGTTAAAAAAACCACCTTCTAGATTACGGCATGTATTCGACCTTGCTTACCACCCGTTTTTAAACTGACTAAGGCAAAATAACTTTATATCGAAGTTCTAATTTTAGTAGATATTGATTGACTTAAGAAAAGGCTGGTATGCATACCAATAAAAAAGGCGGCGAAGCAATTTCTGATTGCTTCGCCGCCTTTTCTATTGGTATGGCTCAAATTAGGCGTTTATCTGCTCTGGCTTGAATATAACATAATGTTTGTTCTCGTGGTAAGTCCGGTAAGTAATACCATTTTGATTACAAAAATAGCTTAACTTGTCTTCGGTGCTCCGCTCTAACGGCTGGTGCCCAATTAACCCGAAAGCCAATAAGCGGCTGGTGTCCGTGGAAGGATCGGGAGGAAATAAATTTTGTAAATGGTCGCCGCTCACATATACCGGCGATTTATGAGCAGATTTTGCCAGTTCTTTTGTTTGTTGAAAAGTGAATGAAAACATTTTTTAAGCCTTTATTATTTTTAGTATTCAGATTGATTTAATTGTTTAATGCAATTTTAATTAAAGTTTCAAAGAAGGCGAAACACTAATTTACAAAAGGATAGTTCCCCCATTTATGGATAAACAATATTCAATCTTTATCTAAAATAAACAATACTTTTACCACTTTTTAAGCCAGATAATCTCCCTAATTTCCAAATTCAACTATTAAAACCTATATGTAAATTTATTAATATTATCCTAAAATTTCGGTCGGAGCGGACTCATTATCCAGGCGAACTGTTAAGATAATATATATAATATCCTATATTACAATACTAACCGGCTCCCACGTACAGGTTGGTTTTTCAGAGAAGAATTTTAAAAATCATCTTACTTCTATTAAAGTTACCGGCAGCTTACAGATTACTTAGACATTGCCTTTTATTTTATAGTAGATTCAATTACCTGGGCAATGGCTTGCAGCAAGCCAATATCTATTTGTGCATGTTTATTTAATTGCGTTTCGTCCAGAATGGCGCGGTAATTTTGATCTTCGTCGGGTTCAAAGGATATTAGATAGCCATCAACTTCCACCTCCAGTTTATGGGTATAGCCACTCATTAAAAGACGGGAAGTAAAGTCGCGTTCCTCGCCTTTATAGGTAACGGGAATGGCAAAGTATTCGTCATTCATGCGGATTTGGGTTGGTAAGGGTTGGTGAAAGTTTATAATAAATTACTCGATTTCGCGGGCGTGCTCGTAATCCTGAAAATCATCCAGGTTCCGGTAATTAGGCAAGTTTCTATCTTTGGGAATAACCACCCAGCCTGCCGCCTGTGCCGGCGCTGATTGAATATTATTATTCTCCAGCCACTGCGCCTGCTGATCAGCAGGAATATTTTGCAGCACCGAGGCTAGATACTCCTCATAAGTTTGTTTTTTATCCGGCATAAAAGATACTTTTTTAAAAATACTTACGCATAAATTCTGAATTCGATCAACTCTTTACAAAAGTGCAGCACAATCAACCCGCGCTGTAAATCTGGCAGATAAATTTTCCCCTTAATTTAATTCCGTTTCTCCCAGGTAAATGCTCTTCAGAAATCTTTTAAGTACCTAGAGACAGGCAAAATTAAAAAAACAGCCTTTGTGGTTCCGCGGCTAATGGCCGTTTATCCTACAAAAGCTGTTTTTTTAAATTTTATTGGTTTTACCTGAGTACGGCCTTACCAAAAGCCAGGATTTATTTTAAGATTTCCGGGTGTTTTTGGCTACTGCTTCCATTAAGCCGCGCATGTACCCAATGGCAAATAAATTACCCAAAGTCATGTAGCCCGGGCGCGTGTTTTCTTCGCCGGCCATGGTAGGCACGTGGTCCGGACGAATGGCGCCTTTAAAATTAATGTCGTAGTAAGCCTTCATGGATTCGTACATGTCAATCTGGCCTTCGTCGTGGAATGTTTCGGTGAACTTGGTACTGGGCAGTTTACCGCTTAAATCCTGCACGTTCCGGAAGTGTACAAAGTGAATTTTACCGGCTTTGCCCCAGCGCCGCACCAACGACGGAATGTCGGTACCCATTAAAGCAAAATTACCCTGGCATAAAGTAACGCCGTTAAAATCGCTCGGCATAATTTTTAGCATGCGGTCAAAATTTTCAACGGTGTTCATAATCCGGGAAATGCCCTGGATGCTGTGCACCTGTGGATCGTCGGGGTGCAAGGCTAGCTTCATCTCAATTTTTTCCGCTTCGGGCACTACCGCTTTCAGGAAGTACTCCAGATTCTTCCACATAGTTTCTTTGGTAACTTCCCCGTATTTAGTCAGCGGTTTGTTCTTAATTTCGTCGTAATCAAAGGCTGTTACCAAAGCGCCACCCCGGGCCGGGCGGTCCATTTGCGTGCGCGCCCAGCTTATAACCGGCATCCAGTTGTAACAGATCACGTTTACACCCGCTTTTTTTAAATTTTTCATGAACATGATGAAGTTGGCAATTTCTTCATCGCGGCCTTCCAGACCCAGTTTGGTTTTTTCGCCGAGCGAAGGCGGCCCTTCTACTACCGTGTAATTTAATCCAACTTTTTTCCAGGCTTCTTTTACAGCGACTATGGCTTTATACTCATAGGGCTTTACGTCCGTTAAACCGGTTATCCGGGTATCTATACCCGCCACGGCTCCCAAAGCATCTATCTGCTTGGCCAGCTCAATGAGGTGCTTGTTGGCCTCGATGCCCGCAAAATAAGCCGTACTCATTTCCATGCCCGCGTCTTTAGCCATGGAGTTTAAAGCCGCATTCGCCTTTACATTTTCCGTTACGGAATGAGCCACTGCGGTACTCATGCCTCCCACCGAAAGCGCTGCTGCCAGCGAAGCACTTTTTTTAATAAAATCCCGACGATTTTCTTTCATAATGTTCATTCAACTAGTGTTTACTTGCTTTTGTACTGGTTAATCTTGGTGAAATTAAAAAAATAAAGCCTACTTTCAGGTGGGGTCAAAATAGATCTGTTCGTGGTAAAGCCAATGCCTGGGTTTGGTTTTTAAGCACGCATTTTACGAAATTGTACGCATTTAATCAACCCTCAATAACATTAACAATCAACAACTTACCTTTTTTTAGCAAGCGATTGGCTTTGGATAATATAAATAAAAAACCGCAAGATCCTTGTAAAAAAACTAATACTTTTAAGCCGGGCTAGCTTTCTTTAAGCCGCTTTTTAAGAAATAGCGGTACTTTCGTTATAGAGCTAAAAGCCTTGATTATATTACGCTTTGGCACCGGCTTTCGCCACCGACTCGGCCAAACCACGCATGTAGCCAATAGCGTACAAAGTACCCAAAGTCATGTAGCCGGGGCGGGTATTTTCTTCGCCGTGCATGGTGGGCACGTGGTCCGGGCGGATGGTTCCCTTAAAACCAATATCGTAATAAGCCTGCATGGCGGCGTGCATATCAATCTGGCCTTCGTCGTGGAACGTTTCGGTGAATTTGGTGCTGGGCAGTTTGCCGCTTAAATCCTGCACGTTCCGGAAGTGCACAAAATTAATTTTACCGGCTTTGCCCCATTTTCGGATTAAAGCCGGTATATCGGCGCCCATCAAGGAGAAATTGCCTTGGCACATGGTTAAACCACTGTACTTGCTCGGTACCAGTTTTAACATGCGGTCAAAATTCTCGACGGTATTCATAATCCGGGAAATGCCCTGAATGCTGTGTACCTGCGGATCATCGGGGTGCAACGATAAGTTCATGCCTATTTTTTCGGCTTCGGGCACTACGGCTTTTAAAAAATATTCTAAGTTCATCCACATGGCTTCTTTCGAAACCTCGCCGTATTGCGTTACTGGTTTATTTTTAATGTCGTCGTAATCGAAAGAAGTTACTAAAGCGCCTCCTCTACCCGGCCGATCCATGGTGGTACGGGCCCAACTGATTACCGGCATCCAGTTATAGCAAATCACATCCACGTTCCCGTATTGTTTCAGGTTTTTCATGAACGTGATAAAATTGGCGATTTCTTCGTCGCGTCCAGATAAAGCGAGCTTGGTTTGTTCGCCCAACGATGGTGGCCCTTCTACTACGGTCCATTTCATGCCTTCTTTTTCCCAAGCCGCTTTAGTGGCTTTAATGGCTTCGGGGTCCCAGGGTTTTAAATTCGGATTTTTCATGATTCCCGACACCGCGTGCAGCACATCTATTTGCTTGGCAAAAGGTACGCGTGGGGAGTCCGGGCCCATGGCTAAGGCGAACTTCATGCCGCCATCTTTCTCAAAAGCTTTGTTTGTTTTCGGCTTTTCTTTATTTACCAGTGGGTTAGCTGTAGATGAAACACCGCCAATGGATAAAGCAGCGGCCAGGGAAGCACTTTTTTTGATAAAATTGCGGCGATTGTCTTTCATGATTCCTGTTTTTTTAAATTTTTACTTTAAGGTATTTTGATGAATGCGTGGATGGTTATATCCGGCTGAAAGTCAATTAACTCTACTGTTTACATAAACTATTTTCTTATCTACTTCCAGCGTTGTTCTGTGGAGCCTTTTCAAGTCTCCATTCACTGGCTCTGCCACATATGAAAAGTAGCCAGTTTGCCTCGTGGCCGGCGGGCCCCGTTTAGCTCTTCCGCACTTGCTAGCCTTCCTTTCCTCGCTCCGCTGCGGAATGTGGCTGCGCCACACCGGAACCCTAGCAGGTGCTCCACAGCTAAACTGATGTCAATTGCGCTTAGCTTCAGCTTTTCTAGCCTGTTAAATAAAGTTTATCTAGTAAGTTGATTAATAAATGAAAGCAGCATCAGTACTATTTCTTGTCATTCAGGAGGAACCTATTTGGCTACGTAGCTAACTAGTTTCCTTCTGAATGACGGCTCTTTATATTTTTAAAATTTTAGTAACTATAGAACAAATAGCCCTAGCCAGGTGCAAGAGCTGACGCTAAATTGTTCGAGCGGTCAGCGAGTTTTTAGCGTCTTGATTTTTTTGGTTCTTTTTGTATCAAGACAAAAAGAACAAGACCTCATCAATGAAACAGCTTCACTCAGAAATGAAGCAAAACCCGAAACTACGCAAGCAAAAACCTAATTAGCTACTAGCCTACTCCTTATCCCACCACACGCGGGTAGTATATAAATCCGGGCCTTGGTTCTTAATAGCATTTTCCACGCTGGCGGCATTCAACGATTTTTCTTCGAAGGAATACATTAAACGCCTTAATGGAGCACCGCCGGTAGCGTTTAGCGGATAATTAATAGGCTGCAAGGCTGGTACGCCCGTCCGGCGCCAGTTCGACCAAGCTTCGAAAAAGTCTAGATACATGTAGTGCGCCAAGTAAAACTGCGTGTGAATTTGCTGCATTTGCTCCGCCATGCTACCGGTTAAAGGATGCACGGAAAGATAGGCGTCAATTTCCTCAGGCGTAATGGCCACATTGGCCACACTGCTGTTCGGGTATAAGGTAGACGACTCCATGTTGGCCCGAATAGCCTTCTGGTAATGATCTTGGGCATTGCCAGTTTCCCAACCACGTAAGGCGGCTTCGGCGAGCAAGAATTCTACTTCGGAGTAACTCAGAATAATGGTAGGGGCCGAGAAGTTAGCGATAGTAGCGGTATTGGGTTCCGAGTAATCGCGCAGTAATTCGTTTTTCCAACCAGGGATAACGGTACCGATGGTGTTGGGGTCGTAGCCATTGGGTAAGGCTTTTTGCTTTTCGGCGGCAGTAGTGGTAGAAATTACCTGACCTTGCCGGGCATCAATATTTCCTTCCCACAAGGTCATGTAAAACGGAATGCGGGGATCTTGATTAGCTTGCAGTAAATCCAGGAAAGTTTTTCCCATTTTTACCAGGCCTAAACCTTGGTTTCCTTCCGGTAAGCTTTCTCTTTTCAACTCCCGGGCATCCCAGTTCCAGGTATTTTCGTTGGCCGAAATGTGCGCCAGTTTTGCCAGATCAGCATTGCTTTGCATCACACCACCCGCAATGGCTTTTTGTACCCAGGTTTGGGCCAAGGTGGGTTCCACTTTAGTAAGCCGCATGCCTAAACGCAGCATTAACGAGTAGCCAAATGCTTTCCATTTGGGCACACTGCCGGAGTAAATAACATCCGCTCCCCCAAAAGAAGCTTTGGCGGGGTCCATCTGGTTTAAAGCGGCTTCTAAATCCTGCAACATCATCGGATAAATCTCCGATTGCTTGTCGTAAGCGGGTTTATAAATGCCTTCCGGGGCGCCAGAGGCTTCGCGGTAAGGCACATCGCCGTAGGCATCCGTTACCCGGTGCAAGGCGTACACTTTCCAGATTTTTGCAATGGCATTTTGATTTACGAATTCCGGGTTGCCCTCTGTTTCTTTTATCACAATCATTAATTCCCGTAAATGCGAGGTATACACGGTTTCGAAAAAGTTGCCGGTTTGGGAATTCACAATGCCTTTCTCGCCGTACCAAAAGTTTTGCAAGGTAGCGTGGTACTGCATAATGCCCGAAGCGTATTTAATATTGGTCCGGTTGCGGTCGGTGGTACCGGTACCTACCGTTCGGATAACGCTGTTGGTAAACAAAGGCTCAATGGCCGGCTCGGTAAACGAGTTCGGGTTAACGTTCATTTCTTCAAAACCATTATCGCAGTTAAGAAGATGGCCGTTGCCAGGCAAGTTTTTAAGGCAAAAGCAATGATTTTATGTTTGATAGAAGTCATGTTTTTATCGATTTTTTTAAAATTGAAAGAAATTAACCTTTCTCGTAATTATAACCGGACGCTTAAATTAATGCCGTACGTGCGCGTAGAAGGCAAACCAAAGTTTTCCAAGCCTTGGGCATTGCCGCTGCTGTAATTCGATTCCGGATCGATGTTTTTGGTGGTGCGATACAAGATCAACAGGTTCCGGCCGACAAAGGAAATATTAGCCGACTGGAAAGGCGTTTTGGCTAATAATGCAGATGGTAGGGTGTAACCAATGTTAATGGAACGGAGCTTTATAAAATCAGCTTTCTCCACAAATTCGCTGGTAATGGTGTTCCAAAGGCCTTTGTAGTAGGTTTCGGCCGGAACAGTTTTGGTAAATGCTTCGCCTTTCTCGTTCACGCCGTTTACCGTAACGCCGGTTTCGCGCACGTTATTTTCGACGGTGCGTTTATCTAAACCAAACTGGGTACCGTAGGCACTGGTAGCCGAATAAATGCTACCACCCCAGCGGCTATCCAGCAAAATACCGGCTGTGAAATTTTCAAAGGTAAAATCATTGTTTAAACCTATGGCTAAAGGTGGCACTCCTTTGCCTAACGCCACCACGGGACTGGCAATGGGTAAACCATTCGAACTGTTATAAATGATCTGCCCACTAGCATTACGGGAATAAGTACTACCGGCAATCTGGCCAAAAGGCTCGCCCTGGTAGTGGGTAATCCAGCCGTTTTCGGTGCGGGTGGTGGCGCCAGGTAAACGCAAGCTGGTTAAACCTAAGTCCGGCGCAATACTGATGACTTCGTTTTTATTGTAAGCGGTATTTAAGGTTACATTCCACGACAAGCCGCTCTCAGAAGTTACCGGCGAACCGGTTACCATTAACTCAATACCGCGGTTTTTCATTTTACCCACGTTTAAAGCTACGGCGGTATATCCACTGGATTGCGGTAAGGTAGCGTTTACAATGTCGTTGGTAGTGGTCCGATCATATAGGGTTACATCTACACCCAAGCAATTGTTAAAAATCTTTGTTTCTATACCAAACTCCGTAGTGGTAGAGGTATAAGGCGTGAGCAGCGTAGGTAACGTAGCGCTGGTTATGTTCATTAGAGTTTGCCCTAAATGCTGCTGCGATA
>QQTW01004319.1_pt1 | contig 10641 bp, 8 predicted proteins | sample 1904831 | NCBI WGS metagenome assembly QQTW01 (sample SAMN09435610, study PRJNA476489) | Subsurface metagenome, whole genome shotgun sequencing project.
ACTAAAATCTCTCGCCACCCACGAATAAACGCGCGTACTTCGGTTGCCCCTATTTTTCTATCGCCTGTTCCAAGTCCAATTTTGTCTAACTCTTTTGCAGGGGGCAGCGGTTTTATTTATTAGCACTCAGTAATGCGGCGACTCTGTACAGGGAGGGAAACGCATGGAGTGCATCAAGGAATGCAGCCCAAGTATTCCTTTCTTATGAGGCTGCCTACCAGGAAAGACCCAGAGCTTCTAAAAAAGCACCTGTGGGTTCGTCTGTAGTCTATCTCTGAACTATGACCATGACCGTAAATAGCGACATACTCCCACCCATAAGGGCGCTCCCTGAAAGAGGGCAGAGTGAAGAGCGTTGTCCAAGATGCGGCGGTGGGTGCTGTTACTAATCTCGTAACTGGAGAGGCGACGGCTGACCAACAATCAACTTGCCCACCCATCTTGCCTCAAAGACGCCAACGCGAAGGCGCGTTCTGATAACCGCGCGTACTTCGGGTGGGCAAGTTCAGGCAAGGTTTTTGCAGGGGTGCTGAGAAATGGCAGAACTGTGGGTAATGCCATCAGTGGGGCTGCGGAGGTGCGTAGTTTCTCAAAGCCAAAAAGTTTTTCTGAGTGAGTCAAGCGCGACATGATTATAAGGGCAACACACTACGATTAATCAACACAGGGCGTGGGTTATTTTGGATAACTTTTTTGTAACCATGCACACCTATAGCCAATTTGCTCAGTTGGTATCGGTTCGCAAGCCAAAATCTGTCTCCATTCTTTCGAGGTAAAGCAACTGCCGTGGGGTAAAACATTTCGCTCGCTGTAGAACCTCAAGAATCGCGTACTCTACCGGCTCCAACTCAAATTGAACCAAAGCTGCTATACGTTTGCTCACTGCCTTGATCTCCGTCGTGTACTCTGCGTCAATCTGAGTCATTTCGTCTCCCTTGCACTGCTGCAAATCTTTAGTAATGCTGATCCGTACAGTGTAACTGAAACTCCCTACGTGTTCGATGATGCCGCACATCCCTTGAAAAGGACGTAGAGGAGAATGCTTCGCGGTTTTGATTTCAACTACGTCGCCTTGTGCAAACTCTGGTGGCAATGGATTCTTCTGTTTCAGGCGCTCAACAATGCCCACATGACGGAGAACCGCATCTTTAACAATACGTCCCGAGGGAACTTTGCGCTCAGCCATTTCTACTGCTTCAAACCAAACCTGGCACTGCTCATCAGCTTCTAACTTTAGCAAGGGCCGACATTGAGATTCACTGGTTGGCAAGACGTTCACAAATTGTGAACATCGTGAGGAAAGGTTATCGAAAACAATGGCAGCATTAATAAGATAGTGAGCGTAGATGCGCTTCATCCCAAACCTTTCTTGACAATAGTCCTCAAATTTTTGGTGAGTTGATCTGTAGAGTCTACGGTCACGCAATTGTGTCAGAGCCTTTCCCGAATGATAAAACCCCCTTTCTACCGTAAGCTCTAACCGCTGCCGGTCTGCCGACTCAGAGGACGACAGTTCCTCAACTACCGAAACTGGAGTGTGATTCAACATCTGAGTTTTGTCTTCTGGCATGGCGGGCTCAAGCGTAGAATTGTCCCGATCACTCAACAGTTCCTGTGGCGCGATCGCGTAAGAGCGTGAGCGCGATTGCTTTGTATTGTTGTCAGAGTGCTTCACAGAGTGATTCTCAACTACCTCTTGGGCATAGACTTGAGCATAATCACGGGGGTGGGGAAACTCCTCTGTTTCGACTGCTAGAACAAAGTGAGACTTAAAGCCTGTGGAGCTAACAGGACCAGTGAAGTCAAATTGATGCATAGATAGTTCACCTTCTAAGCCAGGAACGAACTTAACACCGATGGTTTGCCCGGAATTTAGGGTGATGGTAAATTCAGCAGTGTTCCGCCACCCAGTAGGTGCATCGCCAGCTGGTCCCTTGGTGTTAGCTTCCGAGTTTGGTTTTGAGTTCGGCTCGTCCCAAGCTGGATCAGTGGCAGTTGCATCTCTCCAGTCGGCGCTATAGCTTCTTTGAGTTTCAGATTGGTATTGGCTGATGTCAAATAGAGGGTTGCTCATGTCGATCCTCCTAAACAGCGCGATTATTTCTCAGGTCACTTGACGACGGTGTAGTTGCACGTAACCTGGCGGGGGCGGTTTCATTGTTTTGGCGGTGTTGCTGGGTTGTCCGCTCTGCCATTGAGTGACAGCGAAGAAGTCAGAACTCGCATTTGCTCCACGCTCTCATCACCAACACCTTGAGGTAATGCAGACTTATCTGCTGCTGGAGCCAAAGCCCGAACTAGGGGAGGTTTCCATCCCTTCCAGGCACTGATGAATTCCTTCTTCGTCCAACGCAGCTCGGACTCATTGGTGCGCCCTAATTCACTCACCCCGCCAACTGCACGCAGGGCAAACTTACCTTGAGGCGTCAGGCCTAAGGTAACGCTATGCTCGGCTAAAGCAGCAGCTTTAACACATAGCTCCCACTCCTTTAGTGCTTGCGTTTCTGCATCGCCCTTAATTACCTCGACAAGCTCCTTGGCGGTGGGAAAGAAGCGGCTTGACAAAATCGTCATTTTGACAGCTTGCTGAAACTGCTCAGTCGTTAGGGCTTTGTCCAGATATTCCTTCCAAATCCCTAAGACTTCCGGTGCCAGCTTGCGGTCATAGTGATTCGACATCAGGGTAATGCCGGTGAGAAATACTTGCTGGTCAATCATCCAAAAAATCCTCCAGTTTGATGACGTTTTAATGCAGATTCGTATTCGGCATAAGTCTGTTGCTGTTTGGCAGTGGCAGCTGCACTCGTGAATGCTTGCTGGACTTGAGGGTTAGCGAGAGCTTCGGCAGTAGTCCAATAGTTTTGCAGTTCGAAATAAGCCGCAACCGCATCCGCATTCAGTTTTTTGAGCTGATTGTCCAGTTTTTTCAGGCGGTCAGAAATTTTCTTGAGATTGGGAGTACTCGTTCCTGGGAGTGAGTACCACTCGCTGTTGGAGCACCAGACGGCTTGAATCACTTCTTTTTTGAACGTAAGGGCGGAGTCCATCCAGGGTCGCTGCCGCCAGTCATAAATCATGACTTGCAGTTGTTTGAGCATTTCTGGAGCAACTGGATTTTCCACAACGGCTGCCTCCGCCACGGAATACTTGTCTTCTTGAGTGAATGTTGTTTCCCCTGAAAACTTTTCTGCTTCTTCTGGAAGCGTTGTAAAGGGATTAGGCTTAACCTCTGACCACTCAATTTTTTCAACCCTTACATCAACAGTGGCAGTGGCTGCTCTTCCTTCACTTGGATTAACTTCAATGGGATTAACTTCTATTGGATTTACTTCCGGTTGAAAAAACACGCCTGAAAGTTTTGGTGGGTCTAGTTCCTGGCTGCAGGGGGGTGGTTCGTCCGAATAACCACCGTGGTTATTCCCAGTAACTACCTGTGGTTTTTCCGAATAACCACCGTGGTTATTCCCAGTAACCACTTGTGGTTTTTCCGAATAACCACCGTGGTTATTCCCAGTAACCACCTGGTTATTCCCAGTAACTACCTGGTTATTCCCAGTAACCACCTGACTTTTTTTGGGTCTGCCACCAATGCCAGTTCTACCGCCGGTGCGGATATTGGTGGAGTCGAAGTTGGCAGCACGAAAAGATGTCCATTGAGAGCGTGGCGTAATGTGGTAAACGTTACTGGTAGCGTCTCCCTTGGCTGTTGTTTGATGCTCAATCACAATCAGCTGATGAGCTACCAGTTCGCGCACGGCATCGATAGCTTTAATCTTGAGAGTTGACTTCGCAGCATTTGGGTAGGAGGCGCGAAAGCACGTTTCACCGATGTGCTGGTAGGAAGGCCATGCTTTGCGGCTTTTCCCGGCTCGGCGCACTAGATGAGCATAGACACGAAACGCTTCCGCGCTTAGAGGAAAGTCGTCTAGTTCAGAATGAATCTGCATCGGCAGATTGTCACGGTCATCCTGTAAGGTGTTGTGGAATCGGTCTTGTGGTTGTTTACTCAAAGCTTCAATCCTCCGACGAATTAGAACTTAACTGCCATAGACAAGACCTTCTGGACAAAAGCAGGCGCTTTCTTGCCGTTGACTGCTGGCACAGAGTCAAACAGTTTTTGCATTTCTGCTGGGCTGAGGTCAGGGAGTATAGTAGTAGCCCAGGCGATTGCATCAGTAGGGGACTTCCAGGTGCGGTAAACTGCTGAAGACTCCAAAGTCATTGGTTCTGGACAGGGTATAGCTCCAGGTACTGAATCAACTTCAGTCTCATCCAATAGACCCAACCCACAGATACTCAAGGTGACGCGGCGTTTCGCCTTGGTGATCGACTTCATCATCGCGTTACATAGGGTATCGCCGCTTAAACCTTTGATGCTAACTGCACCAATTTCTGTATCAGTTCGCCCATCTTTAGTCCTTGCCGTGATTGTTACGACAAACGCATCGTTCACAACTTGGGTTTGTGGCGGGTCAATGCTGATTTTGTGGAGTTTTCTGAGTTGGTCTGTGCAGTCCTTGCGAGCGTACAAAGTTAGTTTCCCATTTAGCTTGATTAGCTCAAAGGGCTTAGAGAGGGGATTAAGCCCCAATGACTGGCAGACGGCGTTGTAGTATAAAACTCTCTCACGGGGGGACAAGCGCGAGAGGTCGCCATCTATAACTGTCTTTGCCAATATTTCATCGACGGATTCCTGGCAGCTTTTGGCTAATTCTGAAGTGCTACTCATTTGAGAAACAATGTTGCGCGAAAAGCTTGATAAAGATTGCTAGTGGGCTGAACGACATAATCCTCAGCCCCTAGTTCTTAGAACTCAGTGCTGTCAGTAGGAATCCAGTGCGACACTATGGTAAAAGCGTTGAGCCAACCAGCTGCCGCAATCAGTGTTTTAATCGCGTCAACAGTAGGCGTAAGTACTACCACATCCACAATCTGGAAGCTTTCCGGTACTCCCTCATAGTCGAGTTTATCGCTGGCAATCTCAACAAAGTAGCGGTATGTGCGTTGTTTGGTAGTTTGCGTCTGGGGCGCGGTGAGATAAGTCATGATTGAGTTGATCCTTTATTGTGTATGCCCCGTCTGTTGGCGCAGTGGGGCGTTTTTTTTGTTCAACCGCAAAGCTGAGTTGAGCCGGGATGTTAATTTCTTGACTATCGCTCCTGCTCTGGCTCCTGACTGACTTCCATGAGAGAGGTGCTTTGGGAACGCTCTTGGCTTGGCTCCAGTCAACCTTGTGGTTGTTTCCAGCAAAATCTCTCGCTTTCAGGCGGTACGTTGAAGTTTCCTTCGCCTATCCCCGTTGGCCTTATCAGTAAGCCCTCACCCGCTTTGTTTTTTCCGTTTGCTCTTCATTCAATATACTCCAACCCTATGAGAGCGTCAACCCTGTGGGAGTATGTCTTGACATTTCTGGGAGTAAATCTCATAAAATGGGATTACTTGGGGATGGGAGTATGATCAACAACATCAAGGAACTCTGCGAAAAGCGGGGAATAAACGGGTATAGGTTTTGGAAGTTAACAGGTATGCCACAATCAACGGCTTACAGGCTTTACAGCGACCCTACGGCATACCCATCAAAAGAACATATGTTGGCTATTTGTAGAGCGCTGAATGTCAGTCCGGCTGAGGTCTTTTGGGCTGGGAACCGCGATATAAAAGCGAGCGCATAACCGATGGCATCCAGTTAGCTATCCCCAATGCCACTAGCCGCCCTCCCATGTGGGAGGAATTTTTATGCCAAATGCTCCCATTCTATTGACAGTCTCATAAGATGGGAGAATATTAAATATAGAAGTGCTTAAGGAAGCAAGCCTCCTTAAGCACTTCAGTGTGAGCGAGAGCCAGAACCGAATGCCACAGGAGCAAAAGGATATCTAAGGGGATTTTCCCTCTGGAAGCGTAACAAAAAAGCGTGATAGGCATATTCGTTATCTAGTCTCGTTTTGTTACGCCTCCCATGCCCTACCTCGCTTTTTCCCAGGCAGCCTCTTCCTTCTGCGACTGCTCGAACATACACCCGCAAATAACCTTGGCCTCCTCAGAACTTCTGCCACTTCAGCTTGCGCAGGCACCTTTAGAAGCGCTTCGATTGCATCACAAGCTGCCCAGATACCTTTTCTACCTTTGTCTAGACACTGGATTACCTGTGAATACGAGCTGTTCTACAATATCAACGGCTCGGCTTACTTCACCAAATATAACGGGTGGCTGTCTTGTAGCCTAGAGGCGTTCTCTCTCTGTAAAAGTCTTCAGTGAACAGCCATTGTATAGTAGCTCGGAGCTTGGAAACAGCCAAGCCAGACAGTTATACCACCTCACCAGTTCCTGTCCATGCAAAACGTGTTCTTACAGGTAGCTGGTAATTGGCGATTAAAATTGCCATTTAACCAACGCTTGTTTCTAGCTTATTTTTCCCCGTTCACAATATAAACTTCCCAGTAGTGGCTGCGCACGATCTCACAGCAACGACTCAGCCCGTGCTGTTCAATCGGAATATGTGTTCCAAACCCGGCATTAGGGACGATCTCAGTATTAATACCCGTACTTGGAACACGGCTTCCATGCAATCTGCCATATTCTAAACACTTATTGAACACGGCGGGTCCATAGACGAACATCTGCATCAGGAGCAGGAACGACTGGATGGGGTTAGCTGGTAGGAGATTTGCTCCGACTATAACAATTAGCCGACCTCCAGGGCGAAGTACGCGTTTGACTTCAGATATCGTATTGGGGTCGTAAATATATTCGTTGGGAAAGGTACTGACAACAGTATCAAAAGAAGCATCTGTAAACGGCAACCGCTGAGCTTGTCCCTGAATTACCCAGCTAGGCGAGCCTACCTGACGTTCCTGGAGAGTTGAGCGAGCCGCATCTACCATTTCACCAGACTGTTCGATTGCGCGACAGTTGTAGCCTCCCTCAATCATGTCTGCCAGTAGGTCGCCCAGACCGCATCCTAGTTCCAGAACGGAGTGTCCGTACAGGCGGGATAAGATAATGCGTTGCCAAGTGCGCCATTGTCCGGCAAATGGCACCGTGCTTGCGAAGCGGTAAAGATAACGGTTTTTGTAAAGTGTTTCGAACAAGCACTTCTGCCAAGACGGTTTCACTGTAATCCTCTCAATACACAATAAATCTCAACCAGCAGCAAACTGGTTTCCGTTATCATTAGTTTACCCAGTTTGTAAATAGACTATTGAACTTATAAGTCAAGGCTTAAAGTAATTTTTCATTTTAGAAGTACAACAATTTATTTTAGAGAGGCTTCAATATAATCGCACGCTGCTTGAACACCATTTTCTGCCTGTATCTGCCGCCCTATATCAGCAGCTTGTTTTATGTACCTTGGATTATTCAATAGCTGTTTTAACTCAGCAACAGCCCATTCAGCCGTATAGGAACCACGCTCAATAGTGCGTGCTACGCCTAGACGCTCTGACCGAGCGGCATTGTCTGGTTGGTCGTGACTGTAAGGCATAACTAACATGGGACGACCGGATCTTAGAGCTTGGGCGGTCGTGCCAATCCCACCTTGATGTACAATTGCAGCTGCACGCGAAAATAGTTCTGAGTAGGGAGCGTAGTTAAAAGCAGCTATGTCTTCTGACAGCAAGCTTTTAGGTCGGTTATGTTTGTCTTCTCCAGTAAGAAGGACAGCTCGGTAGCCCAACTTCTTAGCCGCGATCGCGCTCTCTAAATAAAAGCTGCCTGCATCCTGCACTGCTGCTGAACCTAAGGTGAACACGATGGGTGGGGGGCCAGCATCAAGAAATTGTGTTAGCTCTGGAGGAAGTCCTGCTTCTCCACCTTGGCGATCATAGAAAACAAAACCAGTGACGCGAACCTGTTTGGGCCAATCAATTTGGGGTTTAGCAAATAGTTGGGAAAACAAAGCCAGTACCAGCTCTGGAGAATGCTGGCCCTCAAAGAGAGGATCTTCACCCGGAGGCAAGCCAAGTTCAGCCCGTAACTGCCGTACTGGTTCACTCCACGATTTAACCATAAGTTTGCCGAGCCAAAAAAGTCCGCCATTAACTAGCGGACCAAATGCTCTTAAGTCTCCATCAGTTTGAGTCGGCATGATTGGTGGATCAAAGACTGACACAAACGAAATAGGAGCTAAAATGCTTGACACCCAGCGAATACCTGTTTTCTCAGCAACTATTGGTCCAGCAAAAGTCATTGGATGCGTCACTAGCAGATCGGCACTGCTTACAGCTTGCATCAAGTCTTCATAGCTGTCTTTTAGGTGAGGTAGTACTAGTTCGCAGATGACATACTTTGTACCCTTGACACGATCCATTCCCCGCCGTACAATTTCTCCAACTTCCTCACGACTTAAATTTAAGGTATCAGGTCGGACTGCGTGGAACTCAATTCCCACTGCTTCTATCCTGGAACGAGCTAGCGCATTTGTAGCAATCACGATTTTGTGACCCCGTGCCTTTAATTCAAGAGCGATCGCCATGTAAGGGTGTAGATCTCCCAACGAACCATATGTAGTTAAAACAATGCGTTTACCACCCATGATTAAATTAAAATATTTGTAACTTTATTCTGTATTTGTATCAACAGCACCGATTTAATATTACCATTATTTTAATTTAGAAGCAAATTGAATTAAAGGTATTGATGTATGAGTAATAAGAGATTAATCATAGTGTCTTGTATTTCTTTATTGGTCGTTAACTTTCCAGTGGTTTGTGAAACTGCTTCTTCTCAAATTGTACCGGATACAACATTAGGCTCTGAGGGAACATCTATTGTTACACCTGCCAACATTAATGGTCTTCCGAGTGAAGAGCTTGATGGCGGAGAAATTCGAGGAGCTAATCTATTCCACAGTTTCCAGCAATTTGATGTAGGTGAAGGACGAGGAGCTTATTTTAATAATCCTATAGGTATTGAGAATATTCTGAGTCGAGTAACAGGAAATACTCCTTCCAATATTTTAGGAACACTCGGCGTGTTGGGCGATGCAAACCTTTTTTTACTTAATCCCAATGGAGTTATCTTTGGACCCAATGCTCGTTTGGATATCCGTGGCTCATTTTTAGCCAGTACTGCTAATAGTATTAATTTATCTGACGGCACCCAGTTTAGTGCTACAAATCCTCAAGCCGTTCCTTTATTGACAATTAGCGTTCCTATAGGTCTTGGATTCAGTACAGGCAATCCGGGTTCCATCAAAGTAGAAGGATACGGTCATAATTTGTTTACACTTGCATTTGTAGGTGCTCCAGTTTTTGGTTCTGGTCTAAGTTCGATGGGGTTGAAAACACGGCCTGGTAAAACTATTGCCTTAGTGGGCGGTCAAGTAAACTTTGATGGTGGCATTTTGACAACACCATCTGGTCGAATTGAAGTAGGCAGCGTCGCTACTGGATTAGTAGACATGAATTTAACACCTGATGGTCTGTTTTTAAGCTATGACAAAGTACAAAATTATCAAGATATTCGACTAGATAAAGTATCATTATTGGATGCTAGTGGTTTTTACAATGGCGATATTTCTCTACAAGGTAGAAATGTAACTTTGACAGATGCTTCACTTGCAATTATATCAAACTTTGGAGAGTTCACTTTAGGAAAAATAGCTATTAATGCAACTGAAAAGTTACAAATAACTGGAATTGAAAAACTTACCAGATCAATCAATAGTAACACAACGTTAGCAAGAGGTATTGTAACGCAAAATTTTTCTACTGGAAAAGGAGCAGATATAGTTGTGTCTTCTACCCAACTTTCTGTTCAAGATTTTGCAAGTATCGGTACCCAGAACTCTGGATTTGGTAGGGGAGGAAATATTGATTTAACCGTGAATGATTCAACTCGAATTTTTAGTAATCTTGATTTAAGAGGTCTTACAATTGGTACTGTCCTCAGTAGTACAGTCGGGATGGGTCAAGGAGGCGATTTATCACTATCTACGAAAACATTATCTATTGAAAATGGAGGTGTGTTTGCAGCGGACACTTTCGGTTCTGGTAATGGAGGGAACGTTATAATCAATGCCTCTGAAAGCATAAAAATATCTGGAGTAACTCTAATTGATTTTGATAGTAATTTTGAAAATAATAGCTTTTGGTCAAGTTTTTTGGGCGCTCTAACTACATCTTTTGGTAGGGCTGGAGATGTATTAATTAATACAAATCGTTTGACGATTGAGAATGGGGGAAGATTAGATTCCTCTACAATAGCTGCAGGCTCTGCTGGAAGCCTTACTATAAATACCGTTGATTCTGTTGATATTAGCGGTAGAGCTCCTGGGTTTTTAAACCCTACGCTGATAAATTCGTCTGCTACCGTGAGCGATCCATTTTTTAACTACCTCTTTAGTTTACCTAATACATTAACTGGAACATCTGGAGATGTTATTATTAACACAAATCAGTTAAATATTAGAAATGGAGCACAAATTAGCGTTCGTAATGATGGAAATAAAAATGCAGGTAATCTTCAAATTAATGCTAATTTTATAAATCTTGATAATCAGGGTAGTATTACAGCTACTACAGCTTCTGGTCAAGGCGGCAATATTTTCCTACAGGCACAGAATCTGCTAATGCATGACAACAGTATTATTAGCGCTACCGCAGGCGGCACAGGTAATGGCGGCAACATTACTATTGACAC
>QQTW01004320.1_pt1 | contig 10640 bp, 8 predicted proteins | sample 1904831 | NCBI WGS metagenome assembly QQTW01 (sample SAMN09435610, study PRJNA476489) | Subsurface metagenome, whole genome shotgun sequencing project.
CCGCATTGGAGTGGTTGGTGGTGCGTCACAGATCAGTCGTGTTGTTAAGCGGTCTGACGTGTTATGGCAGAAAACCGTCGGGGAACAGCAAAGGTCCAACCGGGGCGGGGCGTGCGCATCAACTACCTTGATTACTGGTCTGTCAACGATTGCTTTCTCAACCCAGAAGTAGAGGGGACGCAGGTCCCCGTCAGGTACGACCCCTTTGATATGGGAACTGCCTATGCCTACGTTAAGGGAAATTGGGTGCGCTGTATTTCCGAGCATCACCAATCCTTCCAAGGACGCTCGGAACAGGAGGTTAAGCTTGCCAGCACTCAGCTACGCAAGCAGAGACAACAGCATACCCAAGGCTTTCCTCGACGAGCTAAGGCTGTGGCAACGTACCTAGAATCAGTAGAGGCTATTGAAGCCTTGCAGTTGCAACGTCTCCAGGACTTAGCCGCTGAAGATATACGTCAACAGCTCCAGGGTTATCAAAAATCTCAGCTAGATACTAGCAGCAACATCGCGTCGAAGGTCGGTCAAAGGTTAGATAAGCTGCAAGAATACGCCGCGAGAAAGCATCTAGTAGTATAGTTGCCCAAGGTCTACCAAGGGAACGACCTGTACGAGAACAAACTAGTTCAATATCTAACTCAGTGTGGTCAATGTGGCAGACTTCAAAGGGACGGTCGCCGTGATGAGGAGTCGTCAATCCCATTTCCCAATAAAAAGGGGATTTTTGGTAGGCTGCTCGTGTTCCCCGAGGGAAACCCCTGACAAAAGTGGACAGCCCTTTACAACACGACTATCTGTGGGACCCAACCTACCCTCCAAAGAGGGCTGTCCACTTTTGTCTAGAGTCGTTGTAACCCTTCTGGATACGTTTGAAGACCAGGGGGTAGAGCTAATTCCTCGGCTTACGATTCCTGGACAGGGATCACTAGACTTATTCGCCAGGTTTCCATCCAAACATTTGTTTGCCATCGCCCTACGTTCGCAGGGGAAATCAACTATTTTCTACAACGAAGCTGATTCGGCTCTCAAAATCCGCCGTCATCAGGGAGGAAGGGGTCTGAATCAGTGGACACCTGACCACGTTCAACGACTTAGCGACCAAGAATATTGGCTACGCGGGAATCAAATTGACTTGTTTGGCAAATCATCCAGGGATAAACGACGTCCCTTAGTAAAACTGCTGGTGTTGACTGGACAAACCCGATTAGGGAAGCATTCCGAACATTTGTATGCGAATATTGTCAATCAAAAGGTTTTGTTACTTCGCAAACGAGCCAGTGTTTATGTTCTGGAGGAGGAGCAGCTAACAGATTTTGTCAAGGCTTGGTTAGCCCCACAGCCTCAATAATGGTAGAACGCCCCGTGTCGAGATTTCAACACCAGGGCGTTCCGAAAAAACGGAATCGGGACAAAGGGGAAACAACCTAAAGATCCATTCCTAATTCAAGTTTATGCTACCACTAGGCGGTGTGGCATTGGCTTAATACTAAATTTAGTCAACACAATACCTTTAAGCACCTTTGCTGAATTGGTTAGCCGCTAAAACTTGAGATAGGCAAGGTTCAAGAGTCCTGGTTCCAATCACTACAAGGAACCGGAGCAATGAGCAAATTCCAAATTTTTCAAGAGGCGGCACCACAACAAGAGCCTCAACTAAAACTACAGCCAGCATTCGGATGGGATGGGACAGTTGCTCCCAAGACGCAGCTCCTAGTGAGTAACCGCTATTCGCTGGTCCTGCTTGCAGCAGTCGGAGCACCCAAGAGAGCGATGGGAGTGGCAGCATGATCCACCCCCAACACCGGCAAGAGCTGCTAGATAGCGGTATTGATGAGGAAGTGATTAACCTCAACTTTCGCTCACTACAAGGACTGGCAGCATACGAGTATCTTCTTTATAGTGATAAACTCCAGCGAACCAATACCGGAGTCCTTGCTAGGGGCATCCTCAACACGTATGCCTTTCTGGACGACGGCGGCTGGTGGTGTTCTGGCGTTGACCCCCTCGACGACTGGAAACCGATGTTATGGGGATGCTTCAAGCCTCGTAGACCTCGGTTCGACTATGAAAAGCGCAAGCACATCAAATATGAGCATCCGCCTAAGACAGAAACCCGCGTCTTCTTGCTGGCAGTACCAGACTACATCTGGGAGAAAGTTAGCGAGCGCTACGGGATCTCCATTGCCGATGAGGAGAGGCAGCGCGGTTTTTGGCATTGGGTTTGGAAATGCAATCTCCCCATCACCATTACTGAGGGAGCCAAGAAAGCAGGGTGTCTGCTAACGGCTGGTTATGCCGCGATTGGACTTCCTGGAATTAATGGTGGATACCGCACACCAAAAGACTCTGAGGGGAACAGAACTGGTAAGTCTTACCTGATTCCAGACCTCAAGTATTTCGCCACACTGGGGCGTGAGGTTTATTTCTGTTTTGACCACGACCAAAAGCGGAAAACCATTCGCGCTTGTCACAAAGCCATAGAGCGAACTGGGTATTTATTCACGCAATCAGGCTGTAAAGTGCTCGTCGTCTGCCTACCAGGGCCAGAGAAGGGCGTTGATGATTTGATCATGTCTCGTGGGATTGAAGCATTTGATGCGCTCTACCAGGCAGCACAACTGCTGTCAAACTGGCAAGCGAGAAGCTTCACTCAGCTTACCTACCCATCTGCGTTGCAGGTAAACCGGCGCTATCTGGGCGAGCTCTCTATTCCCGATAGTGCGAAGCTAGTCACGGTAAAGTCCCCCAAGGGCACCGGCAAAACGCAATTCCTAGAGAGCGTCGTGAGTGATGCCATCGCTACCGGACAGTGGGTGCTGGTCATTGGTCATCGGGTGCAACTGGTAGAGGCGTTGTGCCATCGCTTCTCTATTCCCTATATTACAGAAGTCAGGTCGGACGACACTGGCGCGGTCTTGGGCTACGGGCTTTGTGTTGACAGTTTACACCCGGAAAGCCAAGCCAGGTTTAATGCCCAAAATTGGCATAATGGCGTTGCGGTCATTGACGAGTGCGAGCAAGTGCTCTGGCACGCTCTCAACTCCAAGACTTGTCAACGCGAGCGTGTCCCCATTCTCAGGGAACTGAAGACCTTACTAGGTAACGTGTTACAGGGTAATGGTCGGGTGTTTCTGGCGGATGCTGACCTCTCGGATTTGAGCATAGACTTGGTGCGTTCGCTCTCAGGTGCCGCTGTGGAGCCGTGGGTAGTGGTGAATGAATGGCTTCCGGGGCCAGATGACTGCTGGAACATACACAACTACGGCGGGAAAAACCCTAGTGGGCTACTGGATGCCCTAAAAACACACATAGCCGGTGGTGGCAACCCATTTGTGGTTTGCTCGGCGCAGAAGGCTAAAAGCAAGTGGGGAACCCGCACACTAGAAAGCCTGTTGCAGAAGGAGTTTCCCGACAAAAAAATCCTTAGAATAGACTCCGAGACAATTACAGACCCATCCCACCGAGCTTATGGCTGCATCGCCAATCTCAATGAAATTTTGCAGCAGTATGATATTGTCCTGGCTTCACCCAGCATTGAAACTGGGGTCAGTCTCGATCTTATGGGACACTTTACTTCTGTGTGGGGCATTTTCCAAGGTGTACAAGCTGAAAGTTCAGCTCGTCAAGCGCTGGCACGACTCAGGGAACCAGTAGACCGGCACATTTGGGCAGCATCTCATGGCATTGGTCAAATTGGCAACGGCAGCACATCAGTCAAGTCCCTGCTAGCCAGTCAGAACAAACTGGCACGTGCGAATATCAAACTGCTGCAAAATTTGGGACTGGATGATATTGAACTTGACTACCAGCCAGAGTCACTCAAGCTCTGGGCTAAGATGGCAGTCCGGGTCAATATGGGTATGGTTCACTATCGCCAATCAATTCTAGAGGGGTTGAAGGCGGAAGGACACCGAATCATTGAACTGGGGGAAGTGGTCAACGATGAAGTCAAAAAAGCGGTCACGGATACCAGGGATGAAAATCAACTTGCTGAAGCGACTGCTATAGAGGCGTCGGATGACACAACCGATTCGGAGTTTGACCAACTGCTTGAAAAGAAGGCTAAAACCAAGTCAGAGCGGTACAAGGAGCGTAAGCACTTGCTCCAGCTTCGCTATTGTATTCCGGTTGATGCGGCCCTGGTACTTAAAGATGATGATGGCTGGCACGCCTCGCTCCGGCTTCACTATTACTTGACCGTGGGGCGGAAATTTCTGCAAATGCGTGACTCAAAGCGGCTAAAAGAGCAGACTGAAAAAGGTCAGGGTGCAGTCTGGCAACCAGACCTAAACAAGGGTCAGATGAGTGCGGCTGTCGCTGTGATGGAAAATTTAGGAATGCTTAAGCTACTCATCCAGAGTGGGGAATGGAGGGGAACAGATGACGTGATTCAGCTCCTGGCGAAACTTGCTCTTGCTAACGCCTGGGACATCAAGGCAGCGCTCAACATTACTATCAGCGACAAAGATACCCCGATAGCGATCGCTCAAAAACTGCTGTCTAAGCTTGGGCTAAAACTTACCTACTTGCGCCGAGAGGGGAGCGACGGAAAGCGCATAAGGGTCTACGGCTACACTGCCCCAAGTGACGGACGCTCTGAAGTGTTTGCTGCTTGGATTGCACGGGATGAAGTGGCAGCGGCATCTTTGGCCGTAAGTTTTACGTCCACCCCCGGTAATAAAGATATTATTACCCCACCAATAGACGTGACCCGACTGGACGTTGAGGCGGCGTAGTCTTAAGCATCCACCTAGAAAAGGCAACGCCTGTCATCGCGCTCACATGGCTAGGGCTCGTCCCCCTACACAAAACCTGCTTAAATTTGTCAGGCAGATCCAACGGAGGGTATTTGAACGCAACGCGAGGGATATTAATACACGGCAGTCGCAAATTTAAGTAAGTTCCGTGGGACCCCCTGCAAAAACCGTGGTCTTTACAACCTGCGCCATCTCAAGATCGACTATTCGCGTTTCACCGACAGATATCCCAAAACAGGGCGTGTTTGATTTAGATAGGTCAGTCGTCGCCGGTTACGATAGAGCTAATATCATGTTGTGCCACCTGCCGCACTACTGGCAGAAAGTAACTGGCAACTGCACTCTGAGCATAGCTAGTGAGTGCTGATGAAGACTGCTAGTGCTCGGCGTTAACAGGAAAGGCGAGGCTTGTGATCTTGACGGATGAAGACAATGCCAAAAAGAAACCTGTTAAAGGTAATTCATCAACTGGCTAGGGCTCACGTGCGTCCTAGCAGTGAAGCGGATGGCTGTTACGACCCTGATGGTTGGTGGAATTGTTCTTGGCAAGGAGAAAACGGCTCGGCTGGGACTTTAGACGAGTGCATTGAAATGGTGTCCAACTATATCCTCAGCGACTTGGAGGAGTTGATTGAAGCCATGCCTGAACTGTGTAAACTCCGACTTGATAAAGTCAAGCGTCAATGCCTGACTATGGGACAGGCAGGGTCAGAAGATTGGTGGAGTATTTGGTATGGCGGGGATGACTAATTAATCAATTCTGTTAACTTCTGGCTGTGACAAAAGCGGCTTTGCGCGTGTGTGCTGCGGTAAGCCTGGGCAATGGTAGTAACGTCCACCCCAGTTACGTCCACCCCCGGTAATAAAGATATTATTACCCCACCAATCTCGGTGACCCAACTCGAAGCTGATGCGGCTTCGGTTGTCGCGTCCATCCCAGAATAGGCAACGCCTGAGACACCGATGGGAGTAAAGCCGGTGCCGTCAGGAATGTGTCCACACCATTACCCAAGCGCTCAGTCGCATTAAATTAGGTATTACCCGGACCCTTATTACAAGACTTGTTATGTGTATTGGCATCGAGTAGCTATTCACTCCAGCTGCCGCTGACTGCGCTCAGATCTGCACCAGATGCACCAACTGGGTGCAAAAAACCCCTGCCTTGTTGAGAATACTCAGGGAGGGGTTCGCGCTGCCGGGTCTGGCTGGGGGCGGTCATCCTTTCTACTCACTCGTTAAGTCCTCTCCCCCAGCCTGACCCGTGCATAGCGCGAATCCCTCCCGGCTACTGGGAGAGTGACTAAATAAATTATCAGAACTGCCGTCAATTAATTGGTGGTCGCAACGGTGCGGTCGCAAGAGTGCGGTCGCCCTGGCAGCGCCTTAAGGGGTCGCGCGCGCCAAACATACCCGGAGTGACCGTGTCGTTGGGTAGCTTGTCGGGTGCGTGTCGGCATAAATCTTGGCCCTTGCTCCCAGGGGTGAACAGTCTCGTCATAGATAGCACCTCGCAGAGAGGCTAAACATTCCCTGGCAGGCTTTTCGCTCGACAAAATTTTTAACGCTAATTTCAACGCCGAATCTCGTGTTGGCGGAGCTAATGACTCTTCACTGAGTGCGGTACACAACTCCTGGTTTGTTAACTTCAACTCTTGCAATGCCTCTTGCAGTTGCTGCTCCTTGTAATGCAGCTCTAGGTTTAGGCTCTCTAGCTGCTCACGCAAAATCTCTATCTCCTCAAAAGCAGCCAATAATCTCTCATCAGTAGAGGCTGTCTCTTGTGCAATTTGGCGTTCTTGTTGCTCCTTCTGCATGGCTTTAATGATGTTCTGTAGATCTGGTGCGCCCAAGTAGCTTTGTTAGCATATTACAAACTAACTTTACATTTATTTCCTTCTTTAGTTAGTTGACTAATGCAGAAGCAGACGGAATGAGTCGGCCTCTTCTGCCAGCTCCCGCTAATTTTTCTCACCCCACATGCCCTCGCGTTGCTCCCACTAAAGTTGGCACACGCTCCACCGCACTCATGCCCCGAAATGCTTGCTTGAAAAGGAACCTGGTTGTCACAGTAGTGTGCCAGAAGTTGCTGCCCGAATTCGTCTTCGTCGTGCCTTGAGGGAGGGATTCGCGCGCCGGGTCTAGCTGGGGGCGGTTATCCTTGTTGCTAAAAGACAACTCTCCTTACCCCTAGCGCAAACCTGCTTAAATTTGTCAGACCGTCCAACTCGGCATATTAGTACGTAGCGAGAGATCTAAATACACGGTCTGACAAATTGGTAGGGTCGAGGAGTGACATTACTACCGCTCCCCTCCCATTCGGAACCGTGCTTGCACCTTTCAGCGCACACGGCTACTCAGTATGTACTTCCTTGTCACTACTGGACTTCTTATCTAATAATCCCCATAATTCTGGGATGTCATTCCACCAACCCCAATTAAATTGCGACCACCACTTGTGTAGTTTGTCTCGGAATTTGGATGAATCCTTCTTCCGTATTTCAATCAGGTCGGCGTGAGTCTTTTCATCGTGGCAATGCCGATGCAATAGTTGTAGATTTTTGTATTCATCCTTGCCGCTTAGCGCTCTGGGGATGACATGGTCTACTTCTAAAACATCCCATTCTTGAAAGCTCAATCCGCAATGGGTGCATTTGCCCTTCTGCTTTTTGAGCAGATATGCCCTACGACAAGGCAAGTTCGGGTGTACACCCATTCTTGTACTGTCGGGTGAGGTTCGAGAGTCACCTCTCTCCCCTCCCCTAAGAACCGTGCGTGAGACTTTCGCACTCACACGGCTCAAGCCTTACTTCAAGCGAGATTTAACTTGGGTTTTATGTACCTGCTTATGACACGCTGTGTGTAGGTGCTGAAGGTTTTCCGCGTCGTCTGTTCCGCCTTCTGCCACAGGTACTATGTGATGGATGTCGATTTCCTCTCCGTTGAATAAAGGTTCGCCACATGATGGACATATCCATTTTTGGTTTGACGCTATCTTGTAGAGCTTAGAGCCTTTCTCAAAGCGAGTTTTACCATGTTTCTGGTGGCGTGAATCCCAGTATTCTTTTAATGAAGGGTCATCGGGGCTTGCTTCACCTTTAACCTTTATATGACGTTTGATGGCTGTTTTCGCTATTTGGTAGAGGGTGAGGTTCTTTTCCTTCCCTCTACGGTCGTTTGTTACACAGGCGAATGTCCATCTGTTGCCTTTAATGGTTTTAAAGTATCGCTTGCGAACCCATTTTGTGCCTTTGTTGGGATGTCTACGCTTGGACCAACGCCAAAGGTATTGCCATACTCGATGTGAGATATAGCCGAAGGTTTCTTTACTAACTGCACCTTTGTAGTAGTTAGCAAAACCCCTGAGAATGGGATTCAGCTTTCTAATTAAATCTTCCTGTTTTGCACCGTTGAGGTTTTTTACCTCTTCACCAATCCTTTTGCAGAAGGCAAGTACCTTCTTCTTGGCTGGCTTTATTAGTAATTTCCCATCGTAGTGTCGGGAATTGAACCCCAGGAAGTCAAAGCCATCTTCCATTGACGTTATTAGTGTCTTCTCAGCACTGAATTCTAGCCCACGTTCTGACAGCCATGCTTGAATCAGGTCTTGGACGGTTTCAAGACTTTCTTTGTCTCTAGCCGTGATGATAAAATCATCGGCGTACCGTACCACACCAAGTTTAGAGTTGGTGGTCTTTATGAATTTTTCTAGACCATGCAATCCTATGTTGGCTAGGAGGGGTGAGATTACTCCTCCTTGTGGTGTGCCTTGTTCTGTGGGGTTAAATTCCCCTTGGAACACAAAACCCGCTTTTAACCATCCTTTGATGAGTTCCCTTTTCGGGAAGTCTCCTATCATGGTCAGAATGGATTCATGGGCGATGTTGTCGAAAAAGCCCTTGATATCAGCTTCTAGAACCCAAATATCTCTGCCAGTGTTGCTCATGCAAGTTCTTGTAAAACTCTGTTCTATGGCATCTTGACAGCTTCTCCCCGGTCGGAAACCGTACGAGTGTTGCTCGAATATGGCTTCCCATTCAGGTTCTAATCCATTCTTTACTATTGCTTGTTCGATTCTGTCACGCACGGTTGGGATTCCTAGCGGTCGTCTCTTGCCGTTAGGCTTGGGTATTTCTACCCTTCTAGTTGGCTTGAGGTTTCCCCCTCCCCAATTATTTACCAGAATCACCCGTTGCTCTGGGGTATTGATAACTTCTTTATCAATGCCTGCCGTCGCCTTGCCCTGGTTGGTCTGGGTAATACGTCGAACTGACAATAGTAGATTGGCGTAGCTCCTTTGTATCAACTTCTGCAAGCTTCTTAGCTTGCGGAAGTTACCAAGCTTCCTCGCACAGAAGATTCTTTGACGCAAGTTTTTGACAGTTTTGTTAACCTTCTTCCAGTTGACCTGGTTCCAGTTTTCTAGCTGTTTCTTCAGTCCGTTTGTTGTCATTTCTGACACCATCTAACTTGTCCTCAGATTAAATTCCTTTGTCTAGTTTCTTTCTGTATAAGACCCAGAGGAAGTCTGCTATTCCTTTTCGGTCAAAGGTGATATTTCAACCCTTATCCACCCCATTACAGGCTGGCATTTGCTTTATCCTCCATCCTTTGCCCTCCAGAGTGTTACGTCTTTGTTACCTCAGACCTACTAAAAGTAATCGACCTCTTTTAGACTCTGTAGGGTTTACTCTGTTGTATCGTCTAGTTTTTTTCAATCTCCGTTAGGAGCTATCTATTCTGCGGAGGAAGTTATGTTCACACAATTTATGAATACTGGAGTCATAAATCCCATCCCCTCACCTTTTGGTTAGAGCCTATCAGCCTTATTTGGCTCTTTCCTAGTAACGCAGTTTAAGCGATAGTTCACTTACGTTCCCCATAGGAGATTACCCTCTTGCACCCCACCAGCCTAGGCTGCTAGCTTCGGTTACTTTCGTGGTCTGCACTCCGACTGTTTCGTTACCTACGCGCGTCGTGACCGGACTCGTTATGGGTCTTTTACGTGAGGGTAGCGGGTGTGAATCCGCTAGGGGAGAAGGCTCCCCGTTCTAAACGACCAGTTCAGGTCGCGCCCAATAAACTAGGTCGCCGTCGTAAGGGCTTTTATCGCCTTTAACTTTTACATAGTCAGTGCTACTGCAGCTAAACTTGCTATGTCTCAGTAGCCGAAAAGGTTTCGCATTTCCCTTCCTGGCTGCAAATACCCAGTTTTCACCGCCTATGGTTGTGAAATATTTATCAGAACCATGTTTTGCACTTCCGCAGCGGTGTTTTGACCATCGTCGAAGTTTCAGATATAAGAGGTTGTCTTGTTTTATTAATTCCCCTGCGCTTTTGGCGTCAGAGTTCATGTAATAGCGAGTCCATCCCCCTATTACGGGGTTGAGGTCTTTAATTAATATCGCTTGAGGCGACGACCTATGTTTTAAGATTATTCGCTTGATTTCCTCCTGGTGTGCCTTACTTTTCTTCGCCGATGGGGTGATAAGTGTGTTAAAACCTAATGTTGCACCATGAGTGCCGTGTTGGCTTCGGTGTATTCCGGCTGGGTATTGTCGGATGTAATGACTTAAGAAGTCGAATCCGGCTTTACCATCCTCACTTAATTCTGGAAGAAAAGTGTGAGTTAGCCTCGTTTTTTCAGGTTTTAATTCAAGTCCTACCTTTAATAACCATTCCGAGATCAGCTCTCGGCATTTTTGGACTACGGCTTTTTCATCACATAGGATAACAAAGTCATCTGCATAGCGTATTACATTGGGAGCAGATACCTCTTTTTTTCCGTATTTGCTTTTTGCCCTTTGTAAGTATCCTGCTTTTGTGGCAGGGAACGCTTGGGCTATGTGTTCTTGCCGGGTAAGAGAGGACACGTCGCCGTGCCTC
>QQTW01004321.1_pt1 | contig 10640 bp, 18 predicted proteins | sample 1904831 | NCBI WGS metagenome assembly QQTW01 (sample SAMN09435610, study PRJNA476489) | Subsurface metagenome, whole genome shotgun sequencing project.
AATAGGTGGTCATTCTCCAGTCCAACAACCAAATCCTTCTACAACAATACTATCTTCTGTTTCTTCTTCACCCGCCGACTGATGTCCGCCAGGGCGAGATCGCTTCTCGATGTGATGAAGCGTCGGGGATGCGTCGCGCGCCCGGCACCGCTTCCGAGGGTGGGACGTGATTGTGCTTCGAGAAGAGGAACGAGGGAATGCCGCGATCTGTTCTCTCACACATATGGTCTGTCGGTGAAGCGTCGGGGTAACAAAAAGATGGGGCGTCGAGCGACGATCGAGTCCAGACACAAGTACGCGACTCAAGTGAGTAGCGCGTCTGGGATGGACGAGTGGTTCACCAGAAAAGATCTTGAGAGCCAGAAGAATCTAGACAGCCCCAGATGAAGCTGGCACGTTCGAGGGCAGATGATCGGTGAAGAAGGGAAAGCGAAAAAAAATCCAAGGGGGCTGGTGGGCCGCGTTCTTTATATTCAAAAAACTCTGTGTGCGTGTGCGCGGCTCGTGGGAAGGGAAGCGGTGAGGCGGCGAGATCTGTTTCGCTGGCGGCCCGACCACTGGAGCGACTTGTGGCGGGAATGCGACGCGCACCAGCGCACAACAACGCACACCGCGGGTACACACCCTGGTCAATAATCAAAGATAATAAGAGTCACCTCGTAGTCGCCTCGAGACTGAAGACTCAGGTTGTTTGGATAAGAGAGTCGGCTGAAGGATGTTGAGAAGGGAGTGAGTGGTGTTGGTGGGATCGTGAAAATTTTATGCCGCTCGATATTCGCGTGGAAAAGAAAGCGAAGATAAAAAAAGGGGGATGAGCGTTGGATGGCGAGTGTTCGAGGGTGAGGGGCTAGCGAAATTGGCGACGATCGGCCAGGAACGAAGGCCGTTTGCAACACACACGAGGGTGGCTGGGACGGAGGGAAGAGAAAACTCCCAGAGATCGAGAACCTCCGAAAAAGTGTTTATACCAGTTGAAGCCGGCCGGAAAGAGAGGCGTCCGAGATGACCAAGAAAGAGTGGTTGACGACGACTCGAAGGCGAAGAAGGCCAAGGAACCAGCCAGGACGTGCCAGTCAGAGTCTTTTTCTTTAATTAGTCATGTCGCCTTCCAGAGGTTGATGACTGGTGTTGAGACACTCGAAGGAGGCGCGGAAGGAAGTCGAATAGTTTCAGACTCGTTGACCGACGGAGCCCGGACTTTAAACGTTCGTACGGGCAGCTCGAGTCCGTATTGGCCAAGCGCTCCCCGGTCGACCAGTCGAGGGATAAAATACCGCCGTCAGCGACTCAGCAGAGACCTTCCAGATGCTGTTCTTCGGACCGAGAGGTGGCGACCGAGAAGCCCGCCGGTTCGATCAATATGCTGACAGGGTGTGGATACACCAAAGATATTGGACGACGCCGTGTGCGTGCTTGATAGGAAGGCAGGCCCTTCAGGGATCGAGATTGTAGATGGCACGCCCCCCCGTCAGAACTTGGGTCCCATTGTCGTGGATCCTCTGTCAGCCCGTCGGTTGGTCGAATCCCTGATGATGACCGGCCAGACTCATCGTTGGGTCGCACAAGACCCGGGCACCGACCGACGCTGAGTCTGACTGCCCACGCCCGGTGGGTTGGTCGACCGATGAGACGCACAGAGACAAAGGGCGGCGAGGCGGCGTGGTCCAATCCCGTCGACGTCCTCTCCGTTGGATCTTCCAGATGATGCTCCTGGGTCGCGGAGATGGCCTGGCTTGATATGCCATGACGGATAGGCTCACGATTCACGGCTAGGGCTTCTTGGCCCCGCTCTGCCTCGTTTCGCTGCCTCGCAGGCCCCGGTTCGGATGGTCGGCGCCCTGCCCCTTCCCGTTCGCTGGTCCCGTTGGTGATGCCGCGAGGGGGTTGGTGACGAGAACAAGCAATCATCGCGTGGATGGGGAACGAGGGCGTGGATGAGGTGACGGTGCACGGCTTGAAGCGCAGAAGCGGAGCGGGGAAGAACAGGCACTGGCCGGGCGGCGCGCGGCGCACGGCGCCTAAGCATGTGCCCCTGCGGGTGCACCGGCTGAGGGGGCGCCGTTGATCGATTGGATGATAGAAACTAATGTAGACACAGCGGAGCTGGTACTTGAGATCATCGTAGAAGATCTGCCAGTCTCTGCCGTCTTCAGTACGACCGAGAGACCCGTCGCGGCCAGCATCGCAATCCCTCCATCACCAGTCGTTTCGGATCGATGCAGATGCCCGACGAGGTATCCGATAGTCCCCTCCATCATCCATGTTGCTGCTGCCGTCGCACCTGGCCGCAATAATGCTGGGCCTGCACGTCAGCCTCAGACATATCCTCGAGGGCCCTATTTCCGGGAGCCTGAGCTGCTGGACGTGCGTTCCGACTGACAACGTGCGTTCGTGTATCAGCTTGCCAGGGAAGAACCAGAAGATCGCACAGGATCGGTGTGAGCGGAGTCTCGCATGAAGGCCGAGTCGTACTGGTCAAACTGTGCAACCGAGATATGTCGACTAGAGTATGGGATACTCCATCCGGACCGGCCTCGAAAGCAGTCGGCGTCGATCCCAGGACCAGGCCCTCGAAAGGTCCACTAATCGTGACCCGGCCTCAGTTGCCCCTCTTGTTGGCGCCTGGCGGGCTCGCTCGGGATGGTTGCCTTCCCATCCCCGGTCATGTTGTGACGGGATGCTTTTCGAGAAACGACTGGCGTCAAAGCATCGACGTTCGCTTGAGCACGGCCCGTCCTCGTGCGGCTCTGATTTTTAGTGCCAGGCCTAGTTTTAGCGTGGTGAGGCTCTGCGTGCGGCGTGCGTCAGCCGACCCCCAGAAACCCGTTGGGCGCTTAAATCGAGGAAATGGATGCATATCCCATCCGATGCTGACAGCCTCACGTCATGAGCTGATGGTGAGAGGATCCAGGGCTGATGCTGATCATAGGCCATTGACGTCCAGAGGATGCAGGATGCAGGATCCAACGAGCACCGGCTTTTCTGGATAAGGCTGAAGGACAATTGGGCGCCAATGGCGCAGAACAGGTAGGGTCAGGCCAAGGCAACCAACGACCGCCTCAAAGCTCGTCAAGTCTTTCCCACGGCACTTAGCTTGCCTCGATCAACTCCCGAACACCTTCCCAGCCTTGTCCTCGCGGCAGCAGTTGAATGCGCTTCTCTTTGTGCTCCAAGCCGACGAACTGCGGGGGCAGCATCGCCTCGAACGAGAAACCGGCCTCGTCGTGCAGGGCGAGGTCGACGGCATGTGCAAATTTGGCGGGGTGAGCCGTGGCCAACGCAACGTGGTGGAAGCTCGGTGGGGGATAACGCGCGATGGATCGCAAGGCTGCGGCCACACCGATGGCGGAGTGTGGATCCAACACATAGCCCTCGTCATCGCTCTCAGTCGAGCCATTGAGTGCGGTCCCATTCCGGTCGCCATTCGCTGTGGGCTTGGGTATCGAAGGCTTGGTCGAGGCGAATATATCTTTGATGGTTTGGGCTGTCTGGGTATCCGAAACTCGTTCGCTTTCGAAATCCCGCCGGGCCAGCTCCAGGATAGGCTGGTCCACACCAAATCCACCCTGGCTCTTCAAATCGTGTAACCAGTCGGCCACCATCGTGCCCGCTGTCTTGCGGGCGGCACCGACATCTTTGAGCCCACAGACCTCGAATGCCAGGTACCATAGCAGTCGTTCGAAGTTGCTACTGACCAAGATGTCCATGGCCGGGCTGAGCGTCTCCTTGACCCCATCCGGGTGTGCTTGCACACCATCTTCCGCCAATCCGCCTTCCGCGTCCACCCCGTGCACGGCTTTTTTCTCGTAATGACCTGACCTCCAGAATCGATAGAGGATGTCGTTCTCGTTGGTCGCCACGATGAGTTTCTCAACCGGCAGCCCCATCCGCTTGGCAAAATAGCCTGCAAGGACATCTCCGAAATTGCCAGTGGGCACCACAAACCGGACCTGGGTTTGATCCGAAAAAGACGAAGATCGTGCGAGGGAGAAATACGCGTGAAAATAATAGGTGATTTGAGCCAGAATCCGAGCCCAATTGATGGAATTGACGGCCGCCAGATTCCGAGTCCTGTTGATGACCGGATCGGCAAACAATGCCTTGACAATATCCTGATATCAAGTCAGTTTGTGTCAAATAGCTCGAGTATAAAAGTGAAACGGTCTGCTACAAGAATCAAAATCTCACATACCTGACAGTCGTCAAAGGTTCCCTCCACTGCGATGTTGTGCACATTGTCATCCAGCACGGTCGTCATCTGGGCCTCTTGAATGGGGCTAACCTTGCCCTTGGGATGCAAGATGTAGACACTGACATCCTTCTTCCCACGCAAGCCGTAGATGGCCGCCGAGCCCGTATCACCGCTCGTGGCCCCAATCACGGTCAGATGGTGTCGTGCTCCCTCGTCCGCTTGTTTTTGATTACGCCGGACCAGGAAATACTCAAACAGATTTCCTAGCAATTGAAGAGCCACATCTTTGAAGGCGAAAGTAGGTCCATGAAATAACTCTAACAAGTGCAATTGCTTTTCATGGTCGAGCGTGACGAGTGGAGTGACGTCGGCGGTTCGAAAGGTGGAGTAGGTTCGTCGAACAATATCCCGAAGATCCGACGATGGAATCTCGCTAGGTGCAATATAGAGCGAGAGGATCTCGAAGGCGAGATCGGCAAAGGACAAATCTTGCCAGGACGATGCCCAATCCGCTGGCAGTGATGGAATTTCCTCGGGGATGAAGAGGCCACCATCTTGTGCGAGTCCCTTGAGGACCACTTCTTCGAATGACAACTATGTGGAGGTTAGCATGACGTCGAATTTTCTAGTAGCAGATATCACTGGACAAGGAGACAGCTATCGTACATCGTATGAGCCACCTCTCGTGCTCAAGTACCGCTGGGAAGGGAGATGGGATGCCATTGTCTTGTGATTGGTGGTTTGTCGTCGTCGCGTTGAGGGGGGGGTGGTGGTGGTTTCGTAGTGGGTGTGGTGGGGTGAAATATGAGGCTCTCGTCTCCCGCACAATCTATTTATGCAAATTAATTGGATGGGGGGCCTGCAGATCGGACGAGACTAGAAATTACCTAATCAAGTAATGAGGTGCCCCAGACAACCGCCTGTTCAGCCTTCTTGCACGATATAATGAGTTGAAAAATGATCCTGTAGGCCTATCTTGCATCCTCTCACAGAAGACACAATCTAAAGTGAGCCCCTTAGCTACCTAGCAAGATGTAGACAGTGGTATTTGCACCTGACTGATTTAATCTTACAATCGTTGGCCCGAATACAGGCGTCTTGTAGCTACCAAAACTTAGAAAACTCGCCGTAAGTTGCCCAATTAATTTGGATTGGGAGTAGCTCTAATCAATTTGATTCTAAATTTCTTTGGATAATGCACAACAGTTGTGATCCTTTCGTCCAAAGTCTTCGCTGTAAAGAGGCTCGTGATTGTTGGATAGTGCTTCATATACTGGATTATGACAACAATTGGCGCCTTCGGCGCCGGGAGCCTTTTGCGTGTTGCAACAGTAATAGCTAGATTCGACAGACTGTAAATAATTTGTCGAAGAATCATAATATATTTCTGTGGTAGAGCGGCAATTGCAAACATTCACGAATTTATCCCTCATGGCACGTAAAGTCTGCTATAGCACCTGTCTGGAGGTTAGACTCGAATCAGATTAATAACGATGGCTTGTGATCCCGGAAAGACATGTGGATGTATGAGTAGTTCAAGAGAAATAGATGACTGATAAAACTGGTTGCTAAAAGAAAAGAATCCCACCCCGCTGCGTGCCACACGTTGCTATCCATACGTCCATGATGTTGGTTGCCGATGATTATGATGGAGACCATGATGAGAGAAAGAGGAGATATCCTCCGCAGCCGGCTGGGAGAAACGGCAATGATTGCCGCAAACGACGCTTAGGAAATGCAAGGAAATTGCTTCCGCCTGAATGCTTCCTGTGCGGCATTTGCTTCGACATGAACGGAACATCACCACGGGCGCGAAATCATCATGAGAGATTAGTAGTCGGTTTCTCCAGACGCGCAGCCAATGCTAGAATCGGAAATATGAGATGGCGCTCGTTCTCGGAACAAGTGCTTACACCCCAAAGACCATCGGAGGTGCTTGCGTGGAGTCGTAAGGAGCCAAGGGAATGCTGCTGTAGCTGTGGCACGCCAATCACCGGTCAGCAGCAGCGCTAGCCATGGAGCGATGAGCAGCGGGATATACGCACTCATAGCTCATCTCTGCACCGCCCATGCTCAGCATTAATCCTCCTGCCATGAAGTCCGTCACGCTGGATGAGGCCACACTGGACGTCGTGGGCTTGCGAGAGCCGGCTGCCGGCAGACCGGCATAATTCGGGCCAGGGAGTGAGCGGGCACTCATCGTGCGTTCGTATTGGTCCGGGTAGGAGGTGGGAAACTGCTGCTCCACCGCAACTGGCTGCGAAGACATCGGCATCATGGGCTGCGGCGGAAGCGCCTCGTACATGGGCATCGTGGCGAGCATCAACGCGGCGCTTCCGGGCGTATCTGGGAATTCCAAGGGGGTTCCGATATCGCTCTCGCTGAAGCCGCTCATCGAACTGGCCGAGGTCGGTAGACCGTACTCCTCGTAGCTGCTGGCCAGTGGGGTATTGAGCTGCAACGAATGATGGTAGGGTCGTCGTTGGGCGTAGAGCGTGCTGGCCCGCCCGTGGGACGACTCCATCAAAGGATAGTCCAGCGAGGGCGAGTACAAGCCTGGTGACTGCGAAACGGACGTGGCGCTGTCCAAGCTGTTGAAATGAAACTCGGCTGGCGCGGTGGCCACGGCCGGATTAATTCTTGTCGGCCGTGTCCTGACCAGCCGGGCCATGGAAGAGTGGTCCGTCGACTGCTCGCTGAAGGTCGATGCAAACTCGATCGGATCGGTCGTCGTGGACGTCAACCGTGGACGACGTGCAGGCACCTTGGGCGAGGCGGTGGCCTTCATGGCGATGGGCAGGGACTGGCCACGCAGCTTCCCACGGCTGGCCACGCCGACGCCCCACGTCAGCTGCGTCTTGTATCCCGAGCAGTCCTTGCCCTGGTCGAGACACTGAGTGCAATAAGGTCGTCGACGATCGCATTTGATCTGGCGACGGCGGCAGGCAAAGCAGTCGTCGGCGGCTCCCGTTGCTGGGGTCCGGCGACGGCGTTTGTTCGAGCCTGGCGTGGGCATGCCGACCGTCTTTGGGCTCGCCATCGGGCTGGCGCTCGCGCCAGCAGGTATCATCGTCGTCATCATGGCCGGAGTCGTGGCCGCAGTCGCCCCAGGCGAGTAGATCCCGTAGAGTGTAGAACACATTATATCGACCAAAGGTGGATATGCAAATTCAAGAGGCAGCACAAGGAGTGACGGAGTTGGACCGGCGCCTGCAAGGCGGGAGACAAGACAACGAACGTGAAGGACAGCAAGAAGGCTGATGGAGGAAAACCAGCAAGAGGAAGAGGCCAGCGGGGGAAGGATCCCAATTTGAAGGGAAAGCAGCCGCGAACCCCACCGGATCCGGTACTGTACCCAGGGCGCCGAGCCTGGCTGGGCGGCTGACCGGTAGCGTGGAGGCTACCAAGAACAATGGACGTTGAAAAGAAACGGGGGAAAGCACTGTCCTCACGGAAGTGGTTCACATGGGCTCTCCTCTCATCCACGGGGTAGCACCATCGTTGGATGTATCCGGGGCGGTCTCCAGGCTAGATCCGAGGTACCATACGAAGGAGAGAACGAAGTGGGGTCCACGACGAGAGAGAGAACGTCGACCGAAGGGCAGACCAGCACCCGTAGCCAGGGTCGACGAGAGGGTGTGGAGGGAAAACATATCGGTCCGCCCCTTGACTCAGGCAGCGCCAGGTCGAAGGCGCAGGAAGCTGGAGGTGTGGTGGGCTGTCGATGGCGGTGCACGCCCGCACGCCCTCCCCCTCCAACGCTTGATACCGAACATGCACCAGGCGCGGCTTGCTCCTTCGGCGAAGCTTCCACGGACCACCTCCACCCTCGTCTATTGTGCATACGCATCATCCTCTCGGCCATCCCGCCCATCGACCGCTCGTACAGGTACGTGTACCTGGCCTTAGTGAGCGCCTCATCCCCCCTCAAAAGAAAACTTCCACCGGATGCTTCTCGCTTGTCGACCTCGCTCCCACGGCGCGGAGTGAGACCTAACGCGGCAAGCGTTACGCGACAGGCGTCGGGGAGGCCCACGGTGGCGGGACCACGTTGACGATGTCGATGCTGGCTCGCATCGACATGTATGAATCGATGCATGGCCCGGCGCTGGTCCTCCGAGGCTTCTGATGGGGACGATCTTCAGCTCCCAGGTCGCCATCCGCATGAGTGATATCCGGCAGATCCCGGCTCACCCGAAGACCAGCTTGGGCCTCGGATGTAGGTAGGAACAACATGAGAGCAGTACCGAGATGGCCCATAGCGTTGCATTTGTGAAACTCATCCTGTTGGCGGATGAGAGGCCCGTTCATGGTCCGCGGTCGGACTTGGACTTGGACATTGGTCGTAAACAATGGATGTCGACAAGTTCAGCCGGCGGGTGCTGGATAACGGATACGAAGGCGGCTGTCGGCACCCAAGAAGGACTCGTACCAAGGGGGGGGGAGACTGTCAGACGTTGACAGTCAAGCAAGACCCATGAAAAGCCTCCCATCAGCGAAAGATGCAGCCACATGAGCCAGGGGCTCGTATGGCTGGTCTCACCGAACCCAATGGACGGTCAAACGGTTCCGGACGGCACGAACCCGTGATGATGAGGTCGGTGCTCAGCAAGCCGATGCTGTATACCGAGCATACGAGCATCATGATACGAGCCCGATTGGTGAAGGTTTGTCCCGGGTGAAACCCATATGTGCCATCCAACCCGATGCCGTTGCTCGACGGCGGATGACGACGTTGGTGTTTCGTTGAATTGCCAACAATAGCTCCATTCTCGCCCAAGGCTGAGTCGGGATGACTGTGCCACTGGGTTTCTTGAAGCGGCGTGCATACGCACCGTAGACAGTTGGGTCAGCCAACATCGACATTCCTGTAAGGAGTAGTGCTCGAGTGGTACCAAAACAATAATAATACATACTTACGATCGAAGAAGCGTTCCGTTCGAGAACCGCCGTCTGCCTCTTGGCGCCGGACGGACCGAACGATCAGACGATGCGTTCTCCTGTACTCTACCGTCGGTGGTCCGAGCACGACGCTGGCCGGCCAGCCGAACGAAAGCGCCAGGGATCAGCCTCGGACGGGGCCCTCGGGATGTCTGAACCAGCCGGGCCAAACGACGGCGATCGCATCGGCTATCGGACGAAGTTCGACGCAATCCGACGCTTGTAGGAGAAAAGCCAGCAGGCAAGCGAAGCCAAGACCAACCAGCACGGATCGAGTTGGATGGACAGCGGATCCAGCGTGCGAAGAACCAAAAGGAAAATGTAGAATAGGAAAACCATCACGCATGCTCGTTGGGCTCGCGGTACGAGCATGGTCTGGCATCCACGGCATCGTGGATGACCCGGTTCTGATCCTTGGCATGCCTGAGCGTGGTTCCGCTCTGGAGGGGGACCTGTCAGACAGACCCCGGGTCTTCCCCGAAGGCCAGCACGGAGAAGCGGTCCTCTGGGGAAGCGTTTGGACCCATTTCGGTGGCCATCTCGTGCATACAGTACAGCATGCGGACGGTACGGTAACGGTGCCATCGTGCAGAGCCCTATCAGCCTCAATACGCCGCCTGAAACCGGCGGCCGGCCTGCCGTACGGTAACGGTACCGTAGGTTCATTAGACGCCGATCCGGACGAAAATGGGGTGAGATGATCGAACTTGCGACGGAGCGGGATCTTCGCAGTGACCGTTAGGCGCTCCGTTAAGGGGTCGTTGATGCTGTTCATGTCGTCGATGCGACCCGCCGAGAGATGACTCGGTGCACTGTTCAACAAAGTAAAGGGGCAACCTCAGTGCATGCTCCGCCAGAAGACCGTATGGGATACGAAGGAAAGATGCCGTACGGTCTATCCCATATGCCGTACGAGTACAGTCTATCCCATATGCCGTACGAGTACAGTCTCGGTCGGCATGCGGCGTACCTACATTGACGAGCGTGCATCCGGACAGGTTGCATGCTGCTTGCTCGATCGTTCAATACCCTACTAGACTGAGTAGCTTCGGCGCCGTTGCTGCACGTTTAACGAGACGGCGCGCTGGAGTGGAAGAAGAAGACGACGACGATGACGCTGGCGATGCCCGCCACACGTCCATCTCGGAGCTCAGCTCCCAATCCGGATAAGCATGCTCGGGCAAGCCTCCGGGGGCGGCTCAGGGGTGCAGCAGACATGTATCGTGACTTGGATGAGATTGCTGTAAGACTCAGGGCGAAGAATCTGGGGTAAAGCTCGAACTAATGCCGTTTAAAGATTTGAGTTGGAATGTGTTCGCCCCGGAAGCTGGAAGGAGGCTGATAATTTAACAATGGATTCGCAGGTCGCACGAGGTGGCCGACGTGGAGCGGCCGTTGAAAGAGGCGAGTCAAACATCCCCCTAATTACGACGGAGTCGTACGTCGAGCCCTAACTGGCCATCTGACGGTTGTATCTCACGCTTACAACCTCTTCCCTTTGATCCGG
>QQTW01004323.1_pt1 | contig 10634 bp, 7 predicted proteins | sample 1904831 | NCBI WGS metagenome assembly QQTW01 (sample SAMN09435610, study PRJNA476489) | Subsurface metagenome, whole genome shotgun sequencing project.
CGTACGGAGGCTGAAAGCTCGTTCTCGCGAAGCTCCAGCTCGCCGGAGAGAGCGCCGAGTCGGGACAGCGCATGCTCGAAGGCGCGGATGAGAGGTTTAGGGTCGAAGGCTGGAGGTAGTAATCATCAGCTTTATGTTCTGTCTGATATTAGAGAAGGTAAAGTACCCTGCGCCGCCGTCGGGTAGGAACGTCTGCCGGCGGGAATGGCACTATCCGAGAGTGACTCGATAAAGTCCTTTACGATGAAATCCTGGCTCTGTGACGCGCGACAATTAGATCAAGGCCTTTCCCAGCCATGCCACAGAGCTCACTGCAAAGGTCTCCAAGGAAAAGCTGGGTCCCTTGGGGTTCGCAGACCTCGTGCCTGAGCTGGTCCTATCCGGCAGCGCAGCTCCATCTGGCGCGGGCGTCGGGGCGGGTGCCATGGCTTATCGAGAAGGGAAGAGTTCATTCCACTCGTCGTACGAGCATGGCATGTGGGATCCGTCCCGTACGCGCGTCGGTAGACCGGTTTCTCATCAGATGGGAGCCAACACCCGGCTGGTGTGATCGACCTTGGAGCCTCGAAATTGACTCGGGATGCGCAACCGTTACCGCCACAGAACCTTGGAACCTTGGAAGCTGACAGGTGCTGTGCCACTTCCACCTGGGCACGTTGTGGCTGGAGCTCCTGGCAAAATTGGAACTGTAAATCCTCTTGGAAATTGGCATGATGACGACCTCCGAGGCTTGGCTGTGCATCCGTTGAGTGTTCCTGCAGCTCACGGCTGATGGCATTATTGCTGCAGGTCAAACATCAGACGCTTATGACATGGGAAATTCGCTCAACGACGCCGCGGACTTTCATGTCTGCATACGCTCCGAATGTCGCTGAAAATCTGAACTAGGAAGAGTACAGAAACGGTATTGGGTTCGCTTTACCTCCTCGCTCTGAGCTTGCTCTTGGGTCTACTCGAGGCGATCATACGATGGTGAGCCTCCGAGAGACAGAGAGCACGGCTTTGCGAACCGGCAAGACCGTTGACGGCCGACCTCTCGCTGTCGATCAGCGCGAGAAGCTCGTCCAAAGATATCTACCGCCTCCGTTCGAGCAAACACCTACCAAGCCTCTCAAATTCCCCGCAAAGGCCTTTCCTCTTCCGCCTCGACGAAGCAAGAGACGGCGCAGGACCATCAGAGAGCTTGCGAGCGAACAGCTGTACATACTTGTCTTCACCGTCGTACACGTCATCTTTTCGTTCTACCTGCTCTTGCGCCGCACCTATCATACCATCATCAACCGGATCCTCACTGTCAGATACTACCACTATCGCACTCCGGGCTACATACAGAAGGATGTGAAGGGGTTAGACAAGCTCCCGCAGCATCTAAGCGTGATTGTCGAGCTCGAGGACGAGGATCAGAATGGCGCGGACGCTCTCTTCAACAATGTTGGGGAGATATCCGCCTGGGCTGCTGCGGCAGAGATACCGCTGCTTAGTGTCTACGAGAAGACAGGCAAGACGTCCTCAGCCAATGCGTTGATGGAGTCGGTCAGCTAACATTCTCTTGATCAGGCACACTAAAGCGCAACATCTCTCACACCCTGACCCGCATACAATCGACGCTCACCGACTACTACGGCGATACGCCGCCGACTGTGATCATTAAAGCTCCAAATATGACCTCTTTCACACTGGACGGGAAACTGAATAGCGCAGCTTCCCTCACAGTACTCCTACTAAGCGCCGAAGACGGACGCGATGTGCTGGTCGATCTGACACGCACACTCGCGGCCATGGCGCAGCGCGACAAGCTTTCACCCGATGACATCGGGGCTGAATTGATCGACGCCGAACTGAGTGAGAGCGTCATGAGCGAGCCTGATTTGCTCGTCGTGTTTGGGCCGCGAGTGCAGTTGCAGGGATATCCGCCCTGGCAACTGCGTTTGACCGAGATCTTGTGAGTGTTCCTGATTCTTTTGGTCTTTCATCATGGAACTACTCTCTCCATGTGTCAAATGGGGCTTCAATACTTGCCGTCTAATCCCACTGGAGATCGCTCGCTGCGATAGTAGAGGTAATTATTAAAAATGTTGCTGACTGTTCAAAACCAGTCACGCTCCCGACAATACTGGCGTTTCTTACCAAGTCCTTCTACAAGCTCTCTACCGCTATGCCAAGGCTCAGATGCGCTTTGGCCGATAATGTCGGACAGTTTTATGCCATCGTCCCCAAATGTATACCTGAAATACCCCTAGGTTCCTTTCTCCGCCTGGAACTCATGAACCTCACAACTTGGGCCTACGCAGGACCTACTGATACCAGACCGACTCTGTCCGAGACTAAAGGGGTCAATGGCACATCTCATCTTCTTCGAGATGGGGCTTTAATGTGTGGCAGTAAGCAGCATCACACTTCCGTAAATGGAACTAGCCTCACGATTTGTTTAGACTTGGACAATTGGCGTTCGGTGATGAATTGGTATCTCTACAGAGCACAGGCGTATTGGGTCAAAATCGAGTTTCATCATTTGGGAGCGCACAGCTCCCTTACACCTTTCATGTTCCGTTCAAGCGCTACAGGCTTTATCCAGCCTGTCTTTGAATATGATCATCTATGTGCGAACCGCATCGGATGTCTCCTGTTCCAGGGCCAATGCTATCAATACCAAAGCCGGACCCTGATCGATGGTCCGGCGGATCGTGAGGCCCTTCACCGGTATTTCGACCCTGGTCTGAGTACTCGAACTGCGCGTGCGCTCGACGTTCAGGAAGCTTGTTCGAACATGATTCTCTATTGCCACGGATACTCTGAGGGTAATCACGATGCGGATTCGAACAATGATAACTTCAAGTTCAGATTCTGAACTTTCTCGACTCGCAAGAGCCGTCTTGGCCAAGGATTTGGGCGATGCGAACAAAGATGAAATTATTAGAGCCACATAAAGCGACATGTCTATATATTCAGCAAATGAGCGCCTTTTCGCCAAGCTCCTGGGGATTCCGCATCCAGATCTTTCTGAGCACACTGCCAACCCAGGTCTTGCTCAGATCCCCGACATGAGATGCTCACCAGCAAGCCACTACGCCATTAAAATCGGACGCATGTGCCATCCAGAAACCCCGAACGATTCTGCGAATGACTGAAATGTCAGGGCTGTCCGTTGACCCCATCATTCCCATCCACCAACACCCCGTTCTTCCCACTCATCCCGAGAACCGTCTTCTCCAACGCCGTGAGCACATCCCTCTTGAGATCCTCCGCATCCTCAATCCCGCAACTCAGCCTTACCAGATCGTCCCACACCCCCGCCGCCTCGCGCTGCTCACGCGGAATCCCCGCATGCGTCATGCTGCCCGGCACCTCGACTAAACTCTCCACCCCGCCCAAACTCTCCGCAAGCGTGAAGATGCGCGTCTCCTGACAGAAGCGTCCGGCGGCATCAGCGCCGCCACGGATCCGGAAACTCAGCATGCCGCCGCCGAGGCCGGCGCGGTGCTGCCGCGCAGCGATGGCCGCCTGCGGGTGCGACGGCAGGCCCGGGTAGTTGACGGCGAGCACGTGCGGGGAAGCGAGCAGGGCCTCGGCGACGGTCTGCGCGTTGCGCGACGCCTCGCGGGCGCGCAGGTGCAGCGTCTTCAGGCCGCGGTGGGCGAGCCAGCAGTCGAAGGCGGAGGGGACGGCGCCGATGGCGTTCTGCAGGAAGGAGAGGCGCTCGAAGAGGTCCGGGGAGTTGAAGGCGGCGGCGCCCATGAGCACGTCCGAGTGGCCGTTGATGTACTTTGTGACGGAGTGGACGACGATGTCGGCGCCGTGGTCGAGCGGGTTCTGGATGTAAGGCGACAGGAAGGTGTTGTCGACGACGACGAGGATGCCGTAGCGGTGGGCGATGGTGGCGACGGCGCGGATGTCGACGAGCGACAGCGTCGGGTTGCTCGGGCTCTCGATCCAGATGAGTTTCGTCGAGTTGGGCCGGATCAGGTCCGCGATGGAGATCTCTATCGACGGAGAGAATGTGACTTGCACGCCGTGCGCCGCGGCGACTTTGGTGAAGTAGCGGTGCGTGCCGCCGTATACATCGCTCACGGAGACGACGTGCGAGCCGGCTGCCAGCGACTGGAGGATCGTGGCGGTCGTTGCGGAGCCGGAGGAGAAGGCAAGAGCGTACCGGGCATGTTCAAGTGCGGCGACTGCTTGTTCGAAGTTATCCCTGCAAGTCAACTTGTCAGCACGATTGTCACTCTCCTATATAAAATTTGTAACGCCGCCATACCTGTTGGGATTCGAGCTCCGCGAGTACTCGTACAGGCCTTTCGGATTGCCCACGCTGGTCTGCTCAAACGTAGTCGACAAGGAAATCTATACCAAGTCTCAGTCCCTGCCGCACTCCACTCTAGGAAAGCGCACGAGGTAACTCACAGGCGCAATGACAGCTCCCGTCACCGGATCATGAGGCGCGCCTGCATGCACCGCGAGAGTGCCGAATTGGTGCACTGGCGATGGAGGGCGCGGCGGAGTCTCGATGGGCTCATCGAATTGCGTCATTCCGTCGGCGATGGAGTTGCTTTTGAGGTTGCCTGTGCAGGGCCGGAGTAACGGTACAGGAGACGCTCGAGACTCTCTGGAATACTGAGGAGCAAATTCCCAGAGGTTCAGATTACTTGAGTCTCCTGCCACAGAGAACTTATTTTATATTAGTCGGTGGAGCTGCTCGCGGAGATAACGAGCAGAAGAACGGAGATCTCGGTTACAAAGGGCAATACAACTTATTGCGTGATCGAGAGAAAATGGTTTAAAGGCGACGAGAAAGAAAGAATTCGTCATGGCAACCAGCTTTTTCCTTATATATGCTTCTTTGTCCGAACACCTCTATTATCAATCGTCATCTTCAAATTTCCAATGGCTTCCAGCGCAACCATTTTACGGTCTGCAAAGGGCAGTCGATATGCACGATATATGTCAGCAGCTGTGGTTCTCCACCGTCTCGGCCCGCTCGGTTGGCGCCGGAGTTACGGTTCCTTCGAAGTGATGGATATGGAATAGTATTGCATGTAGATCTACCTAGCTCCCAGCTCGGCTTCATACGACAACACAGTTGAAAGAGAGACAAATGTTCTATTTTTGGTCTAAAGGTAGGTTTCACACCTTCTCTTCCCGTTCTGTCGTGGGACTATCCGGAAACGTCTCTGCATGTTGTACAACGGCTGCGTGCTGCTCGATTTCACTGGCATCAATCTCCGTCGTCTTGAACTTCCGCGCGGACACCTTCCGAGTGAAGAGAATGTCGATCTCTCCGTATGTGCGGCCCTTCGGCTCCGGGAGGCGATAGAAAGTCCACACCAGGCCGATGAAGATTGCACCGGCCCAGAAGAACCCAGCTCGCGAGCCCCAATCCCATCCGGTGGGGTTGATCTGGCGCGGGATGAGCACGGCAGCGACGAGGCCGATGAGGTGAAACAACGTCCTCGCTAGAACGACTGTTTTGGTGCGAAGTCGGGTTGACGTGAGTTCGCAGACCAGCGAGTAACAGACAGGGCCGACGGAGATCCCATAGACGAACGAGAATACCAAAAATACTGCGCCGATAGCCCAGTGTTCAGCACTTGTCCTACCAGGAATACATCCGATGATGAGGAATAGGACGCACATAGCCGCCTGGCCGATCAGATAGATGGTGCGGCGCCCGAAGAAGTTGAGGAGGGTCCAGGAGCACATGGTGCCGATCCCGCCAATAGCCCACAGTGCCAGTGCGAGGCTATAAGCATCCGATTCATCCAGACCGGCCTCGACGTAAAAGTACGCTGAATAGAACATCAACGCTCCGCAGACAATCTGGACAGCCCACACGCAACAGGCAATCTCAGTCCGGCGTAAGTCAAACCCTCTAAAACAGTCTGAATACGAAGTTCCTGCTGAAATGGCTTTTTCTATTTCGTTCGTCTGAATCATCATTGCGATAGTGTCATCGGCATCGAAGTCAGGCTGATTTGTAGTGATTCGTAGTAACATCTTTTTCGCTTCTTCCCGACGATCCTTCCGGACCAGCCACCAGGGCGACTCCGGGGCGTAAGCTACGCCTATCATGAGAGGAACCGGCCAGATCCATTGGAGAGCAAAAGGGAGCTTGTAGGCCCACTGATCTTGCCTGAAGAGCAAACCTCGAAGAACGCCCAGAGCAAGTAACTGACCTATAACCCAGCAGAGATTGACATATGTTGTAAGGTAAGGCCTCAGGGGCACCGGACAGATATCAGAGGCGTATGTTGTCGTCAAAGTTTCGAGAACGCCCCAGGGAATGCCGATGACTAGTTGACTCGCTAGCAGCACACCAATACTCTCGGAGAGGTAGACGAATAATATGCACGGTATGTTGAATGCCAGGGCTCCTAGGACTGTCTTTTTGTATCCGAAGCGGTCCGTGATATATCCGTTGATGACTAGACCGAAGATCTCACCGACCATGTTTGCTTTGATCAGACCCGTCTGCCATGATGGCGAAATTTCATAGCTTCCATCCTCTAGTATCTGTCCGAATTTCTTCTTGAAAGCTGGTACGCCTAGTAGACTTGGTGTGAGGATCTGGCCAAAAGCTACCATGATGATGGCTGTTGATACGAAAACGGACCATGTGACGGCATGGGGATATGTCTTGAGCCCTTGCCAGAGTGTCATACGCTTCTCCGCTTGAGTGGCCTTGGCAGCATCACCTATGACCTCGGGTTCGTTTTGCGAAGTCATGGTTGCAAGGAAGCAGTAATTTGGCCGTTTAATTGAGAAGAACGGACTTAGCAGCTGGACGTTGACAGGAAAGGAAAAGGCTTTGCTCGATTTTGACTCTTTGGGGCAACATCAAGGAAATATACTCAGCGAAAAGCCCAAAGCATACAGCCTGCCATCTGCTCCATGTCCCCCGAACATTATGGGGACTGCTCCGGTGGAGAACTGGTAAGCTCCCGGTTGAATGTTTCATCGGACCGTAAATTGAGCCGTACGTGGAAATCCATGGGCGATGCCCCAATCGTGAGCGCGGTCCGAAACCCCGTCAATAAAACAAAAGCGAATGCGGTTCACGAAAAAGCAATTCTCTTCTCGATCGTAGTGTATCGTCCGTGATACATTCTGGTTGCTGTATGAGGATGTGTGAGATGTCATCGTGGCCCCGGCTTTTTTCTACATCACACGTGGGAAGCTATTCTGTTCACGGACGTGGTCATAGCCACATCTGGACGAGCCAATCGACCACCTTCGGTATTTGGGGATAGCCCTAAACGCTTAACGAATGTTTAGATGTCTAAATTTCAAAGCCAAATTGGCAGGTGATTGTAATGAAGCCTGGAGGGACGTATAAAGAGTTATAGGCGGTTGAGCAATGCAATCAGGCCCTGGTCCTTGTTGAAGTCCTCCTCTTTATGTGTCTGAATATTCGAAGAATGTTGATTTACTTGATCTTGGTGCTCAGCGCGGCTGCGCTGAGTGCGTCAATGCCTCTAGCTCAAACGAACCCAGGTCAAGGCAACTCGTACCTGCTTGACGTCCGCCTTATGCTCTTCAAGGTACCTACATATCAAGAGTACAAGCTGGAGATGTTCCTCGGAAAAGATGCTGGTCGCATACATTGCATGTTCTGGTGGGACCTCGGTACCAGTGGACTCAACAGTCGGGTAAGCCTGACGTGATAGGAGATGAATGAAGTCCGTGGATCGGGACGCTGACAAGGGCGGGTTTAGGGCACTTGTGATTCGCCCGGCGTCAATGAGGCGAAGATCACCAAGTACGGGAGCGACCAACAATTTACAGTGACAGTAAGGCAAACTAAGAAGAGGTATAAATCCCTACCGTCGATTTGTTAATTCTCGTCTTTCCCTCGAGTGTCTCTTGAGAAAATAACTAATGGGATGTAGCTGGTTCGGGTTCGGCGATAAGCAGGTTTTTGCCGGCAGCTTTGATAGCAAGGGGAAAATGGACTGCTTCCCCTCAGCCAAGCACTGGACCATGTGCGAGTCCATGAAGCTGATATACGACGCGAAGAAGAAACCACCATATCAGTATAGCTGGGGAGATAGTATTCCTATTCAAGTCAAACTGGTGGAGCAACCAACCACTGCATCTAGCAATTAGATTCTTTGATTCACATATGGAACATGACAGCGGCAGCAACTCAGAATCATGTTTTCTGCTACCGATCCGATTTCGGAATACCAGTCATACTGGTGGTCCTCGTCATTACGCGCAGTTCATTAGCCGGGGAGTATGTATGTACCATCGCAGCCAACATACTTTAACGAGGATGAACGGACCCTGACAGATTATGATCGTTCGGTGAAGTGTCGGAATAGTGAGTAGAGCAGTAAAAGTAAGTCTCCCGACCACGTTCCGATGGCCGCGAGGCCAGTCCTCGACAGCAGTAGAAGCACTTCCATGGACTCATCCGTTGGAATATCACTCATCTCGCCAGTCCATTTCAGCAGCGCAGCTCTTTGATTGAATTGCGGAAGGAGATGTACCGTTCTGTGAGGGTATTAAGCTGCCCAGACCGAAAAGTCTTGCGGCCAGTCTGTCATTTCTGTTAGGGGATGTAGTGATCGAGCTGAATGTGACTGTAAGATGAAGTTTGCAGCTCCCCGGGCCGCCTAGGAGGATATTGAGAATTTCCGTCCGGTCTAAATACTCCCCTGATACTCATTCGAGGTGCATCAACAGATATCGCTATCATCGAACGCAGCTGATGAGCAGAGACGGAGTGCAAGATATTGTCGAATTTCGACTGCGTCAATCGTCGATTGATCCGAAGATTGACCGGCAGATTGATTATCTAAGGGGCAGCTTACTAATAAGCTTGGCACCATACTATGGACATACCTAGGTACAGGATAGTTCCACGCAAAAGCACATGAGACTGTTTGCAGCGGACACTAACGGCTGCATTCCATACCCACAACCGACCACATTTTGGACTTGAAAGACGTCCTCTTGGTAAACATGCCGGAGAACTGCCCCAGGGCATTCTGGAAAACACACCTAACACTCTCCGGCCCACTGACAATCACCGCGGTAGCTATATCGATCTGCGAGAACGAGGACGTGACAGTGGCCGGCCAGGGCGGCAGCGAGATGCGCTTGATCGCCATGCCACCGCCTATCAGCGCGACGCCGACGATAACATCATTGCTGTTCTTGCCCTTGAACCCGCCGGTGCCGCTGCAGGTGTAGCATTGGATGTGGCTGACGCCCTCGGTCCGCTGCAGCAGCGGAGAGCTGTACGAGAAGGGCTCTGAGGGTGCTGTCGACTTTGTCGGACCCCGGAGCTCGCACCATACGCCGGAGGGACACTCGATCATGTATGCGGCTGTTATGGTGAAGGTGCCGTAGAGGTACAGACTGCCTTTGCCAGTGTTCGAATTGATGTGGACTTGGTGATCGGCCTTGTTCCATAGCTCAGGCTCGGTCGCGATGCGGCAGACTTCGTAGCTCGGCTTGTGTCGTGATGCTTGCGCTCCGGCTAAGAGGATGAGGGGAGCGATAATGACGGCAGCGAGCAAGCTTCTCATAGCTACTATACAGTATGTATGTGAGTAACTTTTTGGTGGACTTGAGATAAAGACAGTCGTCTGGAGGGAGCTGAATGTGCCTGATCGGGTATTTGCAAGACATCAGATCTTATTATTACGTGCAAGCCGTCCCCAGAACAGGCCACATGCGAGCTCCTACAAGAAAAATTGATGCTTTTCCGGAGCATGGCGTTATAGCCTTACCAGCAGCCTAAAGGAAGTTAGTTTCGTTTCTCCGTCGGAGCACCCGCGCTGTGAAACGCGGCGGCGGGCTCGCACGCTACGCCGCTGGATTGCGCACAGAGGATGAAACCTCTTCACAAATCAGGACCGGCTCTGTATCCGCATGGGCAGCACTTGAGGCCTTCGACTGTCCGGAACGGGATGCAGAACCATACGGCTGGGGAGCAAATGTCCCCGGACACGGAACCATCGAATAATTAAACGTGGCAGGTTACACGTACTGTGCATGTGTTTGAATTACTAAAGACGCTGCTAATTGCCTCGACCAGAGGCACAGTTAATGCCGGAAAGAGTAACAGTCTGGATCCAGATGTCAATGCCTGAGTCGAAACCCATCAGTCCGGCAGCCGGTCTTCCTACACCTGTTCCAGATAAATCTCTCAATTTCAAATCCAGCAGGTATATCCCAGCCCATCGCCGATAGCAGACTCTTTCGTGATCTGCTCGTTAAATAGAGCAGTGTCTAAGCATCGCGAGGTGGTAGCTCTTCAGCCCACGGGAGCTCCTCATCCGTAATGACGGTAAATGTGAGAGGCTTGCAGTCATCTGCGCGTTTCGTTTTAGCCAACGTGTTGTCCTTCAGAATTGGTGCCAGGATTCGTTTCGCCTCCCCAGTTATCGATCGAGCGCATATTGTCATGTCGATGCAATTGCTCACTCCGTGACTGTAGAAAAAGGGTCCCGTTAGATTCGGGTCATACCAACTGCCGTTGTGAATCATGCGATATAACTTTGCGTAGTTTGGCTTCAGAGTGGAACCCTTGCCGTGTTGCATCTGGCTAATGAGCCAGAATCGGAAGAAGGCTGTTGCTAGAGTCCTATCGAGGATGTTGCCGGGAGCGGCACGCATATATGGGCAGG
>QQTW01004324.1_pt1 | contig 10634 bp, 9 predicted proteins | sample 1904831 | NCBI WGS metagenome assembly QQTW01 (sample SAMN09435610, study PRJNA476489) | Subsurface metagenome, whole genome shotgun sequencing project.
CGGTAAAATCTCCGGGCTAACGGACTGCTCTGAGGGCCACAATCCTCGCGCTGGCTGCCCAAATCTATCTAAATAAATATCCCAAGCTTTCTTTAAGTGTCGGGGAATATCTTCCGCCCATTGAAACCGAGCTTGGGGTAATGTCATTTTTGGCACTGCCACCCGCCCGGAGTTGGTATCGGCAAGTAAAGGCATAATTGGGTGCGTGTAGGGTGTTGTTGTCACTTCCAACTGCCCAGATGACTGCATTTTTCGGTGTTGGGGAATAATGCGGCCCAGAATTTCGCGCTGCTTCGAGTAAATGCGCTGGCGATCGCTTAAACTAAAATTCTTACCCTGCTCTAACCAAGCGGCAATTTCGGGGTCGTCCCAAAATAACGGATCAATCCAAGCCAAGTTATGCCAAGCTAACAAATCGCTATAATCTTCAGAAACCCAGTTGTGTAAGCACCAACTTTGTCCTTCGTCCTGTCGCTGGGAGTACAACTGTGCGTAGCGCGGATGGGGGTCAATCAACGTATGATGGTTGGCATCAAAAAAATGCTCAATGATAAACTCGCGTTGTTCCTGACTCAGCTTCTCAACTGGTGTCAAGCTTGCTTCTAAATAAGGGTCAAACGCAGTTCCAGCTATATAATCTTCGAGTTGCAAAATTAACGACGGGACTAAATTCACCGTCTGGTGTAACTTTGGATACTTCTCTAAAATTAATATTAAGTCCAAATAGTCCTTGGTTCCGTGTAACCGTACCCAAGGCAAGCGGTATTGTTGCGTACCACCATTAAATGAAACACCGCTGCCAGGAGACTTGTACAGCGGTTGATGTTGATGCCAGATAAAAGCGACGTAAAGGGGATGAGACATAGCGAAAGGGGGAAGGGGAAAGGGGGGAAAGGGGAAAGAGGGAAAGAGAGAAAGAGGGGGGAGAAGGGGAAGGGGAGAGAGGGGGAAGATGATAAGAAGGAAATTTTCACCTTGTCTCCCTTATCTCCCTTGTCTCCCCTGTCTCCCCTCTCCTTCCCCTACTCCCTACTCCCTAAAATACTTGTTCAACTTCGGCAATTTCAGGAATCATTTCGCGCAGACGGCGTTCTAAACCCATGCGTAGCGTCATTGTGGAACTTGGGCAGCTTCCACAAGCACCCTGCAACCGAAGTTTGACAATAGGACCGTCGAGTTCTACGACTTCCACATTACCACCGTCCGACATCAGGTAGGGACGCATTTCGTCTAGTACTTTTTCAACGTTGTCAATTGTCAGTTCCATAATCTTAGACCTCGTAAATTAACGATGGCGATAAAGATAAATTCTATCTTCGGGCGTTACTAAAACCATCCTACTAGATCCCCGACTTGCACTTCTTCATACCAACTAGAAAAGGGGGAGGGGGAAGGGGTAAGGCAGAAGGGTTGGGGGGATCTAATATGTTTGGAATACCTATTCTCTCGTTGACTGTGCGTAAGTCCTATTATTTATATGTTGTATTTTTTGAATCTCACGCCCCACTTAGCGAAAGACCTATATCTCCGACTTATTAAAAAATGCTGCTGGTCAATCAGAGATATAACCTCCTCCACGCTCTCAAAGTCCCGTAGCTCTACCACGGTGGGGAGCTTTTAGAGGCTACACCTATGTTCCTAAATATTGAGGTAGAAGGCTAACTGATAACTAACAACTAACAACTGACAACTGACAACTGACAACTGACAACTAACTACTAACAATCTTGCAAAGTCTCAACCGAACTTAATACAGGTTGCTGGTACAGTGGAACTGTAAACGTCACAGTGGAACCAAGTCCTTCGCCCAAACTATAAAAGTGAACCTCACCACCCATAGCTTCGACAAGTTTCTGGGATATAACCAGTCCTAAACCGGTGCCACCATACTGACGAGTGCGGGAACCATCAACTTGCGAAAATGAGTGAAAAAGCTTGTCTTGTTTGTCGAGAGAAACGCCAATACCCGTATCTGTGACGCGCACTCGCAGCATACCTGGAAATTCTTGGTCTCGGAATCGAACCTTTCTGCGAACAATATCGGCACTAACAGTAATACCCCCTTCGTGAGTAAATTTTATGGCGTTACTCAGAAGATTTAACATTACCTGCTTGAGACGCTGGTAGTCTCCATAAACAAATATTTCGTCGGAAGTCTCAAGCGTTTGCATCTGGAATTTAAGATTTCGCGGTTCGGTCTGGAGTCGAATAAAATTGCCAACATCGACAAATAATTCGTCCATATTGACTAATCCGCATTCCAAATCCATTTTGCCTGCTTCGATTTTGGCAAAGTCTAAAATGTCGTTGATGATATCAAGTAGATGTAGCGATGACCGATGTGCTTCTTCAATAAAACTAACTTGTTCTTCGGGGTCATCAACCATACCATCGAGGATTAATTTCAAAAAGCCCATCATCCCGTTCAGGGGAGTACGAATTTCGTGCGATACATTGGCGAGAAATTCGCTTTTACGACGGGTAGCTTCTTCGGCTTCTTGTTGTGCTGCGAGTAATTCTTTATATAAAGTCGCGTGCGCGATCGCAGTTCCCAATTGATTCGCTACTTCTTTGGCGAGTTCCAGTTCTTCAACAGTTAAAGGGTAACATTCATCACATAATGTCACCGCAATTATCGCATTTGGTTGGTCTTGATGGCATGTTGCCGCTACTAAAATTCGTTGTTGCTCGAAAAAAGGATGTTGCGAAACTTCGACAATAACAGGCTTGAGGGTAGATATTGCTTCTACTAACCCAGGTTCAGAATTTATATCGAGTCTCAAACCCAGCATCGAACTTAGATGGGGTTGATGATATTCCGCTATTACCTCAACGCTCAAACTATTGGGTTGATAAGGGCAAATAATACAGCGCTCAAAGTGCAACCCTTCGCCCAAACTATCAACGGTTTGCTGCCAAATTACTTCTAAATCTAAGGTTTTGCGGATATTTCGAGTAATTTTATTGACTAAGTTTTGATGCTGCTGCGATCGCAGCGCCAACTCGGATTGAGTTGGCATCGGTACGATTTTTGAGGAGTGCTTTGTGTTGGTAACTTGCAATAACCGTCCCATTACTAAAACCGACGTTGCAGTATTACCCAATGACGGCATAATTGGACTAATTACCAATTCCAACTCAAACAAATGCCGCCGATATCTAAACCAACATTGGCAGCGTTCGGGCACTAAAGTTGTCAAAATTCGCTGTAAACGCTGCAAATACGCACCTTTATCAACTGGTGTAAACGATTCGTCAGAGTTCATACTGGCAACGATTTGCTCGAATTCAATGCCTAAGCTCGCGTGTTGCCACTCGAAGCTCAAATAGTCTCCGACCCGATTCTGGATATACACCAGTTCGACACCCAAAGAAGTTGCCCATGAGTTATTTGTTTTACTAGCAAACGATTCCAAATTCTTTGACAATACTTTCGATTGGGAATTGGCAGTAATGGTCATGGCACAAGTTCTAGATAATTAGGTGGCAACCAAAAAACAATTTGCGCTTCCCGGACGGATACGCTCCTTAAAGTTTGGCATAAAATTTTACAGCTTTGGCATCTTTTACTGATTAATTTCCGGTTGTTTTCAAATCCAGCCTTAAAAGCTTTACATTTCTTAATCCTCAGTTGAGTATTTATTTCAGTATTTATTAGGTAATGCTAATCATTCCACTCACCGCGTGGTGGCATCGTTTTACGCACGGGATTGCGGGTCAGTTCGTCATCTCTGGGTACATCTCCACGCAACCACTGACGAATAGCAACCTCAATTACTTTACTAGGGTCGTTGGTAAGATGCTTAATTTGTTCGAGGAGTTCCGAGTCGAGACGGATAGCAATTTCTACCTTATCGGTGAATCTTGGTTCCGCATCGGTAGCTTTATCTTTCATATTCATAGGGTGATGTACCTGAAACTAGTTTTCTCCAAAGCTTTGTAATCAAGGCTCGCTATCTTTACACCAGGGCAATTACGGTTGTGCTTGAGCCGACATCGATTGTCGAGTTGCACGTATTCATGTTTATTGTACGCTTCTGGTTGAGAAATTCTAGAATCTCTGTGTAGAGCTTTTTAACATAATTTGATTGTTGAGTGTAGCAGAACACAAAAAACGGGCTGCAACTCGCACGAATAGTCGAATACGTCTACCCGTTGTGTATTTTGCTCCCGTTAAGTAATATATATATTTTGTACTTTTAATACAAACTATTGACATCAAGCTAATTGTAGTCTAAGTAGCAATACGGTTCAGTTAAACCTAATATGAGTTCCCCTTCAAAAACCCTAAGGGCGAATGTTCCTCAATTCAACCTACAATTATCCTTTAAATGATTATTATTACTACTAATTAGATTGTTTCGATGTTGAGAAAGATTCCGGACAATCACCAAATTTATCTATCATTTCGTCTACTACGTTTTTGTCTGCAATCTCCCAAATTCTGCTTGTATATTTCTGTATCCAAATAGAGTTAATCGCAACACCTTGATGATATCTACAGGTCAAAACTCTATCTGAAGGTGCTTCGACCTCTTTTTGATAAGGGGGGAATTCACGCTTTTCATTTCCTGGCTTCCATCCTCTTGGTGTAAGATGCCATTCAATCCATTCATTGATGTTAGATAAATCTTGATTCATATTCATGTTTATTCCTCAACTGATAAGTAGAATTTGTCTAGTTTTCTAATTAATTGAAATAAGAGATTGTCACTTACGAAGATGTTTCTGTAAGTCAGATCGTGTCCGGTAAAACAACCGTAATAAAAGAACCCCCCTCCCCAACCCGGACTGCAAGCGGGGAGGGTGTCACAGGCGGGGGGGGGTTTAAGTTATTATGGGTAATTAACCGGACATAATATCAATTCATCATTTCATCGGCAACAAAATTTGTTACTGATGTATTAGAAAGGTTATTTCCTCCTATCTCACAATTCTTTATTTTTTTGTGATGCTCTTTTCGATTTTTGATAACTTTTGCTGGTACACCTACTGCTACTGAATAAGGTGGAATATCTTTCGTGACAACAGAACCCGCGCCAATGACACTACCTTGACCAATAGTGACTCCATCTAATACCGTCACTGCATGTCCCAACCAACAATTATTTTCAATTACAATTCCTTTACGAGTTACACCTTGCGAAGCGATATCAAGGCTTACATCATCAAAAATATGATTATTAGCAAATATCCCTGAGTTAGCTGCAATTAGGCAACTTTTACCAATTGTTATATCCCCAGGTCCGGCAATACAAACATTTGGACCAATGAAAGTGTTTTCATCAATATAAATGCGAGAATTATTCAGCGCTCCAATCTTAACTCCTTGTTCGAGAGCGACTCCATTTTTTAAATCAATTTGATTATTTTTATTCCCACTAGCATCGATACGAACGTTTTTAAAAATATATACTTTATCACCAATTGTAATGCATTGAGTGCAAATAAATTCAGCGCCATTTTGAATATAAACAGAGCTACCTATTTGCCGAAAAATCAGCTTGTAAATCGTATTTCGTAACTTTGTACCCAAAAAAATTGTTGGAATACTTCCAAAGAAAGTCATTAACAGAAGCTCTTGTAAACGCTTCCATTTTGAATTATTTTGCTGACTATTCATATTTTTAACCTTCAGATAAGTTTAGTGTTCAAATGACTTGATTCAAAAGCTTACTTGCTTAATAGCAAGCGTCATCGATTACTTGACAGTACAAGTATTTTTGGCAAATTCAAAGGATAGCTGTATCGCTATGAACTACGCTTAAAATCTGACAGAAATCAAAAATGATAAAAAGCTTCTTTCACTATTATGAGCGTGGAAATATATTGATTTTAATTTCCTACTAATTAATAGGTTGTTATCCCAGCCGTAAATACTGGCTGTAATGACATTTGTACTGACAATAGAAATAAGCTAGGGATGCTTATCCCATAAGAACTGTATTAAATTTTGTGCATCAAAGATTTTTAGCTTAGTTATTGTTAGGTTTTGAACTACAGCGATCCCATAAAATTCCTAAACAAAATATTATCAAGCAAACCTCGATTCCATTTTCTTACTTCAGTAAGCACAAATGTGTATCATCTCGAGAAAGCTAGTAACTCTTGGAATATTTAGGGCTGCTGTAAATAATAAATAACCACGCTAGGAGCGATCGCATTAATCATCAAAAATAAACATTGATGAATTAGCAACTTTGGCTATTTACTCAAACTATTCAATCGCAAAACTTTGCTTTCAAATCAATACAACTATTTAGTCTATGTCAATACAAAGTTGAGAATCTCACTCGCAAAAAAATATGCGATTAAATTATTTCGTGAAATCTCTATGCCACACAAGCACATCAGTAAGTACGACGTACACGCATCTATTTAGAGCAAACGCTATTGCTCTAAAGTTCTTGTTAATTCAATTTCTGTAGCATCTGCTACGGTCAGTAGACTCAGACGACTGAAAATTAATTAACAATTTCACTAATTAGAACTTTAAAGTTACGTGTACGCATCTGTACTAAGGGGGAGTCTCGCCTACTTCAGCCATCTCATTGAAGTTTACCATCGGCGCAAACAAATAAGCACTTCCCCGATTATTACAGCGGCTAAGATGTTTCCAGTTTATGTAGCCTTTTACTGCAATCATGATGTGCAAGAATGGTTAATACCTTAGATTTAGATTTTCACTTTTGAAGTCAGAATATAGTTAATGACCTATTAGTAAACTTATCAAAATTTAATTAAATATAATATCAAGCTAGGATAAATAATTATGAAGGTTTGATTAAGCCTACTAATCTTCTGCGATATATTCCCATATTTATGTATATTTTGGCTCTTATTCGCTATAAAAGAGAATTTTTTCGTAATGCGATCGCCTAACTGACATCTTGTACCAATTCGATTGGTAAGTATAAAATAAACTAAATATTTAGAGATTTATCAACTGCGCTTTCGCCCGCCAGGGACTTACAGTCCCTGTCTAATAGGTAAAGTCCTCATGAGCGAGGACTATTGGAGTATCAGGTATTTATGTCAAATTTGTAACTATAAAATCTAAATGCAGATATTTATACGGTAATATGCCAGATATGAGCGCCCAAGAGGCGCGATGCCCTTGGCAACCACTTCGTGGTATCGCACGCCCCCCAACAAATGCTCATAAACACAGGCATCCTACAAACCTTGATATATAAGGTTTATAAAATGTGTTTCTTAAGAGCTAACCTTAAAAAAGACTCTTAGCCTAATGGGTTAAAAAATTATACATCTCTACACCGCTACACCTGTACACCCTACTTGCCAATAACAGCGTTTGCGCGAATAAAGCATTAAAATACGTTAAGTATGTCCTTTTTTCTATCTTGGTTGCTGACGACGGCAAATTATTCATATGACTGACGTTCCCGCAGCTCGCATTCGCAATTTTTGCATTATTGCTCACATTGACCACGGGAAATCAACCCTTGCTGACCGTTTGCTGCAAGTCACTGGTACTGTAGAACAGCGGCAGATGAAGGAACAGTTTCTCGATAACATGGACTTGGAACGGGAGCGCGGCATTACAATTAAGCTGCAAGCTGCCCGGATGAATTACAAGGCAAAAGACGGTCAAGAGTATGTACTTAACTTGATTGATACGCCGGGACATGTGGATTTTTCCTATGAAGTATCCCGCAGTTTAGCCGCTTGCGAAGGAGCGCTATTAGTTGTAGACGCTTCCCAAGGTGTCGAAGCGCAAACCTTAGCCAACGTTTATTTAGCTCTCGAACACAATTTAGAAATCATCCCGGTATTGAATAAAATCGACTTACCGGGAGCCGACCCCAGTCGGGTTGCAGGTGAAATCGAAGAAATTATCGGCTTGGATTGTAGCGGTGCAATTCTTGCTTCGGCAAAGGAAGGCATTGGTATCGATGAAATCCTCGAAACCGTTGTCAAACAAGTCCCACCTCCCAAAAACACCGTCAACGAACGCTTGCGGGCATTGATTTTTGATAGCTACTACGATAGTTATCGCGGCGTTATTGTCTATTTCCGAGTCATGGATGGCACGGTAAAACGTGGTGACAAAGTTTACTTGATGGCATCGGGTAAGGAGTTCCAAATTGATGAAATAGGGGTGTTATGTCCTAACCAAATGCCTGTCGATGAACTCCACGCTGGGGAAGTAGGCTATTTTGCTGCTGCGATTAAAGCTGTAACCGATGCACGAGTTGGGGATACAATCACCCTTGTGGGAGCCAAAGCGAACGAAGCTTTACCGGGTTATACCGAAGCCAACCCAATGGTATTTTGCGGGATGTTCCCTATCGATGCCGACCAATTCGAGGATTTACGCGAAGCTTTAGATAAATTGAGCTTGAATGATGCAGCATTGCACTTTGAACCGGAAACTTCCAGCGCAATGGGTTTTGGTTTTCGCTGCGGGTTTTTGGGGTTGCTGCACATGGAAATCGTCCAAGAACGGTTGGAACGCGAATATAATCTCGATTTGATTATTACTGCGCCGTCGGTGGTGTACAAGGTTGTTACACTCAAAGGTGAAGAACTCTACATTGACAACCCCAGTCGTTTACCTTCTCAGAACGAACGCGATCGCATTGAGGAACCCTACGTTCAGGTGGAGATGATTACGCCGGAAGTGTATGTGGGTTCATTGATGGAGTTGTCGCAAAATCGTCGCGGTGTATTCAAAGATATGAAGTATCTCACCCAAGGACGCACGACGCTAACCTATGAATTGCCTTTAGCAGAAGTGGTGACAGACTTTTTCGACCAGATGAAATCGCGATCGCGTGGCTATGCGAGTATGGAATATCACCTAATCGGCTACCGCGAAAACCCACTGGTAAAGCTCGATATCATGATTAATGGCGACCCCGTAGATTCGTTGGCGATGATTGTCCACCGTGATAAAGCTTATGGGGTGGGACGACAAATGGCTGAAAAGCTTAAAGAATTGATTCCCCGACATCAATTTAAAGTGCCCATTCAAGCTTCGATTGGGAGCAAAGTTATTGCCAGCGAACATATTCCCGCATTGCGGAAGGATGTATTAGCTAAGTGTTACGGTGGTGATATTAGCCGGAAGAAGAAACTTTTGCAGAAGCAAGCAAAAGGTAAGAAGCGCATGAAAGCTGTGGGTACGGTGGATGTACCGCAGGAAGCGTTTATGGCTGTGTTGAAATTAGACCAATCGTGATGATTTTGGATTGAGTTCGAGCGAATATTTGGTTCAAAATTAGAAGCTTTTAAATAATAACTCTGTGGGGTGGGCATAATTGCTCACCTTTTTTATGCTGATCGGGGCGCGAAAATTTGATAACGTAAAACCTTGTAGAGACGCTTTATGCACGCGTCTCTACATGCCTGGAATCACCACGAAAAATCTTTAACCGTAGTATTGGGACTGGATAGTTCTACGCCGATTCGCTCCCGCAGATAGCTTCGCTCACAGCCGACTGAGTTTCATACTGCTTATCTGGCAACTGCTTCAAAGCTCGGAGGACTTGCTCGTCGGAACCTTTAAATTCAGCATACATAACCAAATCTTTCCTGCTTGCTGGGTAGTGAACCCCTGTCAAGTTTTTCTGTAGCTGCGCTGAGTTTACTTTAGACATGGTTATTCTCCTTGCATGTAGTTAACGTTAGCGTTGTTCAGTTGCCGTGTAAACAGCAAACTATATTTATAGTTCCCAAAAAAAACTCAAACTCACATTTTTGGGTAGTGTTATTCTAGACACAGAAGCGCGAATAAAGTGCGGATTTCGTGACGACGTAAGGCATTACTCCACAGAGGCCGCATCATAGCAACATCTCGTTTCCCGATTAAAGTTTCCGTATCGATAGCTTCAAAAACGCGAACCATGTCGGAAACTTCAACCCCTTTAGTATCGCGGTAAGGTTTTACTTTCTCGTTTTTAATTATATCTGTAGATAAAATGCCTCGGCGGTAAATCTAGTTTTTTCGTTGACTCTAATATTGTCTATTTCGGCTGCAACAGCCGAAATAGTGCTAGTTTGATTGCGAGTATTGCTCAAAACGGCGAAGGGAAGTAAACCTGGAGTCTCTAAGAATTCCTCTGTTGGTTGCTCCCAAAGCCGAATCACTTGGAAACGATGGGAAGTTTCTTCGAGGGTAAATGATGTTTGGTAAACTACTTCTGAATCCGTCTGTCGTAAATAAACTACTACTTGACGCATCCGTTTATCGGGAAAACGTCGGTATGCACGTAAACGATAATCAGCGATGCGAAAAGGTATCTTCTTATCGGGTTCAGTTTGAAACTCGATATGAAGGATTAGCTCATCGGATTGCAGTAGGATGAGTGAATCAGTGCGGATTGGTTCAAGGGAAAGTTCTTTGGGGCTGAGTTTGGTAAGAGTAATTTCTTCACCTAACATAGCTTTACGTGGATATACTGGTCATCAAATTTTGTTTCCTTTCCTTATTCCTTTTTTCTACTAAGAGAATCCTTACAAATAAATATAATAAAGTTTTTGTGTAGAATCAGAAAAAATTATTTGATTGTATATAGTTTTGCCAAAGTCAGACAAAATTATATTAAGTATTTCCTCCATTCCTTACCACCATTGCCAAGTGCTAGTTTTATATTGTTTCCAATTGGAAA
>QQTW01004325.1_pt1 | contig 10633 bp, 10 predicted proteins | sample 1904831 | NCBI WGS metagenome assembly QQTW01 (sample SAMN09435610, study PRJNA476489) | Subsurface metagenome, whole genome shotgun sequencing project.
ATCGAAAAATCAATGGTTAAAGAATCTGTGTTCTATCAAGATATCTGGCAAAAAGGACGACATCATGAAGCACTTAAAATCGCCATGGGCTTACTTAAGCAACGCTTTAGTGAGATTGATTTATCAATAATTGAGCGGGTTCGAGCTGAGGGGGCGACAGAATACCCGGAAAGGCTTACCAGGTAAAAAATGTAGTAATTTGTGGTAAGAAAAGATAGGTCTCGCAATGTCAATAAGACCTATATCTTGATAATGCTACCTGTACTTTACCAAACTCACCTGAAAAGTCAACTAAAACTGCCCGAATACTTGATGCTAAAAATTCTGATTAACCTGCTGCAATCAATAAAAAAGGTCAATCTAGATTTAGCGACTGCTTTACCATTACCAATTATATTTGAGAGCAGAAGGAAGCGACTCCAAAGATTTTTGTCTCTACGCGCTCTCAATATTGAAGCTATCTGGTTTCCAATTGTCAGCAAGTGGTTAGAAATATATTTTCCAGAGAAACAAGACATCTACCTAGTGATTGACCGCAGTAATTGGGGTTGGATAAATCTGCTCATGATTAGTGTGGTTTGGGACAAGAGAGCTTTTACCGTATACTTGGAATTATTGCCCAAGTTAGGTTCTAGTAACTTCGCCGAACAAACAGCGGCGCTGACTAAAGTCTTACCAGTTTTTAGTAAATATAAAACTGTTGTTTTGGGCGACCGAGAATTTTGTTCAGTCAAGCTGGCTTCTTGGCTTAGGGAAAAAGGTTTGTCCTTCGCTGCCATTCAGCATCTTCTTGTACTTGAAGTGATTTCAAAAATGAAAGATGCCTTAGGATCAGATACATATGCTTGACTAAATGAAGTGTGATACTAGGCATAGGCATTGAGATTTTATGAGTAAAAAAGAAAGACCTTCCCCATCTACTGAGTCTCAAGACTCCATTTCACAGTTCTGGCGACTTCAAAGCATTTGAAAGCTTTCTTGTGGAACACACTCAGGTTTAACCTCTACGTAGGTGGCACTCCTCATTTATTTTGCTTTGTGTGAAAAATGATGTCAATCACAGAATGCTGAGGTAGGTTTGCTCAGAATTCATTGGCAACAGCCGCAACTTGCGATTTTTGAGATCTGGTTCTAGCCCTAGAACTTCCATTGGGGTTACACCTAGCAGAGCATATGGTACTTCTGTAAGTTCTAGACAATCAAAGGTTCCCTGGCGATCGCCAATGCAGAGGTCAACATCTCGAAAAATCCGCCCCTGCTTCACCCCAGCAGTTGTCTCTACATTTACTTTTCCTCCCTGGACTAAACCCAGTTGACTAATAATGGCAGCGGGTAAGCATAGCATTGTTGCACCTGTATCGACTAAGACGTCATCCAGGGTACAAGCGCGAACTTCCTCAGGAGGAATGAAGCCTCGTTGAGCCAGAACTTGATCAACTCGATTCGTAACAGTGAGGGCCACAATAACTTGCCCCAATTGCTTACCCTGAAAGTTGGGTATTACCAGCTTACTCATTTCAGCTATCCCTCAAACCACTAGACTATTAGGGGTTGCATGACAATATAATAACTTCAGTCTGAGGTCGAGTATGATAAATCTGACGCAGTTCCTCTACCGTCTAAACTGTTTTTAGACCGGTTATAATTGCTCTCAATTGCTCCACATCATGAATACGGGAGATTTATGATGTAGAAATTGGTCCCCACTTGACCGGACATGAGTCTATACAGGCGTTTGAGCGACTTTGACAAGCTACAGCAGTTCAAGGAAAAACTATCTACGACGAACTCGTTTAGAATTGCCAATACCTCGACAGGGAGCGGGATCAGAGAGAATATGCCTTTGCTGCTCAACGACGAGGGATTGAGCGCATTGGACTGCCGCAGGTGAGAGGCCGTCGGCTGGTACAGCTAGAGCAGGAGGAAACTGAATGCGATCGCTCAAAGCCCAGCACTTTTCCCCTTTGCTATAGGTAAACTCAAGTCTACAGACTTAAAAGGTAATGAAAGGCTGGAATTCCGACAAGGGCTAGATCAAAATGTGATCACCCTAAGCCAAAGTCGAATAACAACACATTCACTGGTAGAGCAAGGCTCCCAGCCTTTCAGTTAAGATCAGTGACCGGAAGGAAAGACACAGGAAGCGTGAGGGGTGGGGTAGCAAGCCAAGCGGGTTCGACGAACAGAGTACTCTGTCCGCCGACTCCGCGCCCTAGATTTATCTATGGGGGAACTCCACCCCGCGCTAAGGTGCCGCTTCGCTAACACATATATTAACTGCCCGAAGGACATCCTTGAAGAAAGGATATGTTTTTTCTTCAAGACATGATATAGTACATACATGCTTAACCTGACATACGAGTTTCAAATTCAGCCAAATCGCCAGCAGGAAGCACTAATGCTCTCCTACCTAGAAACTTGCCGCAAGGTATACAACTATGCTTTGGCGGAAAGAAAGGCTTGGATTGAATCCCGTAAGTGTGCGATTAATGCATGTAGTATCAGGCATGAGTATATTATGCCTGCCGATGCCCCAAAACCTAGCTACGCAGGCCAATGCAAGTCTTTAGCCGCAGCTAAGAAAAATATCCCTTGCCTGGCAATCCCGCATACCCATGTCCTGCAACAAACACTCCGTACTCTAGAGGCTTCGTTTGTAGCGATGTGGGAGCGAGGACATGGTTTCCCACGTTTTAAGAAGCAAGGTCGAATGCGTTCATTCTTGTTTCCGCAAATGGGTGTAAATCCCGTTCAAGGTAACAGATTGAAGCTTCCCAAGATAGGGGTAGTAAAGATGCGGTTATCGCGTCCTATTCCGGATGGCTTTGAACTTAAACAGGTGCGGGTAGTGCGAAGGGCATCCGGCTGGTACGCCATGCTGATACTACAAATGGACGTAGAAGTTCCAGACAGAACACCACACGGGGAACCTGTCGGTATTGATCTGGGACTAATTAGTTTCCTCGCAACTTCAACTGGGGAATTAGTCAAAAGACCCAGATTCTTTGTGGACCTCCAAGGCAAGCTTAAATCGCTGCAACGGAAACTAAAACATAAGAAGAAAGGATCATCAAATTGGCGCAAACTTCAAAGTAAGGTGGCTCTTCTCCACGAACACATCTCTAATACTAGGAAGGATTTTCACTTCAAATCTTCTCATCGCCTGTGTGATAGTGCTGGGATGATATTTGCTGAGGATCTCAATCTCAAGGCATTGTCACGAGGAATGCTTTGCAAGCATACTCTAGACGCTGGATGGGGACAGTTCCTAAACATTCTCAAGTGGGTCTGTTGGAAACGAGATGTGTACTTTGCCTTAGTAGACCCAAAAGGGACATCACAGACTTGCCCTCAGTGCCAAACTGTAACTGGTAAAAAAGAACTGGATGAGCGAGTACACGAATGCCCTAATTGTGGGTATGTAACTGATAGAGATGTGGCTGCGGCACTGGTTGTCGTGCAGCGTGGTCTTGTAGCCGTCGGACAGTCGGTGGAAAGCTTTCAGAGGGTAAAGTCGTCGGACTCCCCGTGAAGAAAGAATCCCCCGCATTTATGCGTGGGGAGTGTCAAAGAAGAATCTTCAGTCGTGCCGCTTTAGTTGGTTTAGAGCGAGCAGTCCGAGAGATGAAACAAGCGATGCGAGGAGGGTTTTGATGCAAACTTACTACTACGTTCTGGCGAGTCAACGCTTTTTATTAGAAGAAGAACCAATTGATGAAGTGCTGAAAGAGCGCACCCGCTATTACCACGAACAGGAAAAAGAAATTGATTTTTGGTTGGTCAAGCAACCCGCCTTTTTAGAAGCGCCTGAGATGGCAGAGGTTAAAGCAAAATGCCCCCAGCCATCTGTTGCTATTGTTTCCACCAACCCCGACTTTATTACCTGGCTAAAACTCCGATTAGAGTACGTATTTACAGGGAAATTTCCAGCCCCTTCCAACACGATTCCGGACGCATTAAATGGGGTGTAGGGTGTAGGGTGTAGGGTGTGGGGAAAGATAGTAATTTTCAGAACGCCAATTCCACAGGAGTCCTCCTTCCACAAAGTGCTACCTCATAATAAATTCTTCCCCCCTACACCCTACACCCCACACCCCATACCCTAATAAGCTGGTCCAGCTAGCCAGGAAATAGTCATGCCCAGCGCCGAGCCAACGATGACTTGAACGGGAGTGTGTCCTAATAATTCTTTGAGTCGGTCTTCGCTAAACTCGTGGTTCTCACGAAAGAGTTCATCAATCATTTGGTTGAGAATGCGAGCTTGCTTACCGGCTGCCTGGCGCACCCCAGCAGCATCGTACATGACGATGACGGCAAAAATCGTGGCGATCGCAAACTCAGGACTCGCCCAACCGGCTGTTTGACCTACACCTGTGGCTAGAGACGTGACCAGAGCGGAATGGGCACTGGGCATTCCCCCAGTTGTAACTAGGGTGCGCACATTCACTTTCCGATTTTTGATCAACTCGACTACGAGCTTCAAGGCTTGAGCGATCAGACAAGCTACCACAGCAACCAGCAGCACGCTGTTATCTAAAATGTTGCCAAAGTCATGCATGGTGTTTTGCTCGGGTTAGGAAATATCAGCATGGATTGTGGTTGTTAGTGAGTGCGGCTGGTGATGAACTCCGCGATCGCCAATAGTGGCCTTGCTCTCTCTTCAAATGGGGCTAGTTCTGCCGAAGCCGCTTGCACCAATTGTTGGGCTTTAAGCTGGGATTTTTCTACCCCCCAAAGACTGGGATAAGTTACTTTTTGCGCTTTTTGATCCTTCCCAGCTGATTTGCCTAACTCCTCTTGGGTAGCGGTGATATCCAAGATGTCATCTACAATCTGAAACGCCAGTCCAATGTTTTGGGCATAGCGAGACAGCCGTTGCAGATCGCTTTCCGGTGCCCCTGCTAAAATCCCACCACACATGACACAGGCTTCTAGAAGAGCAGCTGTTTTATGGTTATGAATGAAGTTGAGGGTTTCTAGCGAAACATCAGGCTGTCCCTCCGATTCAAGGTCAACCACCTGACCGCCGACTAATCCATTTGCTCCTACTGCACGACCCAGCCGAGCAATCACCTGCAACATTCGCTCTGCTGGTACGTTCCGAGTGTTGACTACAACGAACTCGAAGGCGTAAGCTAACAATCCATCCCCAGCCAGGATCGCAACAGCTTCGCCATATACTTTGTGGTTTGTTAGACAGCCTCGCCGGTAATCGTCGTTGTCCATTGCTGGCAGATCGTCGTGGATCAAAGACATCGTGTGCACCATTTCCAAAGCACAAGCGGTTGGCAGCGCCATTTCTAACGTGCCTCCAGCCATTTCACAGGTAGCAAGACAAAGAATGGGACGCAGACGCTTGCCTCTAGCTAACAGAGAGTAGCGCATCGCCTCATAAATCTTTTCTGGATAGGTGACTGGCATGGCACTATCCAAAGCGGTTTCCACTTGAGCTTGTCGCGCTTGCAGATAGGCTGATAAGTCAAACGGGTCTTTTCCTTGGGGCATCTGAAAGTTATCCGCTGCTACCATCCCTGAATTCCTTCTTGTCATGTCCGTAACAATTTTACGGGGCAATGGGCGCTTCTGACTGTCGTTGTGAATAGCTAGATACTGTATTTTGTAACAACATAGCGACGGTCATCGGGCCAATACCCCCAGGAACTGGGGTGATAAATTTCGCCACGTCCTGAACAGAATCAAAGTCTACATCCCCCACTAAGCGGCTTTTGCCCATGGAATCGGTGATGCGATTGATCCCTACATCCACGACGACAGCGCCCAATTTCACCATCTGAGCTGTGATAAATGCTGGACGACCTATGGCTGTAATGAGAATATCAGCACTCTTGGTAATAGCTTGCAGGTTATGCGATCGCGAGTGAGCAATGATCACTGTAGCATCTGCTTCTAACAGCATCAAAGCTAGTGGTTTACCGACTAAGATACTACGACCTACTACAACAGCCTGTTTCCCCTGCAGTTGAATCTGATATTCCTGCAACAGTCGCATCACACCAGCAGGGGTACAGCTGCGTAAACCTGGCTCCCCCCGGACAAGGCGTCCCAAGTTAACGGGGTGGAGCCCGTCAGCATCTTTATCTGGCTCAATTTGATGCAGCAAGGAAACGGCATCTAGGTGGTCAGGTAGCGGCAGCTGAACTAGAATTCCATCCACCCGCTCATCTTGATTCAGTAATTGGATAGCTTGCTGTAATTCTGATTGGGTGGTATGGGCGGGCAAATGCTGTCCAAACGAGGCAATGCCAACTTTGGTGCAGGCTCGTTCTTTACCACGCACGTACGCAGCGCTGGCTGGGTTATCGCCAACCATCAGCACGGCTAAACCTGGTGGGCGTCCAATTCGCAGTTGTAATCCTTGAATGCGCTCAGACAATTCCGCCTGAATCCGCTCAGACAGAGCTTTACCATCTAGTAGTTGGGCAATTTTTGTATCCATTGTTTAGAGAAGTTTCGTGTGCTGTTGCTGTCTTGGGCAAGCGTTGCTCCACGCTCTAATAGTTTCCCAGATTCAGCTGCTGGGAAACATTGCCACTAGGAGATCTTCACAGCAAAATTGTGAAGACAGTAACTATAAAAAGGATTCAGAATACAGAATTCAGAAGTCAGAATGACCCACCCACGAGGGGACGAGGCTTTAAACCAATGAGTCATCCGCCACTCGTACTATTACAGAGCTGAATTCTGGCTCCTGCCTCCTGACTACTTCTTTGTAAACCTCCAGTTATTCCAACTTTGAAAGGTTATGCAAAAGGCAACAAATTTTTACATTGTACAGAAGAAGCAAAGCTACACTCTGATTTTGGGTGCTTTCTACTTTTTCCTTTTATCGGGGCTGCTTGGTTGTGGCAACTTGGCCGAGTTGGCCGTGAACGGCTTCAGTTCTAGACTTGGTGTTAATGTCACCAGCATCCGTGACATTAAATTAGGGCAGGAGCGCAACGCCACAATCTACCTCCGAGGCAAGGTGATAAAACAAGTTCCCCTTCTGGGGTGGCGTGTCTATCAACTTCAGGACTCAACTGGTGCCATTTGGGTTTTAACTAACCAAACGACTCCACAGCCTGAAGATGAAGTGTTAATCAAAGCGCAGGTGCTATATCAGAGCATTCCCCTGGTGGGCAAAGAGTTTGGAGAAGTCTATGTGGAGCAGCAAGAACAGTTGGAAAGGACGCCTTACTCCCAACCAGAAAAGCTATGACTAATCAACCGATTCATGTTGCGCTCGCAATTTTGTACTCATCAGACCAGTTTCTCCTCCAGCTACGAGATAACATTGCCGGTATCAACTACCCCGGTCATTGGGGTCTGTTTGGTGGTCACCTAGAACCGGGCGAAACTCCAGATGTTGCCATGGCGCGAGAACTGCTAGAGGAAATCGGCTATGCCCCACCAACGCTGTCAGAGTTTGGCTGTTATTCGGATTCAAAGGTTGTTCGCTACGTCTACCATGCACCGCTCACGGTAGAAGTCAATCAGCTGGTTCTCACCGAGGGTTGGGATATGGATTTGTTGACGCCTGAGCAAATTCGACAGGGCAGTTTATACTCAACGATCGCTAATCAAGTTTGCCCGCTGGTGCTTCCCGCTCAACAAATTTTGCTGGATTTTATAAATAGGGGCGTTTAAATTGCAGAATTATGATTTTTGAAGCTACCCCGATCGCTTGGCATAATGGACATCTGGTTCAACGTGAACAAGCCGCACCGTCTATTGCTAGCCATTCTCTTCACTTGGGGATCGGCGTTTTTGATGGCATTATGGCCTACTGGAACGGCGATCATTACTACATCCATCGTCTGGAAGCTCATCTAGACCGCCTTCGCAATAGTTCTACACAGATGGGACTGGGGTTTTCGTGGTCGAACGAAGACCTTAAATCAGGTATTCTGTCACTTTTAGATGAAGTCCCTGCAACTAATTACTACATCAGACCGATCGTTTACCGGGCTGGGCCATATCTGAACTTTAGCGATACAATGCCCGTCGATGTGACAATATTGGGGGCCGGGATTGCACGAGATGTGGACAAACCTCTCACTTGCCACATATCTACCTTTGAGCGTGTTTCGGGTCTTGCTATCCCGGTGGCGTGGAAGATCTGTGGAACGTATGTAAATAGTTACTTAAGCCGTCGCGCTGCGCAGGTAGCTGGGTTTGATGACGCGCTCCTGCTTGATCAGGAAGGCCGAATTACCGAAGCAACTGCTGCTAATCTTTTTCTGATTCAAAAAGATACAGTTATTACACCGGCGCTGACTCCAAATATTTTCCCCGGTATCACCCGCTCCACACTGCTTGATGTTGCACAGTCTTTAAAAATCGAGGTGGTTGAACGTGACATACGCGCTTTAGAACTAGGAAATTTCGACGCAGCATTCCTAGCTGCCACGATGATGGAGCTAAAGCCTTTAGCAACTATTCATCCCCATCAGTATGATTCGGTGAATAATCACCTGTTTAACCGTTTCTTGCAGGAGTTTCGCGAAATTACGCACCAATGAGCAGAGCGGCTAAATTAAATCCCCGCGATAAAGTCATTAAAGAACAAAAGGTATTACTAAAACCATCCATGAACGTTTCTGCCTCTGCATCTCCAGACCCCAATGGTGGTAAACCCGCACTGCGTAATGCTGACTACCACAAGCTGGATCGGGAAAAGCTCTCCCCGATGATGCAGCACTATGTGGAAATCAAGGAGCAGTATCCCCATGCGCTGCTACTGTATCGAGTGGGAGATTTCTACGAAGTCTTTTTTCAGGATGCTTGTATTGTTTCAGAGCAACTAGAACTGGTTTTAACTAGTATTCACGCTGGTAAAGAGATTGGGCGAGTGCCGATGTCGGGCGTACCTCACCATGCAATAGACCGATACTGTGCGCTCCTAGTAGAAAAGGGATATGCGATCGCGATCTGCGACCAGGTCGAAAATGCAGCTGAAGCTGCAGCCCAAAATCGTCAGGTACGGCGTGAGGTGACGCGGGTTCTCACTCCTGGTACTTTGCTAGATGACGGGATGCTTAATGCCCGTAGCAATAACTTTTTGGCAGCCGTGGTGATCGCTGGAAACCACTGGGGCTTAGCTTATGCAGATATTTCAACTGGCGAATTTCTGACTACCCAAGCAAGTGATTTAGAGCAACTGACGCAAGAACTGATGCGCTTGCAACCTTCGGAGGTGCTGGTGCCAACTAATGCTCCAGACTTGGGTAGTCTGTTGCGACCGGGAGAAACGTCTGAGCATCTGCCTAGTTGTTTGCCAACTAAGTTTTGCTATGCGCTGCGATCGCAAACTCCCTTCACTCAGCCAGAAGCAAGGGCTAGATTGTTACAGCAGTTTAAAGTGCGATCGCTCGAAGGACTGGGCTGTGAACACTTACCTCTTGCTGTCCGTGCTGCTGGTGGTTTGCTGGAATACCTGGAAGAAACTCAGAAAGAACATCATGTACCTCTCCAGTCTCTGCGAACCTATACTCTGACGGATTACTTAATTCTTGACAACCAAACGCGCCGCAATCTTGAAATTACCCAAACTGTCAGAGATGGGACCTTTCACGGCTCCCTACTCTGGGCATTAGATAAAACTAGCACCGCGATGGGCGGTCGGGCTTTACGGCGGTGGTTTTTACAACCGCTAATAGATATCAAAGGCATTCGGGCGCGGCAAGATACCATCCAAGAATTGGTAGAAAATAGTGGGCTGCGCCAAGACTTGCGGCATTTGCTGCGTCAAATTTATGACGTAGAGCGGCTCTCTGGTCGCGCCGGTTCTGGTACTGCCAATGCCCGCGATTTAGTAGCCCTGGCAGACTCACTATTGCGATTACCGGAACTTGCTCGTTTAGTGGAGGCAGCCCAATCACCTTATCTGCGAGCTTTGCAGAAAGTATCACCAGTCCTGGAGCAGATGGGATACCAACTACGTGCCCATCTGGTAGAGTCGCCTCCTCTGTATTTGACTGAAGGTGGGTTGATTCGGGCTGATATTGACCCCCAGTTGGATGAAATGCGCGTTGCAGTAGAGGGGGATCAGCAATGGATTGCCAATCTAGAAGTTGATGAGAAAGCCCGGACTGGGATTCCCACTTTAAAGGTAGGTTTTAATAAAACCTTTGGCTATTACATAAGCATCTCCCGGACGAAAGCAGACCAGGTTCCAGATAATTACATCCGTAAGCAGACGCTAACAAATGAGGAGCGTTACATTACTCCAGAGTTGAAAGAGCGGGAAGCGCGGATTTTGACTGCCCGGGACGACTTGCATCGGCTGGAGTATGAGATTTTTACGCGGCTGCGAACCGAGGTGGGAGAACAGGCAACACTAATCCGCAATGTTTCTCGTGCTGTAGCGGCAGTAGATGTTTTGTGTGGGTTGGCTGAGGTGGCAGTGTTTCAGGGATACTGTCGGCCTCAAATGGTGGAAGGGCAGGAGATTACGGTGATTGATGGTCGTCATCCGGTGGTAGAGCAGTCTTTACCAGCTGGGTTTTTTGTACCGAATTCGACTCGTCTGGGGTACCGCCAAGGTGCCAAGAGCGCCAAGGGGGAGGAGAGGGGAGAGGAGAGGGGAGAGAGAGAGGAGGGGGAGGAGAAAGAAGGGGGGGGAGGCCGGATT
>QQTW01004326.1_pt1 | contig 10632 bp, 11 predicted proteins | sample 1904831 | NCBI WGS metagenome assembly QQTW01 (sample SAMN09435610, study PRJNA476489) | Subsurface metagenome, whole genome shotgun sequencing project.
CTGACCCCCCCCAAAAATATCCTACTACTCTTATGGACGAAGAGTTGAGCAAGACCGTCACCAGTGATTGTGCTCACCGCAAAGCCTGAGGTTCAGGCAATGAGCTGAGCGAGCATAGGTTTGTATGCTTCCAGGGCAGATGAACTGCTGGGCTGTGTTTCATTAAGAAGAAGCCCCGGCGCTTGGATAGGTTGGGTTTTGGACAGTAGGAGGATATTTTTGGGGGGGGTCAGGAGCATGGCGTTGGCTTTACAGGATTCAGGACGTTTCAGTGATACCCCTGTCTTTAATGGCGTTTGGCATTTTTAGGAACATGGAGAAGCATTTCCGGAGGTTAAATGTTAAAATGTTAAACGGAGTCTAGAGTACCAACAAGATGCATCATTTGCCAGCATGTTTAGCTAGAGCCGCACTGAGCACGTCCCAAGCATCCGATCCATCCCTGTACAAATATTCAGTGTCCAGTCAAAGGTGCACCGAACTCGTAGCGACAAGCGCTGATCAGTCACAAGAGCCAAAAGTGACCCTGATCCAATAGGGCGCGTCCCTGGATGTTGAAGCTGGGATGATGAGCACCCCATCTGGATTGTCTGGCTTGTCTGGCCCGACGCCACGGTTGTGACTTTCCGCACCCCAGATAGTGGCCTCTTTTGCCTCACACCCGTCTACCTACTACTATGGCAAAGGTTGACTCGATAATACTCAATGGTGATCCTGTGACACGTGCAACTCCGTCTACCTTCCTCGGATGCTTTGGAGACACCTGCTTCCCCAAAGCATCCATCTTGCAAATTCCTTCCAACGCTCGGGCAGCCTTCAGCACTTAGGGACCAACCAGCCTTTAACTGCTGCCCAAAATTGATACAGTTGCACCCTCTAATTCCGTTTACCCACCTGATACACCGAAGCGAGGATTTCAAGGTCATCTCTGAGTAAAATGCCGCAGAAGTAGGACGACTGTCATCATCTGCCACCACACATTGCCTCATCAATCCTGTTCTTTGGCCCAATTCCCTGCATCGCATCCGAGCAGAGCGAAGCTTGCTTGGGGCGAAGAGGCGCATCGCCAGACCACAATGAGTCTCGAGACACTGGACCTCGTCCCAACTTCGCGTCTTAATTCGCAGACATCTTGTCAAACCTACCACAATCTTCAAGGCGCTCCGTCACGACGATGGACAGCCCCAAGCCGCAGGAGGTGAAGTGTGAAGCAGCATCTCCCGCGAAACCAACAAAGGACGCCACCTCCCCACCACCTCCTCCTCTTCCCTCCGCCCCAGACCCTTCCACTGATCCCGGGGTTGTTCCTCCGATCGCATCACCTCCACCCGATGACGGAAACGCGCCAGAAGACGTTGACATCTTCGTCCTCTCGCCAGTGGCTGCTCTGAAGATGCTGAGCAAAAGCATTGACTCTCTAGTCAAGCTGACGGGAGACGTACCTCCGACGCCACCCATCAGAAGCAGAAATGCCTCGCCTATGCACTCGCCGTCTCTGGGAAGCAGATCAAGGAATGCGTCGAAGGAGAACATCGCATTTTCGGCAGAGCAGAAGAAGGAGGTACCGGAAACAGCTATTGGAACCCCAGAGGCACATCAAAATGAGCCGATCCATGTCATTGGAGCCCATGCGGAGCCCGTCCACATACAGCAGGGGGCTATTGCACGGAAATTCTATTCCAAGAGGCCGCCTCCTATATCCACAGAAGCATACCTTATGCGCATGCATAGATACTGCCCAATGTCTACTGCTGTGTATCTTGCCACAAGCCTCTACATCAACCGTCTCGCTACGGTAGAAAGAGTGATTCCCGTCACACCTCGCAATGTGCATCGGCTTCTGCTAGCAGGTCTACGGGTCGCTATGAAAGCTCTAGAAGATTTAAGTTACCCGCATAGTCGATTTGCCAAAGTTGGAGGAGTGAGTGAGGTGGAGCTTGGAAGGCTAGAGATAACTTTCTGTTTTCTTACCAATTTCGAACTCAAGGTAGACTCGGTAATGCTGCAAGAAGAAGCGACCTCACTTCGAGAGGGTAAAGCAATCCAGAACCTGCCTGCTGGTCTCCATTTGGTGCTGCCCAAGGGTGAAAAGAGGAAAGCCTCCTCGACGCTGCCTACAAGACCTCTTATGCCGGTGGTGGAAGCGACATCGTGATCATATGGGCGAGGATCTTGTTGTAATGAAAGCCACATGTTAGGTGGTCACATCGGAGCATGGTTCTGAGGTGATAGGTATTGCCATGGCGAGTTACGGGCTGTGAGAGCGGAGGAGTTCAGGTTGGCGCATTGTAGCTCTGTAGTCACCCATCTCAATACTTCTTCGGGATCATGCATACATTGACAAAGACCCTCTCGAATCATATACTCAGGACCAACCATTGAAACATCTCCATCCACTGTCACTCAGAGCATCACCCCCATATTTGACGCTGTGCGGATTTCTGCCGATTAATTAGTTAGTTACTTCTCTGTAATCCGTTCAGTAACCACGAACTGCGGGAGCAAGCGGACGCCTAGGAGCCCGGCTGCGGCTTAGAAGCTTAACCGCGATGTTAATTAGGTCCGCGGTAGCCGGACGCTTGGTTCCAACCAACTTGGCAGCGACAAGACAGCGCCGAGCGAGACTTGAGTGTGAGATGTAAGCTTGCTGTCCCCAGGAAGTCCGACTTGAAATCCTCTTCCTTGAGCAGCCGTTCTTCGGCGTCGATATGTCTGTGTCGTCTGATCATAAACATAGGCCGAGGTGACCATGGCTTCCGCGCCTCGAGCGATCTCTGCTGATACTTTTTATCCAACTTCAACTATCAGCTCTACGGGGAAAGCCGCAGCAAACTCCTCAGAAGCAATCCTAGAAGATGTCGAACTCAGTAACGTACAGAACGGAGCTGCGAAATCTCCAAATACTCCCCTGGATGGCGATATTATGCAATGCGCCCGACTTGGAGAGACCGGCTTGATCCAGAAGATGTTTGATTCAGGAAGATTTAATGCGCAGTACAAAGATACGGAAGGCATAACACCTCTCCATGTATGTCCTCAGGAGCCTCTATATTCTTCCGGCTGTCTAATGTCTCGTGAACAGTGGGCTGCTATCAATAACCAGTATGCAACATGCGGCTTTCTCATCAAAGCCGGCGCCGATGTCAACGCCCAAGGTGGGGAGTCAGGCGCGACGCCGGCTATGTGGGCAGCTCAGAGGTGCCATTACTACGTTGTGAATCTGCTGCTTCAGTCTGGGACCGATCCTCTCCTCGTTGATGGCCAGGGCTATAACATCCTCCATCTTGCAACCATCGATGGCAATGCCTTCCTCTTGGTCCTACTTCTCCATCAGGAGATTCCTGTCGACATCACCGATCCGCAAGGTCATACTAGCCTGATGTGGGCAGCATATAAGGGGTTTCCTGCCTGTGTGGACCTTCTACTTCGGTGGGGCGCAAATGTGAATGCGACAGACGAAAAGGGACTAAATCCGCTGCATTGGGCACTGGTCAAAGGCAGTCAGCCGTGTATACAGAAGGTGATTGAGTACGGTGTTGATCGTTTTGCAAAAACACTCGAAAGCAAAACTCCTGCCACGGTAGCCGATGAGATGAGGTCGACGACGGTGTGGCATCGAGCACTCTCAGAGTGTGGCTATGACGAAGACGGCAATGCACAGACACTACCCCTAGGCTTGACATCTCTTGTGAAGGACCGACGAGTGATGGCTAAGGTCTTCTTTTTCTGGCCCGTCCTGAGTTTATGGGCTGCCATCTCCATACTCAGTGGAATGCCCATCTACGCCGGCCTGCCCATCTCAGTCGTTGTGTCATTCGTGCTGCAGAAGTTCATTGTATACCTTGCTCAACGGGGACCATCTGACTATCATCATATCCACCGTACGCCCTTTCTAGCTGGAGTTTTCGCAGGAACCTTGTTTTGGGTTGGTATTCGGTGGATCTTTTCGATTCTCCTAATAACGTTTACCTCACACTCGGTTCTCAACATCATTTTTGCCGCGTCTTATGGTCTTACGACATACTTTTTCTTTACTTCCCTCCTTGAGGATCCAGGATATGTGCCTAGGATGACTAGTCGTAACAGCCAGAAGAAAGTAATTGAAGAGCTTTTCAGTCTTTGGAAATTCGACGAAGACAATTTCTGCGTACATTGCATGGTTCGCAAGCCGCTGAGGAGTAAGCATTGCAGGCGTTGTGGTAGATGCGTGGCCAAGCATGATCAGTAAGTTTATCAGACAGGTTGATAGGTCGTGCCAGTGGGAAGCTGATTGCCAACAGCCATTGCCCGTGGATCAACAATTGCGTGGGCAACAACAATCTGCGCCATTTCGTTCTTTACCTACTCTCCATGGAGATAGGCATTATTATCTTCGTTCGACTCGTTCTTGCCTGTAAGATGCCCTCCCTGCAAATGAAGCGTTCCACTATCCCGATATTCATACCATACTGATGTCTCTTCTTGATAGACATCGACCTCCTCCCCGGCCCACCATCAGACACACTCCAATGCAACATCCTCACCCCAACCCTCTGCACCCTCCTTCTCCGCGACCCCTGGACAATCATCCTCACCCTCTGGACCTCATTACAGCTCATCTGGATAACCATGCTCCTGATCGTGCAATTCGTCCAGATCTCCCGCAATCAGACCACGTACGAGAACATGAAACGCCACAACCAGTATCACCCACAAACTCCAATCGGAGGCGTCCTGACAGCGGGTTTAGTCTCCGGCTCGACGAGTCTTGGGCCTGAAGGTGCTGGCGTCCTGGGTAGCTCGAACGCTTCTGGTAGCGCTGCTGGGAGGAAGAGAGAAGGCTTCTGGAAGCAATGGACGAGGTTGTTGGGGTTAGATGCTTTTGTCGTTACGGCTTCTAACACCTCATCTGCAGCTAATGGCGGCAGGAGACGGAGGGGAAATCCATACTCTCGCGGTGTGGTAACGAACTGCAGTGACTTCTGGTGGGATTCCACGGCGCCTTATTTTGGGAGAAAAATGGCTGGAAGGGGAGTTGGAGAGGGAATGCTGGGTGGTGAGCTTGTGGATTATGCGAGGTTATACGATGTACCAATCAGGACTACAGACAGGCGTGGATGGTGGAGCGGGAGGGGAGGCAGAGCGGGTGGAGGGATGAGGTACCAGGCTGTTGGTGATGGTGACGGTGGTGCTGCAGAGGAGGACGGGGAGGGTGTTTGATGGACGTTTGGGGGTTGGTCTGTATTATAGGCTGCTTTCAGCAAGAAGAATATTTTCTCCTCTTGTTTCATCTCGGCATGCCTTTTCGCTTCCCCGCTTTTCCGCATCGATTCCCCCAGTGAAGTACACAGGGTTGCAGTACATAGAGCGGTAGACATTAGACGCGCGCTTGAGTACTGGGCAGACAGCGCTAATGCTGAAACGGCATGGACTCAATGCTATGGTACGAATGTGGCTTGAGCTCGCAAGGATCACTAAATCCTAACAGCCTCCACCTATCTCTATGCGGGCTGATTCAATCCACTTACAAGCTTCATGGCCACTGAGAAAGTGTCAGTACATAGTCAGAAGCGCAAGGCCCCAGCAGGCAGTGAAGCATCGTCTTCTATCGCACACAAACGCCGAAAAACCCAAGCTATTCGTGCGATTTCTTCGCAGTCAACCGATGCTGCTCTCTCTGTTACAGGCGAGCTCGATGTGGCAGCTTTTGTCAGGGCTCGAGAGTATGAAATCAATGCCTTGGAGAAGAGCATGCAGAACACCAGGCATGGTTTGACTACACGAGCGTTCCAACAGGTTCCACGAGAGATGAGGAGGAGGACAGCGAGTCACAATGTCAAGAAAGTGCCCAGGCGGCTAAGACGACGTGCAGAGAAAGAGGTCAGTTGCATGTGAACTCCAGGACAGGAATGTTGGCTGACAGTCACGCTGACCGGGTGGCTTGATTTCAGATGAAAGAGGATAACACGCCCACGGTCACCTCGCGGCGGAGAACACCATCCACGAAGATGCGCCTGCGACTACAGACGGCGAAGCGGATTAAAGCGATTAACAGCAAGCACAAGAGCGCCAGGGCAAGGAGGAAAGAAGCGAAGCACAATGCTCAGGAAACGGATCCAGAGGCCCGCGTGTCGACAGCGATAGTCCCTCGGATAAAGAAAAATCGACTCGCAGATCCTCCCAAGGCGACATCGAAATTCAAAAAGCGTCAAATTGGCAAAACTTGGTTGCCGACACATCTGTGGCATACGAAGCGTGCACATATGACAAAGCCAAGTGAACCGCTCTGGCGAATGGCAATTCCTCTGAGTCCCACAGAGAAAAGTTATAGGCCCAGCCATCGAGCAAGTGGCGGACGAGGTGCTGTTGCATGGGATATGAGCTACATGGCTACGATTGGTTGTGATGGCGTAGAGCCTGCCTTGATTGCCATGTTGAAGGCAGTCGGATTCAGCGGGGATGATCTATGGGGCAGCAAGGGCAAAAGGTGGAGAAAGGGTGTGAGAAGTGTAAGTGGATGGGCATTTGAAAGGGACAACAATAAAAAGGCTATCACACCAATCACCGTCCTCTGGAGATCCCAAGAGAACAAGAGTTCAATTGGTAGCTCTAATGATCTCACGGTGGGCACAATCGAAGGCGAGATGAAGCATGCTGTGAGTGGCATTGCAAACAGTACATCGCTATCAAATAAGACCAAAGCGGCTAAGAGGAAAATCCTCCTCCGTGTCCATCCGTCTGCCTTTCATCAGCTCTGGATAGAATTATTCAAGGTTGCAAGTATGCAACATCCTCCAGTAGTGCTTGAAGACCTCCGTTTCGAGATTGCAAGCTTTGAGGCGACTGGACCTGGATCCACGGAAGCGCTCTGTGCAGTCTTACAACCTGCTATAGCTTCAGACGAGCCAATGCCTTCCTCAGCACAGACGTGGTTAAAGTTGTCAGGCCTCACAAATCCTGCGTCCCTTCCGTTGGGTGTGATTTTAAGTTTCAAGACATCAGATCCGCGACTAACCCATCCACGCGAGTCGATGACGATCAAGACAGACCAGGTTAGCAACGACGAGCTTACGGATCTGATCATGGATTGGCCTCCGGACAATGGGACAGTCCAGGATGATATCTTTTCTCACAAGGCCCGCAGAACAGCATCGAGAACCTTGCCCTCTCAGAAGGCGGTCAATCGGCGGAAAGGCCTGACCTTGCCTGGAGAAACTCCTGAACCACAAGAGACTGATCCTCAAATACCGGTCATACTTCTTGCATGTCGTCCCAATCCAAGTGCCAGCGGCGCACAAGGTACATGGACTGTTCTTCTACCTTGGAAGTGTTTAGATCCCATCTGGCGCTGCTTGATGTCTTATTCGCTCAGCAGTAAAGGGACCGTCAGATTTGGCGGGCTGGATGAGAAAAGACAAATTGCCCTCGAGCGAAATGAGCCGTGGTTCCCTGGTGATTTTCCGGGTACCGAAGCCGGGAAGGCTTGGGAGAGAACCGAGGCCGAAAAAAGATACGATGTCTGGAAACGCAAGCCGCCTCGTCGCAGGGTCAACTATGATGCTTTAAAGCTTGGCAACCAAGATAAGGGCGAGCATGGGACTGCCTGGGCTTGTGATTGGGACTTCTTGCTGGGGTTAGATATGGACAAGTACAATTCTCATTCGAATGTCGAGGAAACAAGTAGAACTACCAATCTTACCAGCTCGGAGGAGAGACCATCAACAGTCGAAAGCAAGGATACTGTTCACGGCCCCAGTGAGAAGCAGACTCACTCTTCAGCGACATCAGCGCCCTCAGTCTCACAACTCTCCCCCGGAAAGGCCAAGGCTGTCCTCCACTCCTCATTCAACACTCTCCCAGCTTCACTCACGAACAAGCCCCAGCTAGCAACAATTCGCATTACCCTTCTCACCCGCGGCAACCCTTCGCCCTGCGCACGCATCTACCGTCTGCCCTTCCCTTCCTCATCTGGCACATCCTTCCATCGCTCTAAATGGCTAGCCTTAGACCCGCACTCAGATCCATTCACCAAAAGCAAGAAAATCAGGACTAACTGGCGCGGCGATACCGCCGCACACTCCGCATATCCCGACGAATACGCCGACATCGATGCAATCAATTACCGACCTCCAAACATGGTGCCTGAAGCCATCGCGGAGGTCGAGAAGAAGAAGGCGGAATTGGTGGCCAAGAGGGAGAAATTCCAGAAGCAGAAACTTGAGATGAGGGCCAGAGAACGTGGAAGGGGTGAGGCGGACATGGACAGGATGACGGCGGAAGACAGAGAGAAACTGATGGAGGAGCTGATGAGACCGAGTGCGGACAAGGATCAGGAGGAGTTGGTGCCGCAGTGCCCCGGGGTTGGGGATCTGATCGGCTTCGTGACCAGTGGGGGTTACAATCTGAGGATCGGGAGAGGCACCGCCGTGGGTGCTGTCTGGGTGGAGAGGGTGCTCGACGGGTGGGCCAAGGAATCAGCAGAAGAGATGCGGACAAGGAGAAGCGGCGCAGACGCAGACGACGAGACGAGACAGGCGAAGAGCCTGCAGAGGGAGAGGAGATTGTGTGTTGTTCGCAATGCAGGGGAGACGGTCGGAAGACTCGGCCTCTGGGAGGTCTGTGAGTAGTAGCTAGTAGTAAGGAGGTGAGCAGGAGACGGCTGAAACATGGCTAGACGCATGCATGTGTGCGCGTCTCGCTGCTAGGTTGAGACAGCGATCTCGCGTTAAAAATTGTCTCTGCCTCCTAGGATATTCACTGTGAAGAACCTGGTGACTAACGTGTTCCAACTGTCTTGTGCCTGTTCTCCCGGCGCATGCTCAATCTCTCGCGAAAAAGTCTGATGTTGGGTAATTGAACAACAAAGAGTCTTTGCAATCGTATGTGAGGCATGTTCATCTCCTTATCAGCAGCTTTTGACCTGGGTATCCTAACGTCCTTAGGTGTATTCGGCTCCTCCCTTCCTTAAAGTCATGACAGCACATGTGTTGGGTTGTGCGTGTGAAGCGTTTTCAATCGATGACCCCCAGTCGTATCCTGATTGGCTGGCATCCAGGGCCGTATGAATTGCATTCGAGTTGTCTGCTTGGGCCTTTCCTTACGGGAGGAGACAAGCGGATTGCCCTTTCGTCAGTCCCATGTCGATCTTCAAAAAGACAATGTGTGCTTGATCACACCGCCCTTCTCACAATCCAAGCCCCACCCGGTTTCAATCTCCTGTAATAGCCCTCCACCAAGACATCCCTTTCAAATCCACGCTTCTCATACCACTCCATCGCCTCCTCGTTACTCTCCCACACGTGGGCGAATATGAACTGGACGTTACACCGCCTCAAGACCTCTTTCTCCCGTAATATGTTCTCCAGGAGCGCTGCGGCGACGCCGATATTGCGGTATGGCGCCAGCAGGCACAGGGCTTTGATGTAGATCTGATTGTAGATGGGATGGGCATCTTGGGGGTGCGAGGTGGCTTCCGGGTACGGTTCGAGGGAGCAGCGGATCCAGCCGATGGGGATCGCAGGCGTGAAAGCGGGGGTGTTGGGAGGGGTGTACAGCGCGATCCGGGAGATTGCTGCAGCGCAGGGGTCGGAGATGGCGTCGGCGTAGAAGGTGTCTGGATATTTGATGGGGAGGAGGGTCGAGGTCAGACGCTTGAGCGCGGGTAAATGGTCTTGTTGGATGGATGTGATGGTTATCGAGGGGCAGTGGGGGAGGGAGAAAGTTGTTTCGCAGCCTGCAAATGGTGTTGCGCTTAGGTGCTTCGTGATCGTTCCAGTCGTGTCTGCGGAACGTCGTCTTCCCTCCTCTGGCTTCTCACTCACCAAACTCCTTGCGTTGGCTCCACCGTTCGAGGCACTCAATGTCACGACTGTGGGTGACTCTGGGGGCAGCGGTTTCGTCGCCGTCCTTTCGAGCAAGACATCCTTTCCTCTGAGATCATCTTGACGTCTCGAAGGTAGTGCACTGCTCGGCTTCAAAGCAGGTAAGGAGCCTGGGGTGCCAGTCGCAGAGCTTCTCAGAAAGCTTAGGAGCGAGGTCTGTGGCATTCTCGCACGATCAGGATATGAAAAGCTACAAAAGCGCGTCTATTTGAGCAGAATGACATGTGGAGCTAGCAAGCGGGACGCGCCTAGCTTGATCTGAAGCCTAGCCATGTTAGGTTAGAGGTGACTGTCCCTGCAGAATGCTAAAATAAGCTTTCAAGTCGCGGGTGACCTTTCTGCCACGATATTTTGCCAAAATTCCACATGCTTTCTCTTTACTTTATATGTTCATGCGGGGTGCACCAAGAGATTTTCGTCAGTAGAAAAACACGCTCGTAATTTTATCATATGCAGTTATAGAGTGTCCTATGCTAATTTCTATATCAGACTACTGTAATCATCTCAGCCTGGCGTTGAGCACCCGACGGGCACCTTGTTTCTCCACGGGAATATTTATATCTCGTCAATCTGAACCTTCTATCATCTTTTCTCTAGAAGCTTCCTGATACGACTGAGCTACAGGTGTATAACAGGATACACAATACATATGGAAGAGCAATTACAGGAGTAGATTCCTGGGCCTCGGTGGAAGGAGGAGGAGGGTGCCTCCAGGGCATTTTTTGAATACTTGCTCTTTACGGTATGTACTCTTTCGGGCAGATCGTGACAG
>QQTW01004327.1_pt1 | contig 10632 bp, 12 predicted proteins | sample 1904831 | NCBI WGS metagenome assembly QQTW01 (sample SAMN09435610, study PRJNA476489) | Subsurface metagenome, whole genome shotgun sequencing project.
ATGGAAGTTGGAAAGCAGATGGCCGTGTCCTGGGGGTCTGATCCTCGTCTGGATCCCCAAGCATGGCTTTCGCAAATTTTGAAGGTTCAGCCTGCACTATATTTGATTTCTGTGTTTGTTGCGCCTCTACGTCGCTCTCCTTAGAGGTCTCTCGCGGAAGCTCAGGCGGTGGGTCAGGGCTCTTCCGTCGGCGCAACGGATACTTCCGTGTCTGACGTGCGTCCTGATCCTCAACACCCACTGGAATTTCCTCGTTCGATAGCTTGGACGCAGATCTTGAACCATTATGGCTCGCAGCTCCGGTCTTCTTGCTGTCCTGAAGCTTATCCAAAAGTGCTACAGAACTGCTCTGTTGTTTGGTTCCCCCTTCGCTAGAATTGTCTTGCTCTTTTCTCTTCCTCGCTGCTGCTAGAGCTGCCAGCTTCGACACTTTGCCATCTCGTGTGCTTGACGAGCCTCCAAGTAATCGAAGACGAGGATACAGAGGCTCGATGAGAATTTCTCCCTGTCGTTGGAAGGGGATGTCGAGCCAAGGCGAATCTTTGAAGAAGTCTACGGCAGAGAAAGGGCCAGAACAAGGCATATGAGGACAAGCAACAGGATAGCAGGACCCTGGTTTGAGAAATACTTTATTCAGCTCGGAATCTCAACTGAGAGGATCTGAAGAGATGAGCCACACGCACCATTGGGGGAACATCACCAGGGCCACGAACTAGGTAACGAGACAGTGGCAATGGATATTGGAAGACTAAAGAAAGCGGAACCACCCACCATTCACTTTCTGTTCCGGCTTCGCAGATCCGTTCTCGGTGTGTTTCTTCGTCTTCCTTGGCCGTGAAGCAGTCCGCTGATCTACTCCTCATCAAAAAAGAGTTCATTGCTATTCCTCAATGTTGAAGCCCTTACTCAGCAGCCAAGTGACAGTTTTCCCAACGTCGTAGTAATAGTGCCACAGCGAATCTTGGATTTCCTTATCCGTAACAACAATGTCTGGTCCTAAAGCCTCACGGACTTTGACAGTCCCATCCCGCATCTGCTCTAATCAGAGGCGTCCATATCTCAGCATGGGGAAAGTTCAATTCTTGGAGCGCAAGGATTCGGGTAAAGCGTAGTGCCGTAACCGTACCTTTGTCCTTCGGGCTCAGCTCTGTACAGGAACGAAAGATTAGCTTTAAGCATCCAGCCGGGATGCCTTCGCGCTGCTCATGCGAAGAATGTCTCGCATGCCTTCTACCTCATCTCCGCCCTGTACGTCATCATAGTCGTATCCATGCCCACCATCAAAATCACCCATTTCATCATCAAGATCCATAGTCTTCACCAACTTGTGCCTCGACATCTTTCGTAGTTATAGCTATTGATCTCCTAAGTCTTAACTTCTTGGATAAGGTGCGTAGGTTGAAAGAGGTAGTTAGGCCCGGGAGGCTTATTTAAGCATAAAACTAGAAGCTAACTGGATATGGATTACTTCCCACATAAGTTACCCTCGCTGACCTACCTTAAGCTACCTTGTCACTAATTGAAGCACTAGCACTGGGTCGGGTGTGCCTGGACCTCGACATAAACCCAGCGCACAATCTTGACATCTCCAATGTCTCTCCAGCCTTCAACGCTTCGCCTCTTCAGCATCATCAACTCAGCGGCCCGAGCCCGTATCCGTATCGCCGCTGAACTGAAGAAGATCCCTATCATAAACCACACCATCGATTATCCAACCACGACAGGGCGGACAGAACCCGAGGTAGCACGATACCGCCGCGACAATCCGAACCCGCTCATCCCAGGCCTCTCGGTGACATACGCCAATCAAGAGTCCTTCACCATAACGCAATCGCTCCCTATACTGGAATACTTCGAGGAGGTCTACAGCGGCGATGTACGTCTGCTACCGCCGGTGACGAACATTTATGCACGGTCGAAAGTCAGGGAATTGGCGACAACCGCGGCACACGATTCGCCACCACGTCGTGATGAATTGCCACCCGATCGAGAACTTTCAACTACAATCACTCGTCACATAGCGAGCCGTTTATCCACCTACGAAAAGATTGCCAGTCGCTCGGTGGGTACTTACTCGGTCGGCGACGAGCTGTCGCTTGCGGATGTGTGCCTCTTCGCTATGGTCACGGATGCGACTCAGCGCAATGTGGGACTCGAGCGATGGAAGGTAATCCGTAACATCATGAGGCGATTGGAGATCTTGCCAGCTTTTAGAGAGGCGGCTACGAGGGAATCAAGTCTTCGACGCTTGAAATTTGAGGGACGTCGGACAAAGAGGCTGGGCGAGAGCACTGCGTTTTGAAGTTTATCCAATTTGCCCGAATCTCGATGTACGACTAATGGCAAAGAGGACCACATAACACTAACAGTACAACATAATCCTCACATCTTCCTCAGTCCGCAGCTTTACAGATCTATCAGACTCTCCTCGACTGCCTTCGCCTGGGGCTGATGCTGTGGTGCGGGTGGGAATGCGTCGCGAGCGTAAGCGCCGAATGTCGGGTAGGGCACCTCCGATTGCTGGAACTGCTGCGATGGCTGCTGGTTCAGGGTTTGCTGGGCGTGCCATTGGTTTTGCTGTAGATGTGCGGCTTGACTGGACGATTGCTGAGTCGGGGCAACTTGGGCGTGAGTGGTTATATGCCGGTATTGTTCTGGCGAGGAGGGCTGAGGAGGAGGTGGCTGTTCGTTCATGGGGTTGTGACGCTGCTGCGTTGGAGTCGCTTGTTCCTGTTTACCGTAGTAAAAGGGGGCGACTTCTGTCGGAGGTGAGGTCATGGGTAGTTGAGGATGAGTATACGTGGAAGGGGATTCCAAAGAAGCTTGGGGCTGAGGCTGCTGGTAGTTGTGATTTTGGGGTACTGGTTCGGACATGTATGGCATGTTTTGAGCCTGCGGTGGTGATTGCGGATAGGCCTGGAAGCTGGGAGCTCGTTGTGGAGTGTAGCCATTGTACGGTTGTCGCTGTTCAGATGATGGATCGAACACTGCAGGAGTGACTCCGGGCTTCCTGTCGTACGTTTGATATTGCTGTGGATGACTATAGCCAGACTGAGGTCGAACATATGGATCTGACGGCGGCATGGCGTTGCCCGTGTAAAAAGTTTCTGCGTTGCCTTGGGCGTTGTGATAATCTTGCGGGATGGTAGGATAGATGTTCGATGATGATCGACTGGGACGATCTCTTGTTCCATAGCCACCAATAGAATGCTGGTTGTACGTACTGGACAACCGCTCTTCCAACATTCGGTCGTAGTAGCGCACAACGGTCGCTAGCTTGGCATGAAGATCTAATAGAGTATCTTAAACATTTAGCATAGGTGCAGTTAGTCTTATGGATGAAGCTCACCGTGTTTACTCATAGTCTCCCCGTAGCTCCGAGCTAACTTGGGCCTCAAAGCACCGATACTTTCATAAAGTTCCTGGATCTGCGGTTCTCGCAAGATGGTGCCAGGAGGCTGGTGCTGTAATCGGTCTACTAGAGTGGAGAAAAGATTGATGTTTTCCGCTTCAACAGCTGTTAGTTCGTAACTAGGCTTCGGCATCACGAAAACCGACGACCCATCGGTACTAGATGTCTGCTGCTTCAAGCTTGCAGCATGCCGTTTCTTTTGCTCGTGCATGTCCTGAAGTGACGCTGCTATTGCGGCTTTCAATTCTGGATCCTCGTCCTCTTCTGGTGGCTTTGGTCCTTTCGAATTATCGTTCGACATCGAAGTTTTACGCTGAGATTGTAATTGCGATTGTGGCACGTAACCTGTTCCCGAATGTCCTTTTACTTCATCTAAGCTCATCTCCAATGCCCTCTTAAGATCCTCATCAAAGCCCTCGTCCACACGTGCATCACGCGGCTGCATTGATGCAGAGCGACCAGTAGGGAGTTGAGGCTTGGTCACGGATCTTAATGCAGGTGAAGTCATAAGCTGATCTCTCTTGCTTAACAATTTCATATAGCAGCCATCGTCCACTCGCACAAATGAATGTATGCCGAGGTGAGGTAGCGGCGCCGTGTTTCTGGAGCACTGAGCATCGAAAACGTTTCCGCAATTCCGGCAATGATGCTTTCGGTTGGTGAAGCTGAAAGGTGTCCGACATCGCATGCACACATCCGAGTCGATCCACTCTGGTGGCTGAGGAAAGGTGACGACTCAGTATAACCGACCATGTAAGATAACAGGACGGTAGGAACTCACCGCGCTGCTATCGAGCATGCTACTCGATATTTCCACCTTTGGTGGAAACTGAAACCCTTCACTTTGGAGACTCCTATACGTTTGCCCGAGGTATGACAGATCAGCTCTTCCTTCTGTAGCGGTCGCCCATGCTTGTACAAGCTCCAAAATCTTTTGCTTGACGTCGTTGTTCGCCGTGAAACCACCAAACGCTTTCAATAGTGAGACCAAATTGTCCATAAATTCTCTCGAAGCGATTTCGGCGAGGAAGTGCGAGCCGCCATTTTTGACACAAGTATCCGTGAGCTAGCGAGGTGTAAGTGAATTGACTGACTTTGGTGAGATGGATGATAGCAAGTGAATTACCTACATTCAAAGCCGCAAGCTGAACATTCGGGTTACTGTGACCTATTCGCCGCTTAAGTGATCTCATAGCCTCCTTGGGCTGGACGCTCTTCGACCGAATGAGATCTGAGATTTCCAGACTGAGCGCTATGTCTTCTCTATAGTCACAAGTCAGTGGCTGCTGTCTGTAGAATCTGCATCCCGCGAGTGTTGAGGAGGTACAAGCTAGAAGAGGTCGCCCTCTCAATCTGTTCATCCAAGGCGGAGTTGGACGCGAACCACCCTGCCATCCTGTTGCACTGAATCGATAGTATATTCTAGGAGTGATTATTTGGTAAAAGACTGTTGAAGGCCGTAACTTTGCAACATTCTTAGTTGACCGAGTGTTGCCTATCTGTATGTCTTGGGTTTGAGCCGCCGATGCCGTGCTGTGTAAGGTACGTTACCACTGTGGCCCATGACGAAAGCAAGCTAAACATTAGCTGGGATAATTAGAGTTTAGCGCGCCCGGCCGGGTGATCAGCCACCATGTTGTGGCGCCTGTGTCATCCAAGTCTTCATTGATCACCCATTAACTTTTGAAGAAAGAGAAGCAAGCGCCGAGTTCGAGGCACTCTCTGTCGCCCGTGATTTTCATTGAACTAATCTTCTGGACCAACATTCAGGGCCTCAATACTACTCATCAAGCTGTCATTGACACTCGAAGTTATTCTTGTGCGAATTTCGTCCCCTCTCGACAACAGAGTCTGTCAACGTTAGGCGGCCACCAACCCTCCCTCAGTCACGTCGACCGGCTCTGAGATCTACGATATGAAGCCACATTTATTCTCTACACACAGCTACCTTCCATCATGAGTGCGGCGAGCTTTATCCATGCTCCAATGACTGCTCTCCCATATGACCAAGGTCAAAACGGCATTCCGAGCACGAGTAAGGATAGCTGGGCTGCTAGTAATGGCAGTAGCAGCGGACCGACCAACGGGGATGGGGACTTTGGTCGAAGGTTTCCACATATAAAGGATCTGGCAGCCAGAGCAGGGACACAGGTTGACAAGCATGCACCGGTATGCCCATCTTGAATTGGAGAAATGAGGATGTTGATCAGCTTTTTCGTGACATGGGCTAACACAGCCATAACATTCTCTAGATCGGGACGCTTCTCCAGAGAGCTCAGCAGTCCGCGAAGCAGGCTAACACCAACGTATCCTTTAAACGGCTGGACCTGGCCTACATCGAATACCTAATCAGCTCGGAGATCATAGTTAACCTAATTCCTCGACACAAGGACTATCCCTCACTAAATGGCGATCGTGGTGATCGGTATCGTTTATACAAAGAGTTACTGAAAGTAAGCAACCTGATGTTGTGGGTGCCTTGAACGATCCACAACTATAGTCTAACTAGCCATAGGAGAACGATGCACAGCATGCGATGTTCAAGGAGATTCGAAATATTATCGTCGAAGACAATTCTCGGAGCGGTGTAGATCCTACCAGCCATAACCCCGAAGCGTGGTCTTCATCCGTCGCAAGATCGGTGAACAGGCGGCCCCAATCAGCGGAGTTGCCTAATGGTAGTACGGGCATGGTTATGGTGCCTGAAGCACTGGGTCACCGTGCTAACACGCCATCACCGACCCCAACAATGTCTAGTAGCCCGTCGGGCCGACAAACGCATGCTCCTGGCGCCCCGCTGACGCGATCGCCTAGAGCTAAACCTCCAGTGCAACCTAAGCCTGAGGGACTGCACGGTAAGGTCGTGAATGAGGACAGTCGTTACATCTACGGGAGCAACACTTCAGCTTCATCGGATGCGCTTTCCGAGCGGTTTGCAAAGTTACGATTGCCGAAACAACCCAATGGAAGCGGATTTCAGATCTCTCGCAACCAGGAGAGAGGCGCATATATGGATTCTTCGTCTTCAAGTCATCGTATCTCTCCACGATCTGCGAGTCCTCTGTCAGAGTCTTCTACGGCAGCACATATTCAGACAGGTTTGTTAGACAAGACAAAGCCGTCGGGCCCTCGTGGTATGCCTACAACGTCAGATCCACCACCTCATCCTCCAAAAATTCCGCTCAACACACAGATCGCCGCTTCCTTGCCAAGGCCACCGAGTCCTACGTACAGCCCAGGCAGACCTCTGTCAAACTCAGCTAGCTCTTACCCCCCGCAAAGTACCACAAGGAGCGTGACAAGGTCTGACGGGAGGCCTGATTCGTACACGATACCCAACGTCTCATCACACTCACGGAAGGCCAATGGAAACGCAGAATCTTACAACCGCAAAACGGCTACTCGCCCCAGTTCTCAAGCAGCAAGTCCGCGTAGCTCGACAGACTTGCCGCCTGAGACCGGTATCAGCGCTACTAAACTCTACGACTACCTTCGGACATATAACATTTTGCTAATCGACGTTCGGAGTCGTGAAGACTTTGACCAGGGGCACATCTTTGCAAAGGCAATCATATGCATCGAGCCACTTGGCCTCCGGCCTGGAGTGTCAGCAGAAGAGCTAGAGGAGAGACTCATCATATCACCTGAAGCGGAGCAAATCTTATTCGAGCGGAGGAATGAGTTTGATGTTGTTGTTTACTACGACCAAAGCACAAGATGCGGCCAATCTCGAAGTACCCCAGCGCTTCGAGCACTCCATGATACCATATACGAGTTCAATTATTACAAGGAGTTGAAACGGCCTCCAATGTTGTTGGATGGTGGACTGGATGCATGGATCGACCTAGTCGGATATCAGGCCCTGCAGCCTTCAAGAACGGCTGCTCTGATGGGAATAACGCGTGCGGGTCGTTTTAAGAATGCGTCAGGCCGGTCGATTAGCCGGGTGCCATTGGCGAGTTCCAACTCCAGCCTGGAAGTGAGAAGGAGGAGGCTGCGTGAATACAGACCATTAAACGCGGATGAAGAGAAGGCATGGCTTGAGCAAGCAAGGAACGAAGGCGTTGAACCGCCCGAGTACCAGCAGACTACGAGCGATGGCGAGGACGACAGAGAGCAATCCACAGTCGAGATACCTCCTTCACCCCTTGTCCACAGCTACGAGGACTTCTTGCGTAAGTTCCCGGAACCGTCAGCTATTCAACAATCGATGGTCGTACCCAGACCGCCATCTCTCCCTGTCCGCTATCCGGAGCCATCTCCGATACCCAGCGCGCCTTCCCGTCCACCTCCAGCTCTTCCTCGGCCGAGTTACAGCGGCGTGTCGGAGAGAACTATTGCGCAACAGACCCAATCTTCGCATCACTCATCCTCAGTCCCGCCGCCTCTATACACGTCAAATGCCTTGGCATCGCATCTGAAACTACCGCGGACAGGGTTGATCAATTTTAGCGTTACATGCTACATGAACGCCACAATACAATGTCTCCTCGCCACAATTCCTCTGTCCCAGTTCTTCCTAGACAATCGATGGAGAGGCTTCCTCCAGAAAAACTGGAAAGGTTCTAACGGCATCATGCCCGAGATCTACGCCAACCTCATCCGAAGCATGTGGCGCAACGACGTGCAAGCCATCCGACCCAGCTCCTTCCGCAACTTCTGCGCCCGCCTCAACAAAGAATGGGGCGTAGACCGCCAACAAGACGCCAAAGAATTCTTCGACTTCCTCGTCGACTGCCTGCACGAAGACCTGAACATCAACTGGGAACGCACGCCCCTCCGGCCCCTAACCGCCGAACAAGAACTCCAACGCGAACGCACCCCCGTACACATCGTCAGCAAAACGGAATGGGATCGCTACTGCCACCGCGAATCCTCCTTCGTCTCCTCTCTGTTCGCCGGCCAACACGCGAGCCGACTCCGCTGCACCACCTGCCTCAACACGTCGACGACCTACGAAGCCTTCTACTCCATCAGCGTCGAGATCCCGCGCGACGGCCGCGCCGACATCCGCGATTGTCTCAAGAGCTACTGTCAGGAGGAGATGCTCAGCGGTAACGAGGTGTGGAAATGTCCGCACTGCAACCGCGAGCGTGAGGCTACCAAACAAATCACCATCACACGCGCCCCGCAGTTCCTGCTCGTTCATTTCAAACGCTTCTCCGCCTCCAAAACCGAACAGGCGAGGAAAGTTCATACCCCTATTGACTTCCCGCTCCATGGCCTCAATATCGAACCATACATGATCCCGCCGCCGACCCCCGACGTCGCGCGCCAAGTCGCCAAGCTCTCTGGTGGTGACGCCGCGACTGTCGATCCGGCCGTCACGCCGCCGTACTTGTACGACGCGTATGCGGTGATGAGACATCTTGGTCGGTCGGGCAATGGGGGGCATTATATTTCGCTTGTTAAGGATACTGCGAGGGGGTGTTGGCGCAAGTTCGATGATGATCGGGCGACGGATTTCGATCCGAACAAGTTAAAGGGCGATCAGAGGTTGCAGAATGAGCAGGCGTATTTGGTGTTTTATGCTAGGGCTGCGGCGAGGTAAGCTGGACCGTTGGGTCTGGGAGAGCTTGCGGGTCAGGGGTGTGCGTCGGGATCGGCATTTGATGGTCGGAGTATGGACGGCGCGTTTTAGGGATGGCATTAGTAAGGTGTTCCGGGGTGGGTGGTTTTGGGTGTTGGTATGGCCGTTTTTAGTTGGGGCGAGCGTTGATCCAGGCAAGCGATTGATCGGGTAGTAAAGCAGAGGGCAGCAACTTTACAGTCTTATATCTGGGAGGGGGTCTGGAAACTCTGCATCATGGAGCGAAGCGTAGCGTTGTGCATTTACGAATTCATGTGTTCCCTCGATGTTTGCTTCCATGGCCGACACGGATGATAAGAGGTTCATGATACTCGGCCTAGATATCATCTGAATGCAATACGTCGTAACGCAATGTTGCTTGAGTCTGATCTTAGACGAACATGTAGCTCTGCCCTCTCTATCCCAGGCACCAAATCTCCCCGCGCCGCTTGAATTATCCACTGTAGGACCGAACATACCTACCGTGCCCGTCCACCGCCAATATCCTGACCTATCTACAAACGAAAAGGCGCACGTCAGCATCTTTCTCCGACAAGCCCTCACCCCCGCACCCTTCACCACTGAGCAGAAACCAACCTAAAGCACCACAACACAGAGCAACACGAACCGACCATACCCAACGCAAGAAAAGAAGAATTGAGAAAGGGGAAGAACGAACCCTATAACCCCCAATCTTCTCCCACTCGACCCTCTGCCTCGTAACAGGCAACTGCCTCCTCAACCCCTTAAACGCGCCCTCACTCAGATTCCCAAACGCCCGGTTCAATTCCTCCTGGTACTTTTTCTCCGCTTGGGCGATTTGCTTCATTATTTCTGTTGCCGAGGGGGTGGATGATGAGGAAGAGGACGAGAGGGGAAGGGAGAGGGATTTGTTGGTTAGGAGGCGCACGTTGCCGTCTTCATAGTAGTGAACGTCGACTTTGATTGTTCCGGTTAGGGTGTTGAGTGAAGAGGGGGAGGGGGAGAGGGGGAGGGTGTAGGTTGAGCGCCAGCGGCCGTTCCTGGTGGGGTGATTAGTTTGTTGGTGGTTTTTCTGCTGCATTCGACCCACGTCGAGGTGGCATGTTGGAGAATGAAGTGAGGAGGGAAGAGGGAGCGAGAGAAGGAGGAGGTACCAGAAATTATTCGGACTGTATTTATTAGCCACCAGCACTATGGCGATTGCACTGTCGGAGTCGACGGGGTAGACGCCGTAGGAGGATGAGGGGTAGTGTTCGCGAGCGTGCGTGGAGAGGGATTTGAGGATGGATTTTCTGCGGTTGCGACGTCAGTCGCGTTGTTGTCACGTCGCCGAAGACCCATAGTTTGGATCCTTGGGGAGGACCTCAGAAGGGGGAACTAGGGGCACGCTGCGTACATGAGGTCCGAATGCTGTGACTCCAGCATGTGGCTTTGTATGGCTGAAGCTTCCTGTGTCTTACGTCAACGTGGTTTTTCCTCTTGCACCGTACTTTGGTCAAAGGACGTAAGAGCAAATACTGCCCCACATGTGAATGGACGGACGTACTTGCATAGCATGATCGACCATAAACGAACTCTGGCTCTCAACGTCGTAATACCTTCCCTCACCCAACGCGTTGTGAGTACTGATAACAACCTAGCCATACTCATCTCAGCATAGAACCTCACC
>QQTW01004328.1_pt1 | contig 10631 bp, 3 predicted proteins | sample 1904831 | NCBI WGS metagenome assembly QQTW01 (sample SAMN09435610, study PRJNA476489) | Subsurface metagenome, whole genome shotgun sequencing project.
GAAAACATCGCTGAATTTTGGGAAAACCTGAAAAATGGTGTAGAGTCTATCACTACCTTTACCAATGAAGAGTTGGTCGCTGCTGGTATTGACATCGCGCACCACCCAGATTACGTACGTGCCCGTGGCATCCTCCAAGATGTAGACAAGTTCGACGCCGATTTCTTCAACATGACGCCCAAAGAGGCAGAATTAACTGATCCTCAACACCGCCTGCTGTTAGAAACAGCCTGGGAGGCAATGGAAAACGCTGGCTACGGAGCAGAGCATAGCGGTTCGGTGGGAGTGTATGCTGGCATGTCCAAGAACACCTACTTCCTCTCCAACCTTTACCCTAACCGCGATCGCATGCCGATCGTCGATGCCTTCCCCACTGAGATGGGTAATGAGAAGGATTATCTTGCCACCCGAATTTCTTACAAGCTCAACCTAACTGGTCCTAGCATCAACCTCAGCACTGCCTGTTCCACTTCACTGGTGACGACTTATCATGCCTGTGAAGCGCTGCTTAACTACCAATGCGACATGGCGTTGACAGGTGGCGTCTGCGTGAAGGTGCCGCAGGCGAAGGGTTATTGGTATGAAGAAGGTTCCATTGGCTCCCCTGACGGACACTGTCGCCCCTACGATGCCGAAGGAAAGGGGACTGTGTTTAGTAATGGTGTGGCAATGGTGCTGCTAAAGCGGCTGGACGATGCACTGAAAGATAGCGACCAGATCTACGCCGTCATCAAGGGCATTGCCATTAACAACGATGGCTCCACCAAAGTTGGTTTTGGGGCTCCTAGCGTCGATGGTCAAGCTGAGGCAGTTATTATAGCACAGGCACTAGCTAAGGTTGAGCCAGAGACGGTTTCCTACATTGAAGGGCATGGAACTGCCACCCCGCTTGGCGATCCGATCGAAGTTAGTGCCTTGACTCAGGCATTCCTGGCTGGCACTGATGCCAAAGGTTTCTGTGCCTTGGGTTCTGTTAAGTCAAATATCGGTCATCTGGATGCTGCTGCTGGTATAACAGGCTTAATCAAAACAGCGTTGGCCCTTAAGTACAAGCTCCTGCCACCCAGCCTCCACTTTGAAAAGCCCAACCCTAAATTTGACATTGAAAATACACCCTTTTATGTCAACACTAAACTGACCGACTGGGAGTCAGGGAAGACACCTCGCCGCGCTGGGGTGAGTTCCTTTGGCACAGGTGGTACTAATGCTCATGCGGTACTCGAAGAAGCGCCTATTCCTGAACCCTCAAATCCATCCCGCTCCTGGCAACTCCTGCAGCTTTCTGCCAAAACAGCAACTGCTTTGGAGATAGTCACAGCCAATTTCCTTCAGTACCTGAAGCTGAATCCAGATTGTAATCTTGCCGATGTGGCTTACACCTTGCAGGTAGGTCGCAAAAGTTTTCCGCATCGTCGCATCTTAGTTTGCCAAGAGCTACGTGATTCAATCAATACCATAGAATCCCTTGCTCCAAGGGTCGTGACCCAGTTCCAGGAGCGCAAGCATAGAACTGTAGTTTTTATGTTTCCAGGGCAGGGCTCCCAGTACGTGAACATGGGGCTAGAGCTGTATCAGAGCGAACCCGTCTTCCGAGAGCAAGTAGATCTCTGCACTGAAATTCTCAAACCTCTACTGGGAAGAGACTTACGTCATGTACTGTATCCCAGTGACGGTCGGGTTCAAGAAGCCATGCGCCAACTCAAAGAAACCTCCATTGCCCAACCGGCAATCTTTGTGATTGAATATGCGTTGGCTAAAATGTGGATGACTTGGGGTATCCAGCCAGAGAAGATGATCGGCCACAGCATCGGTGAATTTGTGGCGGCTTGTCTAGCTGGCGTTTTCTCTTTAGAAGATGCTCTGGCGCTCCTGGCAGTCCGAGGACGATTGATACAAGACCTGCCAGGCGGTTCCATGCTGGCAGTGCCGCTGCCAGAGCAAGAAGTCCTCCTTCTCCTAGAACCCAACCTCTCGCTGGCTGCCATCAATAGTCCCTCCAACTGTGTCGTTTCAGGTCCTAATGAGGCGATTGAGGAGCTAGAGCAAAAGCTCATGCAACGAGAAATTGCTAGTCGTCACCTCCACACCTCCCATGCTTTCCATTCAGCAATGATGGAACCCATCTTGGAAACATTCACGGCAGAGGTTTGTCAGGTCAGACTGAACCCACCCCAGATTCCATTTTTATCTTCTTCTACAGGTAACTGGATCTCGTCAGAGCAAGCAACTGATCCGTCTTATTGGGCGAGACACCTGCGCCAGACCGTTCGATTTGCCGATGGTCGACAGGAGCTGGCGAAGATACCGGATCAGGTGTTGTTAGAAGTTGGACCTGGCAACACCCTCACCACCCTGGCACAGCATCCCGCCTATAAAGTACCGGCTCAGGTTGTTCTCTCATCCTTAGATCATGTACTTGACGACCACCAAGATGTTGCTTGCTGCCAGAAAGCTTTGGGCAAACTTTGGCTTGAGGGGGTTGTGATCGATTGGTCTGGCTACTATGCCCACGAGCGGCGATGTCGAATCGCGCTACCAACCTATCCTTTTGAGCGCAAGCGCTATTGGATCGATCCACCGAAAACCGAAAACCACAGCAACTCGCTCCCATCTACTATTCCAATTCCTTTGGAAGCTCAAGTTGCCAGCCACACAGCAGCAGAAACAGAACCTGCGTTTAAACAGGAAAATCCCGTGCCTACCAAGTTGAATCTTGTTTGTACTTCCTCTCGCCAAGAGCGCATCTTAGCAGATTTACAGAGCGTCATGTATGACTTAGGGGGTCTGGAATCTGACCAGATTAATGTCAAAGCAACGTTTCTAGAATTAGGTTTCGACTCCTTGTTTCTCACTCAAGCCAGTATAGCCTTCAAGAAAAAGTTTGGGGTTAAGGTCACTTTCCGTCAACTACTCGAACAAACACCAACCCCTGAGACTCTAGCAGAATACATTGATATACAACTGCCGCCGGAAGCACTCCCGGCTGTTGCTCCATTACCGGCAGTCACCCCTCCAACTATTGGCGTACCTGTAACTACGCAGTTGTCAGTGCGTCCAGTATTGTCCGATATGGGCGAAGTAGCAGCCCCATCGGGTTCAACCTTGGAGCGGGTGATCAGCCAGCAGCTCCAGGTCATGACACAACAACTTGAGATATTACGTAATAACGGTGGTATGACCCAGGGGATACCTATCCCTCAAGAGTTGGTGTCAATCCAGGACAACGTCCAACCCCAACTTGGGAGTAACGGGATCAAACTCATTCAGACCCTAGTTGCTAAGGCGACTGATACCACGCCTGCTCAGGAAAAAGGAACTGACAAACTGCAGCGGTTTGGCTCCTGGAAACCCTTTGATAAATCAGCTACTCAAAGCTTGAGCCCACGACAGCAAAAGTATCTAGACGACTTAATTGCGCGCTACACTACTCGGACTCCAACGTCTAAACAGATTACGCAGACCCATCGCCCTCATTTGGCTGACCCTCGTTCAGCCTCAGGGTTCCGAGCCGCTTGGAAAGAAATGGTCTATCCCATTGTCGCTGTGCGATCGTCTGGAGCCAATCTGTGGGACGTTGACGGAAACAAGTACATTGACGTACATTCGGGATTCGGCTCGGTTCTTTTCGGTCACTCTCCAGAATTTATCAGGCAAGCTGTGGAGGAACAACTCAAGCAAGGAGTGCAGATTGGACCTCAGTCAACCCTGGCTGGGGAGGTAGCTACGTTAATTTGCGAGCTGACGAGTACGGAACGTGTCACGTTCTGCAACAGCGGCTCTGAAGCGGTATTGGCAGCAATGCGGGTGGCTCGAACCGTTACCGGACGTAACAAGATTGCCACATTTACCAATGATTATCATGGCATGTTCGATGAAGTCCTAGTTCGGTCAGTCACTATTGGTGGTAAATCATGCTCTATTCCTGTAGCTCCAGGAATACCATCCCAAAAGGTGGAAAATATCCTGGTGCTGGAGTATGGCAACCCTCAATCTTTGGAAATTCTGAAAGAACACGCCAGTGACTTGGCTGCCATTCTGGTTGAGCCTGTGCAGAGTCGTCACCCAGACCTCCAACCCAGGGAGTTCCTGCATGCGTTGCGGGAATGGACGGAGAAAGAGGAGATTGTACTGATCTTCGACGAGGTGATCACGGGATTCCGACTCCACGCTGGTGGTGCTCAGGCTTGGTTTGATATCCAAGCGGATCTCGTCACTTATGGCAAAATCATCGGGGGTGGGATGCCGATGGGGGTTCTGGCTGGCAAGGCTGCATTTATGGATGCGTTGGATGGCGGGATGTGGAACTACGGGGATGACTCGTTTCCGGAAGTCGGGGTGACCTACTTTGCTGGAACTTTTGTCAGGCATCCTCTAGCACTTGCTGCAGCTTTGCCAGTACTCAAGCACCTGAAGCAGAGCGGACCTCAGTTACACGAACAGTTAAACAAAAAGGCCGCTCAATTCGCTGCAAACATGAACGGATACTTTGAACGTGTCCGTGCCTCCATTCATCTTGAGCAATCTGCCTCACTACTGATCTTTAAATTTCTAGAAACGCTGGAGTTTTCGAGTTTGCTCTTCTTCTATCTGCGAGAAAAGGGCGTGTATATTTTGGAAGGTGGCTCTTTCTTTCTAACTGTGGCTCACACAGATGAAGATCTAGCATTCGTGGCGCAGGCTATCAAGCAAAGTGTGGCAGAGATGCAAGAAGCTGGTTTCTTGCCTGGAGGAATTCCAGATGCTACCTCAGTAGACCCAAAAAAACAAGATGGAGTAGCGTTTCCCAGCCAGTACCCTACTCCCCAACGGTTTCCCTTGACGGAAGCGCAAACTGAAATCTGGCTGGCATCACAAATGGGGAAGGAAGCATCCTGCGCCTTCAATGAGACGCTCGCGCTACAACTGACAGGGCCGTTAAACCTCGAATGTTTACGGCAGGCTGTTCAAGTCGTTACTGCTCGTCATGAAGCGTTTCACCTCCGCTTTAGTCTAGACGGGGCTTATCAGGAAACTACCCCGCCCGTTGTCATTGATATACCATTACAAGACTTTTCTACCCTGGAGCAAGCCACTAAGGATGCCAAGGTGGCAGAGATTCTCAAGCAAGAGGCATCTGAGCCGTTTGATCTGTTTAATGGTCCGCTCCTGCGGGTACAAATCATTAATCTGGTGCAACAAGAGTATCTCTTAGTATTCTCTGCTCACCACATTGTATTTGATGGCTGGTCCTCAGGTTGGCTGCTGCATGAACTCAGCATTGTATATTCAGAAACTTGTCAGGGGAAGTCATACCAACTACCTGAACCCACAAGGTTTAGCGAATATGTCATTGTACAAGCGGCTGATCAGGAGAATAGTAAAGCTGAGGCTTACCAGTACTGGGTAGACCAATTTGCTGACACGCCCGCCGTTTTAGAGCTACCTACAGATCGCCCTCGCCCCCCTTTTAAGTCATATCGGGGTGGAACAGTTAAACGAACTTTTGACCCTGCGGTTTATCCAGCCATCAAGCAAGTGGCTCTAGAACAGCGTGCAACTCTGTTTGCCATCCTCCTAGCAGCCTATCAAGTGTTGTTGACTCGTCTATCAAGGCAGGAAGACATTGTGGTTGGGGTATCTGCTGCTGGGCAGGCGATGACAGGAGAGGCTGCCCTCGTTGGACATTGCGTCAATTTGTTGCCAGTCCGCTCACGATGTGACTTCGATTCTAGCTTCCGAGATTTCTTAGCTGCGATTAAGACCAGAATTCTGGATGCTTACGATCATCACCCATGTACGTTTGGTGGAATTCTCCAGCACTTGCAGCTGCCCCGAGACCCCAGCCGCTTGCCTCTGATTGATGCAATCTTCAATCTCGACCCCAAACTCATAGGACATGGTTTTCATGGACTAGAAGCCAGCCTGTCACAATCTACTAAAACCGCCGTTAACTTTGATCTCTTCCTGAATATTAATGAGGTAGATGATGGTCTAACAGCAGCTTGGCATTACAATACTGATCTATATGATGAATCTACCATCCAAAGATGGATTGGTCACTACGAAACTCTGCTGAAGGCGATCGCCGCTGACCCTAACCAGACTCTTGGTACTCTTAACCTACTGTCAGAAGTAGAGCGTAATCAGATCACAATTTCCTGGAATGACACTCAGGCTGATTATCCCCAAGATATATGTATTCATCAGCTATTTGAAGCCCAGGTAGAACGGACACCCGATGCCGTGGCAGTTGTCTTTGAAGACGAGCAACTGACGTACCGGGAGCTAAATAGCCGTGCGAATCAACTGGCACACTATCTGCGATCGCTGGGGGTAGGTCCGGAGGTGCTGGTGGGCATCTATCTAGAGCGCTCAGTGGAAATGGTGATCGGGTTGCTAGGTATTCTTAAAGCTGGCGGGGCTTACGTGCCACTAGACGCCGCATATCCGCAAGAGCGTCTCGCCTTCATTTTGGCAGATGTTCAAATATCTGTGCTGTTAACCCAAGAGAAATTGGTGGCATCTCTGCCTAAACATACTCAGGTAGTCATTTTGGACGTTGATGGGGAAGGCATTGCGCAACAGAGGCAGGAGAACCCGACCAGTCAGTCTACGGCTAGTAATCTTGCTTACGTAATCTATACATCTGGTTCTACAGGTAGACCTAAGGGTGTGGGCATCGAGCATCACAACACCGTCACTTTGTTGCACTGGGCAAGAGAGGTTTTTCCTCCAGAGGCTCTCACAGGTGTGCTAGCTTCCACTTCTATCTGCTTCGATCTCTCGGTCTTCGAACTGTTTGTTCCCCTTAGCTGGGGGGGGCAAGGCTATCTTGGCAGAGAACGCTTTGCATCTAACCACTTTAACCACAGCTAAAGACGTTACCCTGATCAATACGGTTCCCTCAGCCATAGCTGAGTTACTGAGAGTTAAGGGTGTGCCACCATCAGTGCATACAGTTAATTTAGCCGGTGAGCCTCTCCGAGCGCCACTCGTAGCACAGCTCTATCAGCAGGAGACGATTCGGTGCGTCTTCGATCTCTACGGTCCCTCTGAAGACACTACATATTCTACATTTGCTTTAAGAAGTGAGAAGGGACCAGAAACTATCGGTCGGCCTATTGTCAACACGCAGCTTTATCTCCTTGATGCCCAGATGCAACTGGTGCCCATTGGGGTTCACGGTGAACTGCATATTGGTGGTGCTGGCCTAGCCCGATGCTATCTCAACCGTCCGGAGCTAACTGCCGAAAAATTTATTCCTAACCCTTTCAGTCAAGAGCCGGGAGCAAGGCTGTACAAGACTGGTGATCTAGCTCGTTATCTACCGGATGGCAACATAGAGTTCCTGGGTCGCATTGATAGTCAGGTGAAGATTCGGGGCTTTCGCATCGAACTGGGCGAAGTCGAAACAGCCCTAGGTCAACTCCCAGGGGTACGGGAAGCTGTGGTCTTAGCCCGGGAGGACCGCCCTGGCGACAAACGCCTAGTCGGCTATGTTGTCCCGAACCAGGAAGTTCTCACAACCGATCAACTGCGCCACTTCCTTAAGGAAAAACTGCCCGCTTACATGGTGCCTTATGCCTTTGTGATGCTGGAGGCTCTGCCACTAACACCCAACGGCAAGGTAGACCGCCGAGTTCTGCCAGCGCCTGACGAAGTCAGACAACCAGAAGAAACCTTTGTCGCCTCCCGAGATGAGTTAGAACTCCAGCTAACAGAAATTTGGGAAAAAGTATTAGGCATTGAGCCTATTGGTGTGAGAGATAACTTCTTTGAGCTTGGGGGGCATTCCCTGCTAGCCGTGCGCCTGTTCGCACAGATCGAGCAGACATTTGGCAAGAACTTTCCCCTAAGTAGCCTCTTCCAGGCACCGACGATCGAACAACTGGCTAGCATTCTCCGTCGTCAAGAAGAATCTTCAGCCCCTTGGTCCTCCTTAGTGACGATTCAAGGTAATGGTTTCAAGCCACCTCTTTTCTGCATACATGGAGGTGGTTCTAATGTCCTCATCTACCATGATTTGGCAAGATATATGGGACTAGAACAACCAGTTTATGGGTTACAAGCAAAGGGGCTAGACGGCAAAGAAGAGCCCCACAGACGAATTGAGGACATGGCGGCTGAATATATCAGACAAATGCGTTCTGTCCAACCAGAGGGTGCTTATTTTCTGGCAGGTTTATCCGCTGGAGGTAACATAGCCTTGGAGATAGCCCAGCAACTCCACGCGCAAGGTCAGCATGTAGCTGTGTTAGCTATGTTTGATAGCTACGGTTCAGATAGTTTCGAATTACTGCCACCGATACCGCGACTACTATCAGTGTTACGTTATGCCACACGCTACTCCCTTCCTCGTTTTGTGGGTAAGCTTAGACAACTAGAACCTAAATCAGCGCTGACTGAAGTTTTAGAGAAGATGAGGTTTTTCCAAAGCATTAGCAATGAGCAAAGCAGTAAAGTAACGGTGGGGAAACTTGAATTTGAACGACCGACTGATGGCATCTGGAGTCCCAGCAATAGTAGCTATCTTGAGCGCTGGATAGATAATTTTAGCATGTTCATCTTGGAATCTTCTCCTTGGGCCTTTTTAACTCCGAAGACTGAGTTGCAGAGTATTGGCGGTTCCCTGCCTCATGCCCTTCAAAAGATTGAAGAGGCTCATAGCAAAGCTCAAAAGGCGTATGTACCGAAAGTCTACCCTGGTCGTATAACCGTCTTCCGAGCTAGCGAGCGTCCTCCTGGATATTACACTGACCCTCAATTAGGCTGGGGCGAGATAGCTGCTGGCGGAGTGGAGATCTACGATGTTCCTGGTCATCATTCATCCATAGTCACATCACCAGTCCTGGTTGAAAAATTGAGATCTTGCATAGATAAGGCATTGGCAACATGAGATTAAGCTATGAGTTGCAGGCTGATGCGTAAATCTCCATCAACCGCCGATAGTTCTCCTGAGCGGTGTACTTGGACTCAAACTCGGTTCGCACCTCCCGGCGCATTTGGGCAAGCTTCTCTGGGTGGGCTAATGCCCACTCGACCTTACTAACTAAGTCCTCTGGGTCTCCGGGACGAAAGCGGAGTCCAGTACGACCAGGTTCTACCAACTCTGAGATTGCCCCAATTTCAGAAGCAATTACTGGAGTGCCTCTGGCAAAAGCCTCGATCGCAACTCGCCCAAAGGTTTCATACCACTCGGAAGTGAAGAGTAGAAAGGCTGCATTCCCCATAAATTCGTAGACTTCCGCCAAAGGCTTCCGCCCGAGCCACTCTACCCCCGGCACTTTCTCCACCGCTTCAGCCACTTGCCCAGCTAGGGGACCATCGCCCAAAATTTTGAGGGGGATCTTGCTACCCAGTTGATTCCAAGCAGTGAGCATGGTTCCTAACCCTTTCTCTGGCGAGAGCCGTCCCACAAAGAGAGCATACCCTCCGCTGCCGTTACCAGGTCCAGGATCGGGATGGAGAAAATTGGTTTTAAACGCAATCTTCTCCGCTGGCAGGCCACCCTCAACAAACTTATTCAAAGCAAATTGGCTGTAAGCAATAAATACATCCACTGCATTTGCCCAGGTTTTCAGAAGAGAGTGCATGCTAAGCATCGCTACCACTCCCCCGCTTGCTATGCGACTTCCCCGATAGCAGGCGTGAACAATGCCGGGCCAAGGGGTAGGTTGCCCCAAGCAGTCCTCGCAGACACGCCCGCTGCGGAAAAACAAACCATTGGGGCACAGCAGACGGTAGTTATGCAAAGTTTGGATGACTGGCACTCCCTCAGCCTTGGCTGCGTAGTAGGCTGCTGGGGAGATCAGGGGAAAGGTGTTATGGAAATGGGCTACCTGAGGCCGCTCCCGGCGGATAAGCGCCCGTAGGTCCTGATAGACCTTGCTATTCCACACCGTATCCTTGGCCAGTGCAAAGGAGTTAGCGCCCTCAATTTGGTGGTTGTCCATAGTGTAGTGCAACACCTGATGACCGTAAGTTTTTAACAAATCAGACTCTGTGGCAAAAATCTGCTCTTCGCCGGAGAAGGGACTAGATACCTTGCTTGCAGCTTGGGAGCTATTGGGGGGTAAGGTGCCCCTCAAAATTGTGGGAGATGGACCTCTATCAAACTGGGTGGCTGAGACGGCTGCGAGACTTTCGTATATAGAGTGGCTAGGACGTAAGTCAGTGGAGGAAGTCTATGCGTTGATGGGGGAAGCTATAGTTTTGATCTTTCCATCATTGTGGTATGAAACATTTGGTCGAGTAGCAGTAGAGGCATTTGCTAGGGGTACCCCTGTGATTGCTGCCAAGATCGGGGCGATCGCTGAACTGATTGCTAATGGTCAAACCGGGCTCCACTTTCGTCCTGGCGACTCTGAGGACCTGGCGGCAAAGGTAGAGTGGGCTTTGGCGCATCCAGGGGAACTTGCGCGCATGCGCCGGGAGGCTCGGACCGAGTTTGAAGCCAAATATACCGCAAAGAAGAACTACCAAAGGCTGATGGAGATCTACGCATCAGCCATTAACAAGTAGCCCACAGGCTGTAAGCAAATTGTGGCTGGAAAAATTAATTAGATAAAAGTAAATCTTTGAAGTGAGTTTATCCCTCAATGCGCATTCTTATCGTTCATAACTATTACCAGCAACCCGGTGGCGAAGAGCAG
>QQTW01004329.1_pt1 | contig 10630 bp, 6 predicted proteins | sample 1904831 | NCBI WGS metagenome assembly QQTW01 (sample SAMN09435610, study PRJNA476489) | Subsurface metagenome, whole genome shotgun sequencing project.
AGCGCGTTGCGGGGGTTCCCCCCGTTGTAGCGTCTGGCGTCGCGTCTCTACATCCTCTAAATCATCACGAAAAATCCTTAACCGAGCAGTATTGGATTCTATGCAAATGATAAGGTTAAAAACATTATCTAAATTATTTGTAAAAAATTTCCAATCGGTATTCGATGAAGATAATTATAAGTTATAGTTATTGCTTATATAATTATATGTAATATTTAGCAGCTTGAAATTGAAATTATTAGAGCCTAACTAACTTACTTGTTTACGATATTAAAGCTGCAATCGTACCGCCCGACAGTATTTACTTGTTTGTAGTAGCAATTCTACTGATGGCATTTAAAAAAATATCTACTTTCCTAGTAATATTTAAAGACTTACTGATATGCTAAGAGTTAACATCAAGAAATCTTTGCATAAATACTCATAAGTTAAGTTTTTTATGCTGAAAAAAAATAAATTTTTATTCGGATACTTACTTTTAGGAGCAACTTTATTAATAGTATTGTCTAGCATTACAACCCGGTCAACACCTGGAATAGCAGCGAAGGTGACATTTAGACCACCTGGCGATCGCGCTCCGAAGACCTCGTCGGGGGCTGCATCTCGTGATGCATCGGCTTGTATTGCGAATCAAACAGGTGCGGCAGTGACACCTTTATTACCAACAACTAATATTGGTTTAACAATGGCGGAACGTCCGACAGTATTTGTTTATGTTCCGCAAACTAATGCAAAAAAAGCATTTTTTAGCATTCAAGATGAAGAAAGCAACCATATTTACGAAAGTAGCGTTAGCCTACTTCAAAAACCGGGTGTAGTGGAAGTTAAACTTCCAGAGGACGCTCCCGGATTGAAAATAGGTAAAAATTACAAATGGTCTTTGGTGATGATTTGCACCGCAGATTTAGAACCAGATAGTCCGTTTGTGAGTGCATGGGTTCGTCGAGTTAAGGCACACCCCGTAAACAATTGGGATGCAACGCTAGAGTCGGCATCTTTATTAGCCCAAATCGGCATTTGGTACGATACGCTTTCAACTTTAGCACAGCTACGGCGCAATCAACCAAATAATCAAGCTGCTTTAGCTTCATGGCAAGAGTTATTGGAGTCAGTTGGACTGAATGCGATAGCGAAGCGCTGCTGCCTTGCGGCAGTAAGCAAGCAAACCACTGATTAATTAAAACTTGTCATTTAAGTAGAACGGTACTAAAAAACCTAACTAGTATAGCTGTTATTTGTCCGTTGTCATTAGTCAAAGGCATCGGATTTTGAGCAGTTTACATTTCTTAATGTAGTTAGTTTTATTTCCGCCAACCTACTTATAGGCAAGATGCAGTCAACCGACGTAATTAATAACAATAAACAGGCGGATGTGGTCTAAATTAAAACAGCTACTTTGGCAATGGCGTGTTGTCCTTGTAACATCCCCTACTGTTGCCATCTTTATTATTTTGGCAAACATGTTAGGAGCATTCCATTTGCTCGAATGGGCAACGCTGGAACGATTTTTTGCACTACGTCCGCAAAAACCGCATTCCTCGCCTATTCTCGTCGTCGCAATCGACGAACAAGATTTTAGTCAAATCGGCAAAGGGGAGATTCCCGATGCTGCTCTAGCCGATGCTATCAAACGAATTCGGGCTGCGAAACCTGTGGCGATTGGCATGGATTTATACCGCGACTTGCCAATTGAGCCGGGTCATCAAGAGTTCGTAAAAGTCATGAAAACTACACCCAATTTGATTGGAGTCAAGAAAATTATTGAGAAACAAGTGGCTCCACCTCAGATTTTATCTCAACATGACCGCGTTGGATTGGCGGATATGGTTTTAGATAGTGATGGTAAAGTACGACGCGGTTTACTGAGTGCCGAGGTTAACAAGGGCATCGTCGATACGGGCTTGGCAGCGCGGTTAAGCGTCATGTATGCCGAATCCAAAGGGATTAATCTAGAGGCATTAGATAACAAACAAACAATATTGCGTTTGGGTAAAGCAGTATTTATACCGCTCCAAAAACATCAAGAGTTCAACTATTATGGAGCCGATTTAGGTGGATATCAAATTTTATTAGATTTTCGCGGCTTTGAAGATAGTTTTGATACAGTGAATTTACGTGATATATTATCAAACTCAGTATCAAATAATAAAATACGCGATCTGCGCTTCGCAGCAGCGCTTCGCTATCGCATTGTTTTAATTGGTGTCACTGCCTCTAGTGGCAACGATTTTTTCAGTGTTGGTTATAGACGCAGTTGGGCTAGCGAGAACGAACGGATGCCTGAAGTGATAGTTCATGCCAACTTGATCGGTCAAATATTGAATGCGGCAATTGACGGCAAACCCTTACTGCGCGGATGGTCTGTTGCTGCTGCTCTTGCGTGGGTGTTGTGGTGGTCGCTAGTTGGTAGCGCTATTAGCTGGCTGTTACTTGAGATACATGTTTCCAGAAGGGGTCTGATTCCGGGGTTGCTGTTTTTAACTATTATTTTTTTTAGTATTAGTATTATTGCGGTTGGTTACGTCATATTCTTAACTAGTTATTGGGTTCCTTCAGTTTCGCCAATTTTGGCTTTATTTATATCTGCAATTTTTACAACTATTTTTCATAAGCAATCGCAACTCGAACAAGCGAATCAGCAGCTGCAAGAATATTCTCGCACCTTAGAGCAAAAAGTCAGCGATCGCACTTACGAACTTGCCCTGGCTAAAGTCGTTGCTGATCTGGCAAACCAAGCTAAGACCGAGTTTATTGCGAACATGAGTCACGAGTTGCGTACACCACTAAATGGAATTTTGGGATACGCTCAAATTCTTCAACGTTCCCAAACTATCAACGAAGTTGAACGCAATAGAGTTAAGATTATTCACGAATGCGGTTCGCACTTGCTGACTCTCATCAACGATATTTTAGATTTGTCAAAAATTGAAGCTCGTAAATTAGAATTACATAACAGCAATTTTCATTTTCGCTCGTTTTTAACTGGTGTTGTTGAGATGTGTCGAATTCGTGCCGAACAAAAAAGTATTTTGTTTGTTACCAATCTCGACTCACAAATTCCAATTGCTATTTGTTGCGATGAAAAGCGCTTGCGACAAGTTTTGATTAATTTAATTGGTAATGCCATCAAGTTTACCGAAAACGGCAAAGTTACTTTCAACGTTAAAAACATTGACTCCCCAATTACAGTTACTAACCATCAAATTCGTTTTGAAATTATCGATACTGGAGTTGGAATGACTCCCGAACAGTTACCTAAGATTTTTTTACCGTTTGAACAATTTGGAGAAAAGCTTTATCAAGCTGAAGGAACTGGATTAGGTTTAACGATTAGCTCTCAAATTGTCGAATTGATGGGTAGTAAAATCCACGTTGAAAGTAAGTTAGGATTCGGTAGTAAGTTTTGGTTCGATTTAAATTTAACTATTTCCCAAGAATGGATACAACCTGTATCAACATCTCAAAATCAGAATATTATCGGAATTCGCGGTCGTAGAAATAAAATACTAATTGTGGATGACCAATGGGAAAATCGTTCGGTCATTTTAAATTTGCTTGTACCAATCGGTTTTAGTTGTTTTGAAGCTAGTAATGGTAAAGAAGCACTACTTCAAGTCAAAGAAAATCATCCAGACTTGATAATTACTGATTTAGCAATGCCTGTTATGGATGGATTTAAGTTGATAAGAGCTTTAAGAAATAATTCTAATCAAAGATTAATAATTATCGTTTCTTCTGCAAGTGTATTTGAAACCGACCGAAATAATAGTTTAGCAGCCGGAGGTGATGATTTTTTACCAAAGCCAGTACAACTAGATAAATTATTGAAACTTTTGGAGCAATATTTAGGTATTGAGTGGGTTTATAGCGATGTTTTAAAATCCGGAAATATTTACAACTTTGATGACATTGATGTTGCACTACCTGAATCTGAGATTGATAAAATTCTCGATTTAGCAAGGCGAGGAAATATTAAAAGTATACTGACATATCTTGATGATTTGGAAAAAAATGAAAAATATCTACCGTTTGTTATTACAGTTCGCAATTTAGCAAATAACTTCCAAGTCAAAAAAATTAAAGAGCTTATTTTAAAGATTAAGGAGAATTATAGATGAATTTATTTTCGGAACAAGCAACTATATTAATAGTAGATAATAATGAAAATAATTTAAAAGTTTTATGTGAAGCAATTGCAGATTCTGGATGGGAAATTTTAGTTGCTACTGACGGTGAAAGTGCAATCGAACAAGCTGAATATGCTCAACCGGATTTAATCTTATTAGATGTGATGATGTCTGGCCTTGATGGGTTTGAGACTTGCCAGTATCTCAAAGCTAATTTAAAAACATGTGAAATTCCGATTATTTTTATGACGGCTCTTTCTGATACTATTGATAAAGTTAAAGGGCTTTCTATTGGTGGAGTTGATTACGTTACTAAACCATTTCATACCGAAGAAGTTTTAGCGCGGATTAACGTACATCTCAGGCTACATACTTTAGCGAAACAGCTTGAAGACCAAAAAAACGACTTAGAAAAGCGCGTTGCCGAACGTACTAGCGAACTCTCACAAGTACTACATGAATTGCAACAATCGCAACTTCAATTAATCCAAAGCGAAAAAATGTCAACTCTCGGTCAATTAGTTGCGAGTGTTGCCCATGAAATTAATAATCCGGCTGGATTTATTACAGGTAATTTATGCCAGCTTTCCGAATATATTTCTAAGTTAATTAACCATCTCGAAATTTATCGTCGTATTTACTCGAATCCCCCAGTTGAAATTGTTAATAATGCTGCATCTATTTATCTTGAGGACTTGATTAAAGATATACCAGAAGTTATTAGTTCCATGGAGGTTGGTATAGACCGCATTTGCAATATTAGTACCAGTTTGCGAAATTTTTCTCGTTCCGATACATCGAATAAAGTCGAGTTTGATATTCACGAAGGTATTGAAAGCACTTTGATGATTTTAAAACCCCGATTGAAGGCAAATAATAAGCGTCCGGAAATCGAGGTTGTGAAAGAATATGGAGATTTACCCTATATTGAATGTTATCCCGGACAACTCAACCAAGTTCTAATGAATATTATTTCTAATGCGATTGATGCTTTAGAAGAATCGATTGATAAAACTAGCATGACAATTCGTATTTCTACGCAAATCAATTCTGAGTGCGATACTCCCGCAGGGAGTGGCTGCCGCCATCGCGTAATAATTTCTATCAAGGATAATGGACAAGGTATGAGTGTTGACACTCAAAAACAGGTTTTTGAGCAATTTTTTACCACGAAGTCAGTAGGTAAAGGTACTGGTTTAGGTTTATCAATTAGTCGTCAAATTATTGAAGAAAAGCATCAAGGAAAAATCTTATGTAAATCATCTCCGGGGGAAGGGGCAGAATTTATAATTGAAATCCCTATTGTTTGAAACTAATGGTCGGTTTCATAAGTTTCGCTCTTGTTGCCCTATCTCCAGGAATGAAATTGATACAGTCGCAACCAATGAAAACCGAACGATTGAAAGCGATCGCTGCTGGACTTAGCGAAGCAAGGCAAGGCTTTAAAGCTTTACCCGCAGTCAAATCGGAAGTAACAGAAATTTCGGAAGAGTTATCAGCAACACTACTTTTGAATGATAAATTTACAACCGTAAATTTAAAAAATGCTATAAAATCAATACCGTTTTCTATCCTCCATCTTGCCACTCACGGACAATTTAGCAGCAAATCTAATAACCCATCATAACTTTTGACACGAACCACTAGGTTTCAATAAGATTGTCAAGAGTGCAATTGCTCATTGTTTCAAGTTAGGCTTTTTATTTATCTCGTATCTTTAGTAACAGAAATATCTCCACAACTAATATAATTTTTCTTGATATTCGTATTTGCTTCAAAATTATATTCGCCCTATAATGAAAAATAATATGTCTAGAATATCTTAATATTTAAAAATTTAAAATTGAAACAAGTAACTAGCCAAACTTGTTTCATCAGTATCTAATTTTATAGCAGTTGAAACCCACATGTAAGTTTAGGAATTAAATTTCTAATTTAATTCTGGTTTAATAACATACACAACCGCTTTAAAAATCATCGTATTGGGGCTAAGTTTGGACAAGATACGATATTCCCTCTCCAAAAATGCGAATCTGCCAAAATCCCAATTGCTCAAATCCATTCAATGCGGAGGAAAATCGATTTTGCAACAGTTGCGGGCAAAGCAACTTTGGCGACTTTCTCCGCAATCGTTTCCGCGTGTCAAAATTATTAGGAGAAGGTGGTTTTAGTCGAACCTATGAATCTGTTGATATCGATAGACTCGATGCACCGTGCGTCATCAAGCAATTTTTCCCGCAGGTGCAGGGAACCGCTGCACGTGCAAAAGCCGCACAATTATTTAAAGAGGAAGCATTTCGACTTTACGAACTCGGCGAAAATCACCCTTCAATCCCGCGCTTACTTGCCTATTTTGAACAAGGTGCAAGCTTGTATTTAGTACAAGAATTCATTCCAGGAGATACATTATTTAAAGAACTTCAGCAATTTGCATTCGGTGAAAATAAAATTCGCCACATACTCGGTGAGATTTTACCAGTCATCGATTTTATTCATTCGCGCAATGTTCTGCATCGAGACATCAAACCAGAAAATATTATTCGTCGGCAGGGTGACGGCAAACTTGTATTAATTGACTTTGGTGGTGCGAAACAAATTACCCAAACAAGTCTTTCGCGGCAAGCAACGGTAATTTATACCATCGGTTATGCACCCAGCGAACAAATGGCAGGATTTGCTTGTCATGCTAGCGATTTATATTCATTAGGTGTAACTTGCGTGCGTCTTTTAACACATTGCTTACCCTATCAAGATAGCACTGGTAATATTAACGATATACTTTATGATGCTATAAATGCACAGTGGCGCTGGCGAGAAATTATCCATAAAAAAAATATTATTATCAGCGAACAACTAGGATATATACTAGATAAATTACTCAAAAATATAGTTCGAGAAAGATATCAATCAGCCATCGAAGCATTACAAGATTTAAATAATCCTAACTTTACAAGTTTTTTTGGAATGGCGACGGTTCCACAAATTGAAGTACCTGTAGAACCGTCGCGACGCGAACCATTAGAATCAAAATCGCAAGAATTACTAACATTTCCCACCTTTGACAGTTTTAAATTTGATATAGCGATAATCGATGCTCAGGGTACAGAAATTGTACGCGATGGCACGAGTGCCCGTTTTTTTCGTGAAGATTTAGGAAACGACATATTCCTCGATATGGTGTCGATTCCCGGCGGCAGTTTTATGATGGGTTCCAAAGATGGTGAAGGTGATGCCGACGAACGCCCCCAGCATAGTGTAATCATTGAACCATTTTGCATGGGTAAATATCCCGTAACCCAAGCGCAGTGGCGAGCAGTAGCAGCCTTACCCAGAGTCAATCAAGCCCTAAATCCCAACCCGTCGAAATTCAAAGGCGCAAATCGCCCAGTAGAAAATGTATCTTGGCACGAGGCACAAGAATTTTGCACTCGACTATGGAAACAAACCGGACGCGAATACCGTTTACCAAGCGAGGCAGAATGGGAATACGCATGTCGGGCAGGAACAGCAACATCATTTCACTTTGGCGAAACCATCACCCCCGACTTAGCAAATTGCGGCAGCAGCGACACTGGCACATTTGAAGCCAAAACCAAATTTCGCAAAGAAACCACCCCAGTTGGAAGCTTTGGAGTTGCCAACAGCTTTGGATTGTACGACATGCACGGCTTAGTGTGGGAATGGTGTGCCGATCCCTGGCATAATAATTACAACGGCGCACCCAGCGATGGTAGCGTCTGGGAATGGAACGGCGACAAGAATCGACGAGTATTGCGTGGTGGTTCGTGGAGTTTTAGCCCCGTACTCTGTCGCAGTGCTAGCCGCAGTTGGAACGAATCGGATGGAGGTTTGCGGATATGCGGGTTTCGCGTAGTAGTCAATATTTGAAAGACGAATTTATTTTTAAAGGGAGTAGGGAGTAGGGAGTAGGGAGTAGGGGGTAGGGAGTAGGGAGTAGAGGGAGTAGGAAGTAGGGAATAGAGGGAGTAGAGGGAGTAGGGAGTAGAGGGAGTAGAGGTAAGGGCGGGTTCACCGAAAAAACATCGGTAAACCAACTATCTCATTAAACCCGCCCCACCCAACCAACCAACTACAAATAACCAATGACAAATGACCAACCAACTAAGTTAATCGTCCAAACAAAAAAACCCGACTTTCCCAAGCCGGGTTTTTTACATAAGTACCAATCTAAATCAAAATCTTGTGGGATGGACCGAAAAGCCCGTCCGATTGTACTCCACTCAAATGAAATATGCTGTACATCAATATCTAAACAACTACACCAATTTCAAATCAGCATATTCAGCAAGTAAATCATCCGAAGTCAAAGTATCACCCTCAGCTTGAGGAGTCCACAACACTTCAATTGCCAATAAATTATCGCCAGGAATGCTGCCAATTTGACGCAATGCTTGGCGCAAATCATCCGCGCTATTAATAGCAGGAATATCATATTTGCCCAATGTTGCCGCCAACAATGTCACAATAATATACTCTCCAGGTCCCTCAGTAATCAGACGTGTCGGGTTATCAAGTTCGCCCGAAGAAGGTAAAGCGGTATTACGGGCAACGCTACCTTTGAGTTGATTGTTAACGTTCGACAGCGTTTCTTCTGTAAACTTACTGCGTTCAGCTAATGCTAACCGATTGAATTCCGACTCCGCCGAATTGAGTCGCGCTTGTTGCGTGCCACCACCCGCATATACCCAATATTCGGGGTGACGAAGTAACGCCAAACTGGCTTCCTGCAATACTTCGACGCGACCAGCGGAAGTATTAGTATCAGCAGTTTCCGCAATATGATTAAGTTCGGTTTTTAACCCACTTGCGCTAGCAAGTAAACCTACTTGCAAGCGAGTTACCGATACAGCCGGGTTGGGGCTGTAGGTATCTTCATTGGTTTCGCCACTACCGACGCGGCGGAATGTTTGAACGAGGAAATTCACAACAGCAAAGAAAACCATAATGCCCAATAAGCTACCGAAACCCCCGCCAATTCCCCAGAAAGGCAGTAAGAACGGGAAGCCAAAGCCGCCACCGAAGCCACCACCGGGGTAGTATCCACCACCACCAGGGGCATAAGTACGCGGCGCACTATAAGGACGGCTGGAAGATGGCATTCGGAAAGAACCACCACCGATTCTACCTCCACTACGAGCTGCCATCGCATCGTCAGCATGACCGAATGTCAAGCCGAATACTAGAGACAGTAGGAGTAACGATGTTAAAAGCGGTTTGATAGTTTGTAGTATTTTTTTACGCATAACGCATTCCTTGAAAATTGTTTTGGTTATATTCTGCGCTTGCTTGGTAACGCCAGCCTGAAAGTAACCATGAGATTTAGGCTACTTCTCTAATTTACCGTTTATTACTGGGTGAAGGGAGCAAACTATAGGCGGATTTTATGATGTAATAACCGTACTGAAACTTAGGGAGTGGGGAGTAGGGAGTAGGGAGGAGCAAAGTTAAGAGTTAGGAGCTAAGAGTTAGGAGTTAGGAGTAGCCCGCGACAGGAGTGGATAAAAACTGGTCTAAAATTGCTAATTTTTCTCTTCCCTTTGCGTTCTTTGCGTACGAGTGTGGTTCAACATAAAGATTTTTTTGAACCACATAGACGCGTTCGCGCAGCGTGTGCGAAGCACTCAGCGGCTTGCCGCAGGCTAGGACACAAAGGAGAAGCGTATTTTAGTTTCACCTTAACAGGGCTAGAGTTAGGAGTTAGGATGAATATGAAAGTTGTAAATTTCCGAAAATAGCGATCGCGCCGTTTGTGCCTCCGGCATATCGCAAAGCGCTGCCGGATATAAAGTTCAACCCCAAAAAGTCCATTTCCATTAAAATATGTATCCTAAGCTCGTTTCTGGTTTAAAGTTGCAAGTAACGCAATTTTAGGTATAGGCAATGTCAAGATATACATTAATAGCGTCATTGCGAAAAGCTTGCAAGATTGCTCAAGCATCTATCGAAACTGGAATTCCTACTGATGAGTTAGTTGAGATTTTTCAACGAAAAATCTCCCGTCGTCGCTTAATCTACACAGGATTGGGACTAGCTACTGCCATCGGAACCGTGACATGGCATGATGGAACTTCGCGGATGGCTTTAGGTGCTGTTCCAAAGGTGTTGGTGGTGGGTGCTGGTATTGCTGGATTGACTGCTGCTTATCGTTTAAGGCAAGCTGGGATACCTGTGGATATTATTGAGGCAAGAAACCGGGTTGGTGGACGAATATATACTGCGCGTAATATCGCGGGTACTTCGATTTATGCGGATTTGGGTGGAGAATTTATTGATACAATTCATACTAGTTTGCTTCGTCTTGCTAGAGAACTTGGTTTACAAACTGTTGATTTATATGCTGCTGATAAAGGGTTAGTATGGGGTGTATCGTATTTCCAAGGACGTAAAATCAAAGAATCGGAACTTGCTGAATGGAGTATTCCATTAGTTAAGAAAATTAAACAAGATTTAGGGAAAATTGGTACTAAGGATGTAAGCTATCG
>QQTW01004330.1_pt1 | contig 10630 bp, 9 predicted proteins | sample 1904831 | NCBI WGS metagenome assembly QQTW01 (sample SAMN09435610, study PRJNA476489) | Subsurface metagenome, whole genome shotgun sequencing project.
GCTCTGTGGGCGTGCCGCGCTCAAGGCCGCCAGAGCGGACAGCAAGTGCTCCATCTGCGGCGGCATGGGCGAGGCGAGCGTCATCGAGGCGCCGCTGCCCTCCGAGGCCGGTTGCCCTCCGAGGGAAGCATTGGGCGGTGGGGAGGCGTTGAAGTTGGCACGGTCGCCGTTGGAGCCGGGCACGTGCCCGGCGTCGATGACGGCTCGCTCGACCACGGGGCGGTGGGCGTAGCTCTGGCCGTCCAGCTCGGCCTTGAGCCTCTTGACCTCTTCCTCTTCGTACACGAGCACGGGCCGGGTCTTGCCCTTCTCGTAGTGGCCTCCGATCCGGCCCTGCTGGGTGTAGAGTTCGAGGGTGCGCACGCTGATGCCCAGGAACTTGGCGGCTTCGTCTTTTCGCATGGCCTACTTTATACAGAACCGCGCAGAATACCGCAAACGCGTTTGCGGTATTCTGCGCGGTTCTTTCGGCGCGATTTACGAGATTCCACGCCGCGAGGTTCACGCGGTTCGTTTGCGGAGTTCTTGCGCCTTTCGGCTGCGGGGTTTGCGGGGTCAGCCGCGAGAAGCGGCGTCCACCGCTCCAGCAGCGACATAGCCAAGTCTGAGCGACTTTTCGCCACGCGGGTGCGGCTGGCGGACGAGTAGAGTAGGGTGGAGCGCGGATTCTCAGGAGCCGCAAGTCGAACTTCGCAGACATTTGCGGGGTTGCGGGATTCGGTTGTGCATGGTTCGCGGGGTTCTCGCGATTGCGCGCTGTTAAAGCTGAATCTGATCTACGGGGAGCTGTGCGACGGGGAGAGGTGGGGCGCTTAGCTCGGCGGCGTGGTGATGATGCGCCCGCTCGACCGGGCGCGGGTGCAGGTTGGCGTCGAGGGGCCGGTTACTGCAAGGCAGCTTCGTGCTCGGCGTAGGCCAGCGCCACGGCGTCATCGGCCAGCGGCTCGGCGCGCGGGTACTTGGCTGCCAGTTCCAACGCCAGCTCTTCGAGCGCGTCCATCTCCGCATCGGGTTGAGCCGTAGCCCCAATGGATGCCTCACTGATTACTAGCTCCTGCAAGTACTTGCCGACGGTCACGCCGCTAGCTTGTGCGCGGGCTGCAAGTACTTGCTCGACCTCAGCGGGCACTTCGATGGTGTAGATCATAGCTTCTGTTCAAGACGCCACTCTTTGAAAGTGCGGTAGGCGGTGTGCGCAGAGTATCTCTGCGTGCTTGCTGTCGGTTGCCGTCTCTCAAGAAGGCGCGGGGCTACGCAGAACCCCACACCCGCAGCCGGTCACAGGCACCTCCATATAGAAAATCATCCGTCGCAGCCAGAAGAGAAGCGATTTCAGTTTCGAGACCGCTCTGCTTCAAGCCTGGCTGCACCAAGACGATCTCGTAGGCGATGGGCACGCGAGAGGACTCGCGCAGCAGAGCCTCGACCTGAGCTAAGTCACCTTTAACGAACCGCGAATTACCGGTGCGCCTTTGTAGACGCCGTCTGATCGCCGCGAGCAGACGAGGACGATCCGCCCAACTTCGTGATTTGACGGCTTGACCACACACTTCGTATACGTCGTCCACACGCTGTCCCGCTGCGGGCTTCTTCGACTTCTTGCAGTGGTAGAAGCGAATACGAACTTCTTCGGGCCTTATGCTGATGGCAACGTAATCGGCGATTTCACCTGTGCCATGATCGTAGAAAACAATGTCCGACTCTTGGGGAAGGTGCCCTTCCAAGTAATCGTGAATCGAAATGCCCGCAGGTGTGGCCGCGCTGCACTCATTCTGGATGTCCACGCCTGCCGTAGCCCAGTCGATTTCTTGGACGCGCGCCGCGTTGAAGAGCACAGCAGCGGCGCGCTGGGGGTAGAACGTCGTTCTATCCAGGCAGCCGAAGTCCGAGGTGTGGAAGGTCGGAGGTTGAGCGTTGAGGTGATGCACCAGAGAGTTGTTCCGAGTCTCGGTCACGACGCGGAGCGCGGATGCGACCTCATCCAGAGGCTCGAAGTGCTGCGCCCGCACAGGGTTGAAGGAGAATCGCGCAGTCCAATTCTCGCTTTCCAACTTGAAGATGATGTGGCCGGAATCAGCGGCGTCGTGCTCCACGCCGATGTCCAGGTCGAGGAGTTGGAGGCGCTGCTCTGTGCCAGCCAAGCGTAAGAGTAGCTGAGGCGGCGACTTAAAGACATCGGGCGGCCAGCTCACGAAGCAGATGCCAGGTGGAAGAGCAGTGACTTCCTCGCCGGTGTCGAGGTGATCCAGGCCGCTGTTTGTCTGCGGGATGCGGTTGCTGCTGATCTTGCGGGCCTGTTTGCCGCACCAGTCAAGCAACTCGGCCAGACCGTCAGAGGTGTTGCTCCAGACTTTGGAAGCAGTGCTCAAACCGATGGTGACAGGGCTACCTTCCTCTTCGGCTGATCCGAACCAGTGGCCGCGCCGGTAGGAATGCCCGTCACTCTCTACGACCGACTGATCCACGCGAGAGCCGGTGCGCGTCTGATAAGCCTCTTCGCGCTTGTTAGAGTTGCGCAGCCCGATGTTGAAGAAGCGACAGTTGCGCAGGTCGAGCAGGACGCGGTTCAGTCGGCGGGCCGCGAGGATGCGCGGTGGGGGCATCTCTTCCGGCACCAGTTGGTCGGCCAGAGCTTGGTAAAGAGGGTCGAGCCGCAGCGAGGAGCAGATGAACAGCAGGCCACTTTCCCGATGGTGGTGGAAGATGAACAGGTCGTGCTTGCGATCCTGAAAGTACTTGCCTGTCACCCAGCGCGGCGATGTCTGAGTGCGGGTGACGTAGACGGCCACGCCAAGCTCGTCGCTGTTGAACTGCTGCACGACCTCCATCTCGCTTGGGAACTGGACGGGCCGCTCCAGGTCGATGTCCGGCCCAATCTCGTAGATTTTGGCGTGGAAGTAGGGCAGCAAGGCGTAGAGCGACAAGTCGCGTTCTTCCCCGTCGGCGTCCTCAGCGGATTGTCGTGAGGAGAAGGTGGAAAGTACTTCGCGCGTGCGAACTTCTCGCCGCATACGATCTTGGCTCAAGTCCTGGATGATCTCCTGCCAAATCGAGCCGCGCTGGAACAGGCGCACGCGCTCGACCTCCATCTCGGAGTCCAGGGCGAAGAAAGACGCCGTGCCCAATTTGGCCGCGTTGGTGCGGGCGAAGCGCCCGATGAATTGCAGCGTGACACCAAGTGAACGGTGAGGCGTGTGGAGAGCGGCGATCTTGAGCTGCGGCAGGTTGAAGCCCTCGCCGAGCATATCCACGCAGATGATGCCGTCCAATTCGCGCCGTTGCAGCCTGTCCAAGATGCCGCGCACATGGCCGAGCGAGTGCTTGCCCAACACAAGTTGGAGGCGCAAGTCGGTCTCACGCTCGTAGAGCTTGGCCAGCTCCTCAGCGCGCGACTGCTGGCCGGTGCGAACCATGAGCAGGTGCTCAAGCCCCTCGGCTTGATCGGCGCGTAGCTGAGCGGCGGCAGCGCGAGCAATGGCCGCGTCACCGTCAGGGCCAGGATCGCCTTCGACGGGCCGGTAGAGAATTTTGCCGAAGACGCCATCGCGGTAGGCGTCCGCGAGTTCGTAGGTGTAGACGAGACGCCCACGAATCTCCTTGCGGTCGGAGCGAAATGGCGTGGCTGTGAAAAGCACGCGTCGGGCGGCTGGAAGACGAGACAGCAGGCCGCTCCAGATGCGCGAGGCGCTGTGGTGAGCTTCATCGACCAGGACGACATCGAACAAGTCGAGAGGCGGGTCAACCACGCCGGTGATCTCTGGGCTGAGACTGTTGGGAATGCCCACCACGACATCATAGGCGCGCAGAGCCTCCCAATCTTGAAGGCTCTTGATCTTGCCGCTGGCGCTCCACACCTTGGGCACAGGAGCCGACGCATCCAACGCGCGAGCGAGCTTGAGATCGTCCAGCGTCTCGAAGTGGGTGATGATCTGCTCTCGCACCAGGCGGCTCGGCGTGAGCACCAGCGCGCGCTGGGCTGCCAAGACATACGGAGCCGCAGCCAGCACAGCCGTCTTGCCCGATCCCGTGGGCATGGTGATGATGGCCGGATCGCGCCGCTGCGTGAAGTGCATGGCGATGCCGTGCAGGGCGCCCAGTTGCGGCGGGCGGAAGCCGGGGAGGGGCGGTTGCTCGGGCGTCCAGCGGAAGGCGTCGTAGTGGTCTTGGAAGTAGGGCATAATCTTCTGGATTTCTTCTGTATGTTCACCGCCGCCCGGAGCCAGAGGCTCCAATCACACCATGACCGATGCTCAAGTCCGTCTCGCCCTCAAGAGAAGCGCGCTGGCCGTCCACTTTAAAGACCCCGACACCGTTGTTTTGGAAGAGCTTGGGCTGCGCCACGGCGCCACGCGCGTAGATGTGGCGGTTGTCAACGGGCTACTGCACGGCTACGAAATCAAGAGCGAGCGCGACAACCTCTCGCGCCTGCGTCAGCAGGTGGCGCTCTACGGCCAAGTACTTGATCGGGCCACTCTTGTTGCCGGCCCCTCACATCTCGAAGAGGCGGACGACATCATTCCCGAATGGTGGGGTATCCAGGTCGCGCACGGAGAGGGCAGCGAAATTTGGTTCGAAGACTTGCGCGCGGCACAGGCAAATCCAAAGATTGACCCTCTCTCCATTGCCAAATTACTCTGGCGCGAGGAGGCTTTGCAGTTCTTGGACGAGTTGGGTGCAGCTCGCGGCTACCGTTCCAAGGCGCGTGCTGTCATCTACGCGCGCTTGATCGAGGTGGCTGAGGTGGATGCTCTGCGCGAGCGCGTGCGCCGTCAGCTCAAGAGCCGAACAGACTGGCGATCTGCCCGGTGAGCAGTGTCAGGTGGTGGTTAATGGTTGCGCACAACCATGTTGTAGCATTGCCCGTCCCACCGCTCTTCTCCTGCGCGATGATCTGTTCGGACGCATCGGCCATCTTTTGGATGTAGGTGTCTCCGTAACTAAAACCCGCACCCCGAAAGTCCGAATGCTCGCTCAGTAGCAGGGCTTGCGCCGGATACTGTTTGTAACCGCCTCCGCCATCCTTGGTAAGACTTTCACCGCGAAGGATCAAGGTGTCTTGCTCCCGCGTGTAGCGCAGGCTCGCCGAAGGGAGTGCTCCGTCAACCGGCTCAATGTAGATGGGATGCTGGATGGTGTAGTCGCCGAAGGTCGGCACGCGGGTCAGGTTGCTGGATGCGGCCAACTGCTCACGGTAACGGCTCCACTCCAGGCGGGGGTGTTTGTGCTCACCTGGTTTGAAGCCTTGTAGGTCAACAGGAAATGAGCCTCCTACTGTCGTAAATGTGCGCCACGCGGTTAGGTAGGGCAGCGACTCGACCAGCAATGTGAGATCGAACCCGGTCTCATCAACCAGGCCGAAATCGAAGATCAGATCGACTTCGCTGGGCGACAAGCCAAAGAAGAGGAGAAGTTGGTCAATCTCCGTTTGCGCGTTGGATTGCAGATGCTTCATGCCAAGGCGCAGGCACATCCCCACGCCTGTGCCAGCGATCCACGAAAGCACCGCCTCCTTATAAGCCCCATCTGAGTCCGGTGAGACAACCGGAATGGGTGTAGGTGGAAAGAGCGACAGAACTGCTGCCGCCTGCCAGATGATCTCGACCGGGTGCCGCCCGTCCAAGCCCCGCAGTGCGGGGTCAAGATGTCTTAGGTCGAGGAAGAGGCGCCGTTGTGGCCACGACTTCCCGATGAAATCGACGTACTTCCGGAGTTTCTTCGTGACTTCTGCTGGTGTCGGCGAGTCTTTTGGACGGAAGCCCTTCACGGGCACTTCCACGAAGGGCGTCAGCCTGTCCTTGACGTGAGGCGCCAAGTTCTTGAGGGCATCGAACTCCGCAGATTTACCACGCAGCATCGGCACGTAATGCCGGTAGTCGAAGTGAGGTTCGTAACACATGACGGCTTTTCATCCCTCCTCGCCTTTCCAAAGTACTTGAGCGAAGTGCTTGCGCACCTCACCCTGCCCGACCAAATTGTTGAGTAGCCGGAACGAATTCCGCTCATGTCGTATCCGCCCAGCCACAATAGCTGGGTGAATGCGGAGTTCATTCGCGAGACGCTGCACGGCTTGTGGCGAGGGCAGCACACTCGCTGGACTTTTACGCCACGCACAGTTAGGAACCAACGCCTCTCCTGCCGCAGCGTCGGCCTCCTTCTCGCGTGGGTCGGCGGCGGCGGCCTCCATGTCGTCGTAGAAGCTGTTCGCCTGGAACACGCCCTCGGCAGTCCAAAAGTGCAGCTTCAAGTGCGCCAGCTCATGCAGCAAGCAGAACCAGAAGTTGTCCAGCCGGTCGTGCCGCAGCGTGAGGCCAATGACTGGGTGCTCCATCCAGAACGCGATGGCCGCTCCGTCCAAGTGGGTGCGGGCCAAGTGCGGCTCGATGACCAGCGAGATGCCGTGCTTGAACAGGAACTCTTGGGCCAGCAACGGCCCCCGCTCCGACCCGCTGAGCCGCGCCACCTCAGCCATGAACTCCGTAGTGAGAACCGCAGAATCGTAGCGCGCTGAGGGCGTGTTCTGGCCGGCCACAAGCAGCACGCGCATCGACCAGGCGGAAAGCGCGTAGGGGTTCATCGCGCGTGCCGCCCGCGTCGTCAACGTCCTCTTGAGCAGCATCGGAGCAGCCAGCGGCACACGCAGGTTGAGCGGCTGCATCCACACCTGCAACAGCTCGCGGGCATCCACCTCGTTGGACTTCGACGAGGCCGAGCCGGGCACAGTGTCGAAGTAGCCGCGCGCCATCATCTCGCGCACGGGGAACTCTTCCCACTTCACCTGAGCTTCGGCTTCCTCATCCTCTTGGGTGCGTGTGTTCTTAGCCTCTGACACAGTGCTTGGGCCGATGAGAACTTCTGCCGGGATGCCCAGGCTCGCGTGCAAGGCGCGGATCATCGTAATCGAGAGAGGGCGCTTGCCTGCAAGTACTTCCGAAACCTTGCTTCGGCTGCCAATCATCGGCACCAGGTCGCGTGGCGCCAGGTTCTCCTGCTCCATGCGGAAGAGGATGGCCTGCACAGGATCGGGGGCGGCCAGAGGGTAACGCTCCTTCTCGTAACGCTCAACCAGGAACGCCAGGGCCTCCATCTCATCGGCCTGCCTGCTGCCGGGCGCGGGATCGTCTTCCATCGCCGCGCGGAGGTGGCGAAGGGCCTCCGCGTAATCTGCCTCGCTGCGAATGATGCGGATTCTCATACTTGCGCCACCTCCTCGTCAAACAGTCCCAGCGTCTCGCTCATCTTCGCTACGCCCTCGACCGAAAGTATTTGCGTGCCGTAGCTCAGCCGCGCCTCGATTCTGTAACGTCGCTGGCACAGCCAGAAAAACATCTGGCCACCCATGACCTCCACCATAGGAAACCGCCGCTGAACCTCCTCTACTCGAACCCAGCGCGCAACTTCAACTTCCCGCAGCCACGCCGAAAGAGCCTGGCACGCCTCTGGGTGAACCTGAGCGCACGCCCAGAGCTTCTGACGCCCGATGATCTTCATGCACAGAGGAAAACCGATGTTCCCATTTAGAGAACGTTGGTTCAGATGCCTAAACATTAATACAGATGCCTACACGCCGTCAAGTCCGTCTCCAAGTACTTACCCGCTCCTGTCAACTGCCATCCGACCACTGAAACTGCATTGTCACTTATAACCTGTAGACTTATAGTCGTAAGTAGCGTTACCTCCCACGCATAATGAGCGTGGGTAAGGTGCAAGCCAAGGCCGAAGAGGATGAGCCTTTTGAGCCGAAAGCCGATGCAGTAGGCGGTATTCGGGTGCGTTTCGGCGCGGCTGTGCGCAAGCGGCGGCGTGAGCTGGGGCTGTCGCAGGAGGAGCTGGCAGCGCGTGCCGAGCTGCACCGCACTTACCTGGCGGACATCGAGCGTGGCTCGCGCAACGTCGCCTTGCAGAACATCGAGAAGATCGCGCAAGCCTTGCGAGTCTCCATTCCAACGCTCTTCACCGATTGCGAGGTGGAAGAGTGAGATTTGCCGAGTCCAGCCGTGAGTTTTTCGAGAGCCAGATTGCCGCCGAGCGGTTCAGCTTGAAGGCTATCTTCGACCACCTGAGCAAGATAGATGCTTCGCCAGAGGGTGCGCCCGAGCCACTTGAGGTCTACGCAAGCATCCGCAAGTACTTGGGGCCGAAGGTGGGCGATTACGTGCTGCAAGGCTTGCTGCGCTCGGTCTTCTTCATCGAACTGGTCAAGCTGCCCAAGGTCGAGACGACCAAGTTCGCGGTGCGCTGGTCACCTCTTCTGAGCCAGGCCAACGATCCGCGCCACTGCTCCTATGAGGATTGCTTGGGCCTCTTCGAGACGCTCTGTGAAGAGCTGAATCAGGCTTGCGAGAGCGAGGGGAACGTCCAACTGCTGCGCGCCTTTGCCGGGCGCCATCTGCTGCCTTACGAAGCGCCTCTCGATTACCGAGAGCGGCACGCTGGGAACAGCGCCGCGAGGATTCACACCAGGGAGAATCTGAGGTGGGTTTGGGACGACCTCGCGCGCCGCATCGTGGGGCTGCGGGCCTTCCTTTTTGACGCTGGGGCGGGTTCTGCGGCAGCGCCTCACGCGCGGGTGTTGGCTGCGGCCTATGACAAGATCAAGGTCAAGACTTACCTCACCGATCGCGTGCTCGTGGGCGACCACAAGACGAACCGAGAGAAGAGGTGGGAGATTCACCCCAGCTCAGTGCATTTTGCCTTGCGCCGCACCTGCTGGGAGATCGAGCACACGCTGATCCAGCAGATGTGCCACTTCGACGGCTTCCCGCCCGAGCTGTTTGCGCGGCTTGAAGAAGCCAAGCTCATCGAGCCGCTGGCCTCGCCTTTTCGCTGCCCGATCACGATGGAGCCGCTCTCGTTCGAGGAGTTCAGGCGCGAGCTGACCCAGCCCAGGCATGGCCGCTCCAGCTTCCAGGTCGGCCACCTGAACCCGCTCAAGTTGGTGGCGGCTGAACCGGATGCCATGGCGCACACTGGCCACTCGGCGCAGAACATCAGTTGGATTTCCGCTGACGGCAACCGCATCCAGGGGGCGCTGTCGCTTCAAGAGACACGCGCTCTGGTGCGGCGCATCGCCGACAACTACGAGAGTGCTGGCCTCAAATAAGGCTGACTCCACAAAAAGCGAAAGCGAGGGCGCAAGCACTTGCAGCCCTCGCTTCGCATCGTGTGCCTATGTCCCTTAACTGGACGTGAGAGACGCAGGCTGAGCGACCACTTGAAGGCAAGCAGCACGGGCGAGTTCACGCGCCTCAATGCGGTCTTGGATCGCCTTCTCAACCATCACCGTGATACGCTCGCGGTGCGCGTCATCTTTGGGCAGAGGCAGCACCAACTCGCGGATGCGGTTGCCGAGCGAGTCGATGATGTCCTGGGTGAACCGCTTGGCCTTGATCTGCTTCTGCACAACCTCGCTCGAAAGCACCGCCAACAGCAGGTAAGGAGAGAGTTTCGAGGTGTCTGTCACGCGCAGTTTGTAGAGGTGGCTCTGGAAGAGAATCTTGGTGTCGTAGTGCGTGATGTAAGCACACGTCCCAATCAAGTACGTGCCGTCGCGCACCATGAGAAGATCACCATCGCGCACGTCTTGGCGGCTCGCGTAGGCGCGGTAAATCTCCTCGCTCACGCCGTGCTTGGGGTCGAGCTTGACTTCCCAGTTCGAGATGTCGGAGGTGCGCACGAACGGGATCGTGCCCGTGCCGTAGGCCATCTTGCCGATCTCGTCGCCCGTCGTAATCTGCAGCAGGCCCTCACGCTCCAACTCCTCGACTGTGACCAGGGTGTGCGTCTCCCGCAGAGCGGCGACCTCCTGCACGATGCCGGGATCGTAGTAGCGCGGCGCCAGCACGTCGCCCGAGATTTCTTCGGGCGCCACCAAGTAGCCCAGAGGACTGGGCGCGGGCTCTTCGCCGTGGCACCAGCGCACGTAGGCGTCGCCGATCTTCGGCAGGTCGTCGTGGGCGATCGCCTTGCCCCGGCTGTCGTGGCCGCACCACTTTGCCTCCGCCATGAAGATCATCGAGCGGCGGGCTTGGCTGTCCGTCCCCGCCAGAGCTGCGGAGCTTCCACCCGTGCTCTCGTTGAGGTAGCCGAAGAAAGGCTCATCCGCTGTGGGCTGCTTTTTCTCCATGACGAGGAGGCAAGTCTTGGTGTGCGTGCCGCCCTTGCCCGAGGTCTTGAAAAGAGATTCGGGCATCCCCAGGATGGCTTTCAGTTCGGCGTGGCGGCGCAGGTAAGCAACGACGTAGCGGTAGTTGCGGCCCGACAGCAGGCTCTCAGGAACCACCAGGCCGATGCGCCCGCCGGGGCGGGCCAGCTTCAAGCACCGCTCCATGAAAAGTACTTGAGGCGGCACGCCCGGCAGAATCGCGCCCTTGGTGAAGTTGCCGTCCTTGCTGGCCGTCCAGCGGTGTCCCAAGTCGAAGGTGCGCAGCACTTCAGGAGCTGCAGACACGATTTTGGCCCCGAACGGCGGGTTGGCCAGCACAACGTCGAACGTCCCCATTGAGCCGTGCAGGGGAAAGCCAGCCTCATCGGGCCAGGCCAGCGAGTCTTGGCAGTAGACGGACGAGGAGCGCAGAGTCACCAGCGAGAGGTGAGCCGCCGCAAGTACTTTTCATGGAGCGGTGCTTGAAGC
>QQTW01004331.1_pt1 | contig 10630 bp, 8 predicted proteins | sample 1904831 | NCBI WGS metagenome assembly QQTW01 (sample SAMN09435610, study PRJNA476489) | Subsurface metagenome, whole genome shotgun sequencing project.
TAGGAACGATTAGAACCATTTTTTCAAGCATTAACTGGAGCAGACATCATGCTCTTATGGCATTGTTTCCTCTTATCGGTTGTCTTAATATTCGACCGCAATTAGTTTATCGGGCAATCTGTATCGTTGCTTTACAAAGTTTAGTTTTTATTATAGTTGCTTATGTGGCTTCTCTTTTAAAAATTCCCGCAGAGACTTTATACGTTTCTCCGTTCAGAATAGCAGGCAGTAATCCGAGTTTGTACAGCGTGCAGCTCTACTACTTGGAAAATACAAGTCAAGTTCGGATCTTATTGTTTGCCCCCTGGGCTCCTGCCTTGGGATTGATAGCCAATGTCTACTTCTTCCTCGCATACCAAGAATCTAACAGAAAGTGGCGGTTGATTGGCATGATTGGTTCCGTGGCCATGATTGTAGTATCAATCTCACGGGCAGCCTGGGTATGCTTCCCTGTCACTCTATTCCTTACTTTGTTTTTGGTGACCTTTACTCAACCCATTACACAAATTACAGCAGGATTAGTAAGTTTCCTGACAGGTATCTTTGCCCCCCAGTTGATCAATTGGCTTTCAACCTTGCGGGAGAACTTCGACAATGCTCGACTAGCGTCTTCAAGAGTTAGAAAGGTTTTGGGCGAGATAGGCATATACCGCTGGTGGAACGAGGCACCCATTTGGGGTCATGGAATTCAAGATGTAGGACCCCAAGTAGTGGAACGTATGCCTGTTGGCTCCCACCACACCTGGGTTGGTCTTCTATTCACGTATGGACTGGTAGGTTTCATTGCACAAGCGACACCATTACTATGGAGCTTTTTAGATTTACTAATCAAGGCACAGAAGAGCAAGACCGCCAGAGCGGGGTTAAGTACAATCTTGGTTTTAGTAATCATGAGTTTTGCTGAAAATATAGAATATCTTGCCTATCTCTATTGGCCTGGCTTGTTGATTATGGGTATTGCGTTTAAGGAAGTTGTATATGATTTCAGAAAATCAGTGGTTCCAATTGGATAATACAGCTCTTCGCATTAGATACTATTGAGCTTTAGTATGAAACAAGTTTCTGTCGTTATTCCAGTTTACAAAGTTGAGGAATATATAGCGACCACGGTGCAGTCAGTAATGACGCAGACTTATCAAAATTTTGAGCTGCTCATTATTGATGATGGCTCTCCTGACCAAAGTGTAAAAAATTGTCAGCAATTTACAAATTCCAAAATTAAAATTATTCACCAGGAGAATCGGGGACTAGCTGGCGCTAGAAACACCGGTATTCGCCATGCTCAAGGAGAATATATAGCATTTTTAGATGGTGATGACCTGTGGCTACCAGAAAAGCTGGAAAAACATGTTGCTCATTTGGAAAATTCGCTAACTGTGGGAGTCAGCTTTAGTCGCTCTGCTTTTATTGATGAATTAGGAAATCATTTAGGTATTTATCAAATGCCTAAGCTCAGAGAGATCACTCCGCCTCTGATTCTCTGCCGTAATCCAATCAGTAATGGCTCGGCTGCAGTGTTCCGGCGAGAGGTTTTTGATGAGATCAGATTCCCAGCTAATCTTGACGATGCTTTAGAGGACTTCTATTTCGATGAGCAATTGCGCCAATCAGAGGACGTTGAATGTTGGCTGCGCATTGCCATTCAGACTCATTGGCTAATTGAGGGCATTCCGGAAGCCCTGACGCTGTACCGAGTGAATTCAGGAGGGCTTTCAGCCAACTTGCTCAAACAGTTGGAGTCCTTGGAGAAAGTAATTGAAAAGACACGCGGGCTAGCTCCAAAAGCGATCGCTGAGTGCGAAAACCTGGCTAGAGCCTACCATCTCAGGTATGCAGCCCGAAGAGCAGTAAGTCTGAAAGACCACTCAATGGCTGTAGAACTTATCCACCGCTCCTTGGCTACCCACTCGGGAATTCTGCTTGAGGAGCCACGCCGTACACTTTTGACTTTAGCTGCTGCCTATTCGCTCTGGCTCCTACCTCAAGAGCTTTACCGCCAGATTGAAACTTTTGCTTTGAACATAACAGGGGCTAGCCAAAGACGCCGCATTATTCAAGATCAATCCAGGCAATTGGTATGAGCAGCCACATCTAGACAGATGAACTATGCCCTCACTACAAGTTAGTTTTTATCAAAAACATGACGTTGGGATAGATTTACCATGAGCAGTGACATAAGCACTGGAAAGTATCAATCTTCTTCACACTATAAAGTTTTTTCACGTTGGCAGCGTGTAAAAGAAGTTGTAGTGCTTATATTACTAGGATGGATTCCACGACTTCCGGGTTCTGTACTGCGGAGGCTATTATACCGCACCATTGTTGCTCGGATAGGCAGGGCTCTGTATATTGAGGCTGGAGTTGAACTTTTGGGTGCTAATTATATTGAAATTGGAGATGAGGTTGCAATTTTACGTGACGTTCGTCTAAATGCTGTTACTCCTCACAGTAAAATCCGCCTTGGATGTGGGGTAAGCCTTGAGCGAGGCGTTGATATCATTGCTGGTAACTGCCATATTGAGATTGGTGAACTTACATCACTTGGCCCCTACACCTGTATCGCTGGCTCCGGTGATATCAAAATTGGTAAGGGCTGTTTAATCAGCTCCCATGTAGGTATCTATTCCAACAATCATAACTTTGCTGACCCTACACGTTATATATGCGCTCAAGGAATCACCTCCGAAGGAATCGTGATTGAAGATGACTGTTGGCTAGGCACTGGAGTAAAAGTACTCGATGGAGTCACAATTGGTCGGGGCAGTGTAATTGGAGCAGGAGCGGTCGTAACCAAAGATATTCCCCCTTACTCAGTTGCAGTTGGTGTCCCCGCTAAGGTAATGGCTCATCGAGATGAGAAAAGATTTGCTTTTGAGAAAATGCTGCAGCAGTAACAGCCCATCCCTGGTGTATTTTTTTATATGAAATCATCTCATGAATACGTAGAATGTTTACCAATTGAGCCTGTCGCTGAAGGGTTACGTAGACCACGTTGGTCTGTGATGATTCCGACTTATAACCGCACCTCGTATTTGTCACAGACGCTCAAAAGCGTGCTTGAGCAAGACCTTGGACCTTATGAAATGCAGATTGAGGTAATAGATAACTGTTCCACAGAGGCTGATATCGAAGCAGAAATTAATAAAATCAGCCACAACAGAGTCTCTTTCTATAGACAACCCCACAATGTTGGCCTGGTTGCTAACTTCACAACCTGTATTCAGCGTGCTCGTGGTCACTTGGTTCACATTCTGCATGACGATGATGTAGTTTTGCATGGATTCTACAGCCACTTACAGCAAGCTTTTGAAAACGAACCAACGATTGGTGCCGCCTTCTGCCGCCATGCATATGTGGATGAGTCAAATCGTCAGCGGTACTTAACGATACTGGAAAGAAGTACACCTGGCATCGTTTCCAACTGGCTTACGCGCATTGCTGTAAGACAACTGATTCAGCCCCCCGCGATTGTAGTCAGGCGTAGTGTCTACGAAAAATTGGGTGGATTTCATCCTCAACTCAGTCATGCTGTGGACTGGGAAATGTGGAAGAGAATTGCTGCGCATTACCCAGTGTGGTATGAACCGCAAACGTTGGCATACTACCGTGAGCACTCCTCCTCAGATACTTCTGACTTAATTAAGTCTGGCAAAAACATTGTTGATATGCGCAGGGCTATTGAGATTTCCCAAGCTTATTTACCTCATGCAAATGCTGATGAACTATCAAGTAAAGCTCTAGAGCATTGCGCAATCTTTTATGCCCTTATGACTGCACGCCGAGCGCTGATTAGAGGCGATACGGCGACTACGATTGTTCAAATTCAAGAAGCGCTTAAGTGTAGTTTCTCGTTAAAAGTAATCGGAGCATTGGCTATACTTCCGATTCTGGCGCTTGGTGGGGGTGTTAAGCAGTACATCAAGCAGTACATCTGCAAGCAAAGTTTTTGAAGCTTTTATTAAAACTTTATGATTGATTTGATAGTGCTCACGGGCCGAATTCTCGCAAGCTTAATTATATTTGCTGTGGGGCTTTACTTGGCAAAAGTGACCTTCGGTAACATTGCCCGCTCTCGTCTTCACCAAGGCCGCTTGTTAAGCCATACGTTACTCATTGGCATCATTGCCTTTATTGCTACCATCGCACTTCATCAAATTAGAACTGCTAGCGTCATCACTGGCGGGGCATCTGGACAGACACAGCTAGCTACTGCCCAGTCTTATCGAAAAAACGTATCTCTAGGGGGAACTAACGTAGCGATGGGGGGAGGTGGCTGGGTTACGGGTATCTACCTTCATCCGTTACAACAAGACCTCGTTTACATCAGAACCGATGTTGGTGGCTTCTATCGTTGGAATTCAGTTGCTGAGAGTTGGATTCCGCTAACTGACCACTTTCCGCTTGAGCAAAGCCGCTATTACTGCGGAGAAGCGCTAGCACTTGATCCAAAAAACCCAAACATCATTTACATTGCGGCAGGTGCTTACCTTTGGGATCAGCCAGGAACAATATTTAAGTCTACCGATCAGGGTGCAACTTGGACCAAGCTAAACCTGGATTTAAAAATGGGCGGTAGTGAGCATCTACGCTGGGTGGGAGAAAGACTGGCTGTCAATCCATTTAATTCCAATGATATCTTCTTTGGGTCGCGCCGCGATGGGATATGGAAGTCGTCGGACGCTGGCGTCACATGGGCCTCATCCTCCTTCCCCGGAAAACTGAGCGCGGATATTGGCATCACGGCGATCGCGTTTGACAAACAAGTGCCTGGTGTGGTTTACGCTAACGCCTACGGAGATGGCATATATAATTCCACAGACATGGGGGTCACCTGGAGTAAAGTAGCAGAAAGCCCATCACAAACGAATCGAATCGCGATCGCAAGCTCGGGTGTTGTGTATGCGACACACACATCTGGGGTTAGCAAATATGCAAATAAAGCGTGGAAAAATATCACGCCAGGCTTGTTCTCAGCTAATTTCAATGGGCTGAGTGTCAATCCGAACAATCCCAACGATCTGCTAGTCAGCTTAAACGAGACAAAATCTACCAAAATCTACCGGTCTTTAGATGGGGGAGCCACATGGAAAGAGAAGAAGGCATCCTTAAACAACACCGTTGCTTGGTGGGATATGCCCAGCATGTTTGCCAACTATACTTCTGCCCTAGAGTTTGACCCGAAAGTTGCAGGGAAAGTCTGGCTTACGGATTGGTACGGAATATGGCAAACAAAGGACATCAGCGCCAGTCCGGTTGCTTGGACTAACCATCAAAAAGGACATGAAGAGCTAGTGATCTTCGCGCTGGCTTCACCTCCGAGTGGACCTCTGTTACTGAGTGGCGTGGCTGATCTGGATGGTTTTTACCATAACAATGGATTAGACACTTACCCATCTAAAACATTCAGCGATAATGGTAAGAATGGTCCCAGGTTCCAGGACACTTTCGGTCTTGCCTACAGCGAAAGTGTTCCATCACGAATGGTCCGCGTCGGCGGCCATCGATGGAACAATACCTACACCGGAGCAACTTCAACCGACGGTGGCTTGACGTGGAAGCAGTTTGCCTCATGGCCGTCGGCGACCACAATGCCGCTGCGCGTAGCCATGTCGGCGACCAACCCAAATCTGTTCGTCGTGACTGTCAGTGGCGGTCAGGCTCTGCGTACAGCCGATAACGGCGCTTCCTGGCAAAGCGTATCAGGATTGCCCAATAGTGATCCAGGACCGTGGAATTGGTCTCAGTCGCTGGTAGCAGACAAAGTAGATGGCAACACGTTTTACTACTATGCCCACGCCAAAGCTTATCGCAGCACTGACGGGGGCAAGGCTTTTGAAGTCGTGTCATCTCTCCCCAGTGAATATTGGCACTCACTCAAAACGCTCCCAGGAGTTGAGGGTGAAGTCTGGGCTAGTCTGGACTGGAATGGGCTTTACCGCTCAACAAACGGTGGCAAGACATTCTCTCGGATTAATGGGGTGGAGAGAGCCCATCTGTTCGCATTCGGGAAGCCACAGACGGGAAGCACCATTCCAGCACTGTATCTGTATGGAAACATTACGGGCAAGGGCCAAGGAATCTTCCGTTCTCTAGACCAAGGAAAAACTTGGACAAGTATCGGTGATCCGCAGAAGCCCATCGGTAAAGACCCCAAAGTGATGGAGGCCAGTAGGCAGAAGTTCGGGCTAGTCTTCATCGGTACTGGCGGTAGGGGAATCTACTACGGGGCTTCATGAAGAAAACAGGGGAAGAAGTTAAATAGACATAACTATTTCTACTATATTGAAGTCAGTTTTTATGCCAACCATATCTGTCATCATCCCTGCCTACAATGCTGAAAGCACAATTTTAGAAACAATTGCATCAGTTCAAAAACAAACATTTTCTGATTTTGAGCTAATTGTAATTAATGATGGCTCGACGGATCAAACGTCAGAACTACTTATTACAGTTAAAGACCACCGCATCAAAATTTTTTCATATAAAAATGGTGGTCCAGCAGCTGCTCGCAATCGTGGTATTTCCCACAGCACTGGAAAGTTTATTTCTTTTATAGATGCTGATGACTTGTGGACACAGGACAAGTTAGAGCTGCAACTAGCAGCATTACAACAGCATCCAGAAGCAGGAGTTGCTTATAGCTGGACTTGTTACATGAGTGAAAATGGAGAATCATTTTATGCAGGTGAATCTGTACTTTTTGAAGGAAACGTCTACGCTCAACTGTTAATCAGAAACTTTCTTGCAAACGGCTCAAACCCTCTGATTTCCAAGCAAGCTATCGACTCTGTTAAAGAATTTGATCCTAACCTTAAGGCTTTTGAAGATTGGGACTTTTATCTGCGACTAGCGGCTCGTTGGCCTTTTGTTTTAGTTCCCAAACTGCAAATTATCTATCGTCAATCTTCAAAGGGATTGTCATCCAATATTGAATTAATGGACAAATATTGTTTCATTGTGCTTGAGACAGCATTTCAATCGGCTCCTCTGGAATTTCAAAAGCTTAAAAATCAGAGCTTAGCTACTTGGTATCACTACTTAACAGGTATCTGCTTGGCTCGTGTGACTAATGCTGACGAGGTTAAACAGGCTGGTCATAAGTTGCAGATGGCAATCCGTCTGTATCCACGGACTTTACTAAATAGAATAACTCAACGTTATCTGCTCATATGGCTACTGACGCAAGTACTATCTCCTAAAGTTGCTAAAGACTTTAGCCGACCGGTTGGCATAGACCACCCTACTATCGACCCCAGGCTAATAAGCTAGAGTGCTTCGCTTTAAATATCATAACACCATTATAAAACAAAGAGTTAAAAACATTCTTCATGAACAATAATAACCATCGTGTAAGCATTGGAATGCCCGTATATAACGGTGACAATTTTATCAAGGAGGCCATAGATTCAATTTTGGCTCAGACATTTACAGATTTTGAGCTAGTTATCTCAGATAATGCTTCCACCGACGGTACTGCAGAGATATGTAAAGCGTATGCTACCAAGGATCAACGCATCCGCTACTACCGCAATGAACAAAATCTCGGTGCTGCTAAGAATTATAACCGTGTCTTTGAGTTGTCTTCAGGTGAGTATTTTAGGTGGGCTGCGCATGATGATGTACTTGCGCCAGAATTAATAGAGCGGTGCGTTGAGGTGCTTGACCAGGACTTATCTGTAGTCTTGTGCTACAGCAAAGCAGGTAAGATCGATCAAAATTCTGCACTGGTGGGAATTTACGACGACTCTGAAATGAAAGTTGATTCACAAAAGCCACATGAACGCTTTCATGATCTAATTTCCATTCCTCATATCTGCATATCTATTTTCGGATTGATCCGAGCCAGCGCCCTTAAGACGACACCACTAATTGCAAGCTATGTTACTTCAGACAGAATTCTGCTGGGAGAACTAAGTCTCATGGGTCGATTCTATATACTTCCCGAACAACTGTTCTGTCGAAGATATCACCCACAAGCTTTAAGCAGTGGGGCATACCCTAGGTTGCAGACTCGATTGGGTTGGTTTGATTCGCAAAAAGCTGGGCGGATTAATTTTCCAACTTGGAGGAGTGGCATCGAATATTTCAAAGCTGTAACACGCGCTCCACTGAGTTGGTCCGAGCGACTGTTGTGCTATGCCCAAATGGGTGCGTGGTTGAAACGGCAATGGAGTGGGCTGTTCAAAGACTTAGTTATAGCAGTTATCCAACCATTTTTGCTCACTTCCAGGCTAGGACGAAGAGTGTTGGCAGCCGTAAAGTTTGTTTTGCGCCACTCAAGCATGGGACGGAAAGTGATGGCAGGTTTCTATGACCAGTGGTGAGTTCAATTAACAATTTAAGATTTTAGGTGCTGTCTTATCTAACCATCAGAATGATTAATAGATCTATACCCGTACATTCACTGGCATAATGCAGCTACAAAGCCTAAAGTGGGCAAACTTTCAGTGAAACTACCAGTGGACTGCTAGCAGATGTAGCGCTAAGTTGATGTTATTGAACTAAGTAATCTCATTAGGTAGTAATTTCCACAAATTGCATTTACCTACTAGCACAGGAAATAAAAGTGAATTTACTTATGGAAACGAAAGCAGATTAAGAAAATACATCAATAAATAAGGGAATATACTCTGTATGAAAGTAGCAATTCTGGCTGGGGGCCTTGGCACCCGCCTAGCTGAAGAAACTGAGACGAAACCAAAGCCAATGGTTGAAATCGGCGGACGACCGATTCTCTGGCATATTATGATGCACTATTCCCATTATGGCTTTAAAGAGTTCGCGATCGCTCTCGGGTATAAGGGCGAAGTAATCAAGAAATATATGGCGGACTATTGCTCGTTAAACAGCAATCTGACCGTCAACTTGCAAAGCGGCAGAATCGAAAAGCACGGCGGTTATAACCCCGATTGGACAATCGACTTAGTAGACACTGGAGGCAGGACTAACACTGGTGGTCGCATTAAGCGCCTTGCCCCCTATATGGGGAACGAAACGTTTATGTTGACCTGGGGCGATGGTGTTACTAATCTGAATTTGCGTGATCTACTGGCTTTTCATCGCTCTCATGGCAAATTAGCCACGTTAACCGCAGTACGCCCACCAGCGCGATTTGGTCATTTAGAGCTAGATGGTAACCAGATAGTAGAATTTTCGGAAAAGCCCCAGACCCGAGAGGGATGGATCAACGGAGCGTTTTTTGTCCTAGAGCCACAAGTGTTCGATTACATCGATGGCGATGACACACAGTGGGAAAAAGAGCCGCTGGAGCGACTAGCGAAAGAAGGGCAACTGATGGCTTATCGGCATGACTCTTTCTGGCAATGCATGGATACTGTGCGAGATAAAAAATCGTTGGAAAGCTTTTGGGAAAGTGGCAATGCACCTTGGAAAACTTGGGAGGAAGAAAATGCGACTATTGTTATCGGGTCACAAGGGTTACATCGGAACGGTAATGGTGCCTATGCTACTAGCCGAGGGGCATGAAGTAGTAGGGCTAGATAGCGACTTATTTGAGCAAAGCACATTTGGAGATGGGATTCAGAGCATCCGTGAGCTAAAAAAGGATATTCGTGACATTGAGGCGTCTGACCTCGATGGGTTTGATGCCGTGCTTCATCTAGCTGGTCTTTCCAACGACCCGTTGGGCGACTTGAATCCAGCCTTAACTTATGAGATCAACCATATCGCCTCCGTGCGTCTGGCTAGCTTAGCAAAACAGGTAGGAATCACACGCTTTATTTTTTCATCCTCGTGCAGTAACTATGGTGCGGCAGGTGATGACTTCCTAACTGAGGAATCGGAGTTCAACCCTGTCACGCCTTACGGCACTTCCAAAGCACGTGTGGAAATGGATGTGGCAAAGCTGGCAGATTCAAATTTCAGTCCCACCTTTCTGCGCAATGCAACTGCCTATGGCGTATCACCACGCCTGCGCTTTGATCTGGTACTCAATAATTTAGTTGCCTGGGCCTATACCACCGGTCAAGTATATATCAAAAGCGACGGCACCCCCTGGCGTCCCATCGTCCACATCGAAGATATCTCACGCGCCTTTATTGCCGTGCTGCATGCACCGCGTGAAGCGGTGCATAATCAAGCTTTCAATGTTGGGCGTAACGAGGACAACTATCGCATCCGGGACTTAGCCGACATCGTGGAAAAGACGGTGCCCGGTTGTCGCATTGAGTATGCAGAGGGTGCCAGCCCTGACAAGCGCTGTTATCGGGTTGACTGCAGCAAAATAGCGCAGACATTGCCTGAATTCAAACCGCAATGGAATGCTGTTAAGGGGGCAGAAGAATTATACAGTGCCTATCAGAAAATCGGGTTAACTCTCGATGATTTTGAGGGGGCTAGATACAAGCGAATTGCACATATCCAACAGTTGCTCAGTACCGGTCGTTTAGATCAGAACCTGCGCTGGCAAACAGCAGCGCTTAAACCATCCTTGGTAGGGCAGTAGGAGCACCAGATGACATCAAAACCGAGCTGTCGTTCTTGTGGATATGCTAGTTTAGATCCAATTTTGTCCTTTGGTCAAACGCCTCTGGCTGACGCACTGCTGACAAAAGATCAGCTAGATGCACCGGAAATAACTGCTCCACTTGAGCTAGTATTTTGCCCGAAG
>QQTW01004332.1_pt1 | contig 10629 bp, 6 predicted proteins | sample 1904831 | NCBI WGS metagenome assembly QQTW01 (sample SAMN09435610, study PRJNA476489) | Subsurface metagenome, whole genome shotgun sequencing project.
GCTGAAGCTATCGGTCGACGAGAAAGACGGGGTGGTGGATGTCGACTTCCAGCTGCCGAGCTTTCTCTCCTCGTCATTTGGATCGTCTGCCGCCAGGTCTCCGTCGGTGTCTGGGTTTACCACTGGCAGCTTCGACGAAGGGAGTTTAATGCATTCCGGCGGGCTTCCACCCTTGATGTCTGATGGAGACGGTGAACCTCCAGTCAACGTGGCTGGCTGGCTCAGACGATTCCACCCGGACTTCGTGTTGCAGGCCGTTCAATCGTCCCCTGAGTTGAATGAAGAGATCAAGGTGGCCATGACGATCGAGCCGGTGCCTGCTCCCAAGGGAACGAGATGGAAGACGGTGTGTACGACGTTGATTGCCGACGCCGGAACATTTACCGTCAAACGGCTGCGATTACTTCGACGCGAGGTGACGACCTCCGATGCTGGTTCGCAGGAAGAACAGAAATTCATCGAGGAGCCCGTATTCGACATGGACGGGACCCTGATTGACGCCGTCGAACGTGTGACGGGACCGAAGCTGCCCACTAGCAAACCGGCGGAGCCTTTTCGACCATCCGTCATGGCCCTGACGGCGGCGCTGGGTGGTCGGTCCAGCCCCGTCTCCCGAGCCAGCTCCGTTTCCCGTCCAGCTGGATCGATCAAGATTGCCCATCCGGATGACGGAGGGGAGGGCTCTATGACGGTCCAAGACAAGGAAGTAGAAGACACTTGCGAAAGGATCATCCGCAGCGCCCTCGAGCAAGTCGTCAAAGACGTCTTGTTGGAGACCGACCAGGTCGAATCTCACGAGCTTGATGCCGATGATGATGATGATGATGAATTGGAGCAAGATCGACGAGGGAAAATGACTGCCGGAACCGAGAACTCTTTGCGGGACGGTATTCGACGGTGGTTATCGCATGGTGAATCATAAGCGTTGAGTCTGTTCTTTGAGGCGATACATTGCATTGCGCGGTTGACGATGATGATATGTTTTCATGCATCTTCTTCTGTTTCTTTTCAGCGTATCTGCATTGTGTCTTCGATTGCATCGGCGGATATAGTATACCCTGTTTTCTTTTTCGCTTTTCGTGCTGTGAATACTCTACGTCGGTTGACGAGTGTATACCAATCGTCGAGCGTTTGAGGGTGGACGTCTCGGACTATGTGTACAGAATAATCCTTGCGCTTCGGCGGTACCGCTAATCAAGGCGACGCTTATCTTTATTATTATTAACCAACATTGGCTTTCTAAGATATGTTCATTCTTCCGACGCACAACCGAACCACATGTAGGTTCTGATAGTACCAATAGAGGTGGAGGTCATCATGGCCGTGGTCATGGTTGTCGTTCACAATGAAACTACAACGGAATAGAAGGTGCTGAACGTTGAGCGCTGAGCCCAGTTGTGCTTGAATATGATGCAAAGCATACTCGTACATTGAGTATCCACGGAGGATTCTGGTAGATCATCTAACAATACACCTAGGATGCTTGGAGAATACTCCGAGGATACTCGGAGGATGCCCCTGAGATCCTTGGAGGATATCTCGAGGATAGCCCAATCATATTGTGATGATAGCTGGGCATACATGGCGTATGCTCGAACGGGATAAATAGGGAGTCGTAGTCGCGACACTAGCTAGTTCGTTACCACGCGGTTGAAAAAAAAAATGGAGTAGATCAGCAGTCACCGCCAATCAAGAAAGATCTGCAATTACAATTGATCATCATAAGTGTGATGAAAGATGGGTAGACCTCACCATGAGTGCGATGAAGGGACTTATATCAACATCATCAGTGCGATGAAGGTCAGGTCATTCGTCATAAACTTGACGAAGACATCTTCGTCGTAAGGATGATGAAAATATTACCCTCCGCCAGAAGTACAACAGCGATACGATCATCTTCGGCGTGGCACATTGCAAAGTTGTCTCTCGCCCACCAAAGCTTTGCAGAACGTCCAGTAGCAACATCTGGGGATGAAACAATAGTATCGGACCTCTTCGTCCACTAATCAGTGGCTTCTATAGAATGAATGTTCAAATATCTATACCAACGACGTGGGCAGTCGCAATTGAACCCCATATCTTCTGGGTCGCGATGGCATTGTGTTTGATGGTCGTTGAATGCCGTTTTTTGGAGGAACATTCAATCACAGTTATTACATGTAGGTAGACGTTCCTCACGAGGACAGTGGATTTCGTTGAGAGCGTAGAGGCGTTGATTGATTGTTGCGACAGATGCAATCACGTTCATCGCACGGCAGATTGAGTTGCAGCTAACCTATGATTCATGCTGGATTATGCACCTGGAAAGATCGAGAGCAAGAAAGGGAGGTTTCAATACGAGTTTTCTTCCATTGGCAATTATCATCCTACGTCACCAACCGTGAGGTGGCGGTAGGCTTTATTCCATATTGGTCGTAGAAAAGAGGTTGACCTTCACCTTCGTCAACCGTATGACGATAAGTGAGCTGTACCTCCGTCATCAGTATGACGGCTATTCTGAATATCGTCAGAAGTACGATAGATAATTGCGCCTACCTTCGTGTCTATCACAGATGTGACGATGATCTTCATTCTGGGCAAAAGGTGGATGCTGAGTTTCGTGATGTTTGGTGCAGAATATACGTGGACGTTGGAGTAGCTGTGAATGGCTCTCGGTTGGGTAGCTAGGTGTATGATGGTATAGTTTTCCTTGCCCCTCAATCGGTCATCTCTTTCGATCCACCATTCCCAGCATCGTCCCAAGGAACCCTGGTGGTTTCGGCACCGGACACTCGCGATGTCGAGATCGATGTTCGGTCGTCAGATCCCCCTTTTCCGCCATCATCTCGACCTGCCTTCGCTCTCCATCACGTTTTGCTCTTCTTCGAGGTATCTCTCCATCCGCGTAAACTCGGGCGGGCGCAGGACACGGCAGAATATGAGGAATGCCAACAATAACGAACGCTGTCCCCAAGGTTAAGGCGAATAACGAGGCTGTGGAGTTCGATCTCGGGTGAAGCCGTGGTGTCATTGCATCGTAATGTATCTGTCAATATTAGCCCGATGCATCTCCGTAGGGGAAAAAACTTACGTTAGTCGGGACGATATTGACATGTCGAAGCGTTGATGGGAGTGGTCTGTGGCAGAGTTGATGGATGTAGTTGCCTTAGAGTTTAAGGTGCATCACGTGAGTTAGCGCTTCCGGCGCTTAATTCACCGTCATTGCCGCTCCCGAAATCGTTTTCGCAACTATCGCGAAGATGTCAGATCTGGACAAGTAAGGTACCCTTCTCGGTGACCGCAAGCGTGCTAACATACGCAGAGCCATCGCGCAGCTACGTGCTTGTCGACTGATCCCCGAGCGCGATGTCCGCAATCTGTGTTACAGAATCATTGAACTTCTCTCGAATGAGGGTAATATCGTGTCGGCGACCGCTCCCGTTACAGTGAGCACCCTTGCAGCTTTCGTCCGACTAATACTAACGAATTCAGATCGTGGGTGACATCCATGGCCAATTTCACGACCTACAAGAACTCTTTCGAATTGGCGGCGATGTCCCAGAGACGGCTTATCTCTTAATGGGTGCGTGGCGCCTTCAACGACCTAAAACTTGATAGTGATGGCTGATAATCCCAGGCGACTTCGTTGACCGCGGTTATTATTCGGTCGAAACATTTCTCCTCCTTGTCGCTCTCAAAGTCCGATATCCGGATCGCATCACGCTCATCCGGGGGAACCATGAGTCGAGACAGATCACGACGGTTTATGGCTTCTGTAAACTCCTCGCCAGCCCTGCCTGAACGACACAAATGCTGACCGCTCGAAAGACGACGAGGTTCTGCGGAAGTACGGCGGCAACGGCCATGTTTGGAGGTCTTGCTGTGAAGTCTTCGATTACCTGCCGCTGGGAGCGCTGGTCAGCGGTGCGGCGAGCTCAGTGCAGCCCTTATCGACGCCATCTCCGCTCGCAGATCCCTCGATAACGATTCCGTCGCTTGATGACGACGACATCGAGGCCGAAGTGCTGAATTCGCGGGGCGAGCTGATCGCGCGGAACATCCGTAGACGTCGCGATACGGAACCGAGCGACGCGTTAAGCGGTTCGTATCAGCCACGGACAGGTCCACCTGGATCAGGCGCTACAGGCGATCAGAATGGCTCCAGAACAGCTACAGGGGGCGCAGTGCTGTGTGTGCATGGCGGTCTGAGTCCGGTGATTGACACCATCGACCACATCCGGCTGCTGGATCGTGCGCGAGAGGTGCCCCATGAAGGCCCAATGTGCGATCTGTTGTGGAGCGACCCGGACGGTATGTTCTCTTGACCAGCATCACGATTAGCGACTAACAGCTTTGAAGATATTGACGGCTGGGGAATCTCACCCAGGGGCGCGGGATATCTCTTCTCCGCTACTGTGACGAAGGCATTCAATCATCGCAATGATATCTCGCTCATCGCCCGAGCCCATCAACTCGTCATGGAAGGTTTTCGAGAAATGTTCGACTCGAGCCTCGTCACGGTGTGGTCGGCGCCCAATTACTGCTATCGCTGCGGCAATGTTGCGGCGATTTTGGAGCTGGGCGAAGATGGTGCCAACGAGGCTGTGCCGCGATCGAATGGGGAGGGGAACAGGGGGTTGAGTGTTGGGGCATTGAGAGAAGTCAGTCGCATAGGTGCTCCAGGACGGAGATATCGAGTATTTGAAGCTGCTCCTGGACAACTTCGAGGGGTTCCCGCCAAACGAGCGGTCGCCGAATACTTTCTCGTGGGTGTCCTCTCTGCTTGGATGAGCTGATGGCTAATGTTGGTGTAGTAGTAAATTAACGTGCTGAAAGTTCAACGTGTTCTTCGCTCCTGTCGAACATCGGTCGTTGTAAATATGACGATGATTCATCTCTTCTTCGTCGATCTTACGATGAGCGAAGCCTCTTCATCGGACTGACGACGGTGGTAGTCGCTTGCTTTGTGCATCGCCCGCTCATAATCCGAGCGGTGAGACTTGTTGAGGTGTAGATTAAATGTTTTGGACCAATGGAGTTATCAGTCAAAAGCGGCTCTCCCGGGAGCGGGTAACGATGTCGACAATTGACGGCGAGGGTTCTCTTAGAAGCATAAGGTTTGCCGCGCTCATCCCACTACCGTATGCGACGCTCTTTAAGTGGGATCAGGCTTTATTCTGAGCATGCATGGCAGCATTCGAACCGTGAGGTTTCGATAATCCAAAGTTTGGTCCACCATTGTAACGCTATAAATAATTGATCTACTCCTAAATCTACAAACTGGAAGCATTCTGTAGGGTACTGTAGCTCTACCATACGAAGTATAACAGCCGCAATAGCCGCCAAGGCTGAAACGACGACGTTCGTACTCCAGCCACCGGTGCGGGCGTGTTTTGGCAGGCTTCCACGGCTACCATTCACGCAACTTAAATTGGCGTGACTCCTCGACGACTCAGCGACACCAGATGCGGAAACTAGAAATACAGTCTGGTGAGCGCAAGAAACCTTGACCATGAACACCACAAACCATGGCTCGATTACAGCCAGTGCGCTGCACGCTCTGGGTGCACGATCAGAACTCGACGAAAGAAGATGTCATCCTCAACTGGGATCTGTTTTTAAAAGGAGAGATTCAGGTCGGCAATCTGGCCGAGGTAGTCGCCGTCGACGCCGGGCATGGCGAGCGCAACGGCGGCGAGGGCCACGAGAAGCCCGCCAAGGTAGGGATTCAAGGCATCCTCCTAGTATCTTTCTAACGCGAGCAGAGATTCTTGTTTGTCGTGGGTAAACCTAGCAATGAGGTCAAGGTCAAGAAACCGAACCTGCAGGTTGGTGCCCTCGACTCTATTCGCATCTTCGCTGACACGTTAGATCTCACTGTCTTCCGATATCGCCAACGCCTTTGGTTTCAAGAACTTCATGCAAGTTGAAGTGACGATGGTGAGTTTGTTGCCAGTGTTGATGATCATCTCTGACGATCGCAGGTGGACAAAACAGCGGTCACAGCGTCGCATGTCGAGCTCGCCATCCGCGATGAATATCTCTCTCGCTCCGACATGTGGCGCCTAGTAATGAGTGAGCTTCATGATAAGGCTGTCTACAAGGGCCAGAAGCTTCTGTTTCTTGGGACCATCAAGGCGCGTGTGACGCACGTCTATCACCAAGGAAAGCGTGTGTCGTCGGCCCACTTTGGTTCAAACACCAAGCCCATCTTCCGCAGCGAATCTGCTCGATATGTGCTGTTTGTCCAGATGTGTCAAGAGATGTGGGAGTTTGATATCAACGGATCCGGAGAGATCTACTTTGACAAAATGATCTTGGGGTTTTTGCCGGATCTCTTCAAGCGATGGCATGAAGAGAAGGCACACCATCTGGTGAGTGTCGTGCTGTTTGGGCGGGTTTACGACGATGAGAAGAAAGATCCGACCAATTACCACGATTATTATCGGGTGGTAGTGAGCGAGACGGCCAGTCTGCAGTGGGAGGCCATCCTGAACGATCTCAAGAAGGAGTTTCGCGTCTTTTGGCGTGACATCTCGATGCATTCGACGCGCCGGGCCAGCGATTCGGGGGGATCAGGAAAGCTTGTGCTGAGGAGGCCGTGCCCGGCGAAGAAAGGTAATGTTCTGGAGGCACTGAGTCTGGCGTCGTCACAGTTCTCGATGGATCACATCGATCGTGATCTCGTCCGGACTGGATTATCGGTCGTCATCATCACCGCTGGAACCGGCATCTTTCGCGTACCGTACGATCTGCTTATCTCGACGACGGAAACGCTCACCAGCAACGGTATGGGCATTGATCTGGTGTGCCTGTCACCAATGCCCCTCCATTCGGTGCCGGTATTCCAGTTCAAAAGCCCCGGCGAAAATTATCCGGAAGTCGGGTTTCAACCGAATGGCACCTTTGTGAGCGAAGAGGATCAGTATACATTCGCCGTTCCGAACTGGATGGATGTTTCTTATTGGGAATCCGATGCCAATCGACATTTAGGGGTCCAACGCGGGTTTATGCCCCGAGCGAAGATGTACAGCCTGCAGATGATGGGGATCATGGAGAATGAGATGAGCAACATTGCGTTGCCATATCTGCCGCCGGGGCATCAAGTGCAGGCGCGTGATGAGCCTCGCTCGGACTACTCCCCGTTTGCCAAGATGTCTCGCGATCCTCCTATCACGAAAGAAAAGCAGGAACAATTTCAGTGGATGGACGATTACGACGATGAGGTGTTTCGGCCGGTGGGAATGGCCAAGCCTCGTAAGCGTGATAGTCCTCCGAAACGGCGGGTTGAGACGGTTGTCCCTGAACGAAGAGCGCCTCTGAGACTGCCGTTTCATATTGCCAGCCGGGGGTCGTTGAAGGCGGAGGCGAGCACTGGGTTGAAAACGGAGCATGTTACGTCGGGTGGACAGCGAGAGAGTAAGTATCCTTCTGAGATCTATTGATGTCGCTGACGTTTAGCCCCCCCGAAACCTGAACCGGAAGAACGTTCGCAGCCTATTCCGATCAGGCAGCCCGAGAAAGTGGAGGAGCGTGACGAGACACCACGAGCAAGATTGGATGTTTTGCAGGCCGCCTCAATCGTCAAGCAAGCCGGGCCAAAACTTGATCTATCCAACGCGCCCGAAGTCGCCAAGACCCTTTCTCCCAAGAGCGCACTGGCTCCGTGGTTGATTGTGGTGAATCCGTTGAAGCCGTCGGCTCATGAAACAAAAGGACTTGGTCGTTGGCAACACGTCTACCCGCATCCGTCCAAGTCGACGAACATCAAATGGAAATCGCTTTGCACACCCGCAGCGGTACCACTGACGACCGAGTGTTTTCCGACGTCCGTGCAGTTGGCGTCTGAGTATCACGAGAGTCCGTACACCGTGACGCACGATTCGGAGCTGTTGCGGCAGCTGGTGGCGCTGCGACTGGCGCATGGGTTTCAGTTTGTGGTTGGGAAGGCGGTGGCGAAGGCGGTGGCCTGTCCGGCGCTGAAGGATCTGAACGTGTTTGATGAAGGGATACTAACTACCGATGGGGCCATGGTGGTCATGTCCTTGGGGAACACGATTCACCAGATTCAGCGATTGGGTGGGGGCGATGTCGAGGTGAAGCGTTTTGTGCGCAAGCCGACAATGGATGCTCCGGCCGATTTGATCTACCACATGTTCATGCGGACCAGTTTGGCTGAGGATTACGAGCCACGGCAGGTGATGCTTCGGTCTCGACGGGACGACTACAACTGGAACTACGTCGACAGTTTCCTTGCGGGCGACCATGCTTTTGACGACCAGCTGCGGTTCTGGCAGGCTCGGTTCGTCTTGATTCCAGTGGAGCAGTCGGGCACGATCAAACACTCGGTCGAAGATAATGAAGAGGAAATTCGCATCGAAGGGATTCGGAAGTTTACGCAGCTGCTGCAGCGGTATCGCCAGGGTGAGAAGCGCAAGGGACAGGATGCCAACCCCCTGGACATCATCTATCAGACGCGTGATCCATCGGCGGTGGTGGTGGCCGAGCTGGATCCGCTACTGGAGACGGATTCGACGCAGCGACGACTGATCGACGAAGATCGATTCCGACGGGCCGATCTGGACCTTTCTCGACTCGCGCAACAGATTCAAAGTGATCGCGGCGTGACGATGCAGGACCGGCGGTGGCATCTACGTCTGCATTACAACTGCTTCATCGGGTCAGAGATGACCACCTGGCTGATGGAGAACTTTGGCGATGTGGAGACCCGAGACGAAGCGGTGGAGTTGGGGAATGAATTGATGCAAAGGGGTTTGTTCGTGCATGTCGAGAAGCGACATGTGTACCGGGACGGTAATTTCTTCTATCAATTGGGCGACGAGTATCGACATGAATCCCGACGCGGATGGTTCGGACGCAATCAAAAATCGGTGCCCTCGACTCCCTCCGAGTCGAAAGATACACCGGAAAAGATACGGGTGGCTCTCAGCAAGATGATGCAGTATGATGTCGACCATCGGAAGCGGTCCGATCGCCCCGAGATCGTCACGGTGCACTACGATCGTCTTTGCAATCCGGACAACTGCTACCATCTACGGATTGACTGGATGAATGTGACGGGGAAGCTCATTGAAGATGCGGTGGTCAGCTGGGCGACGATGGTGGACAAGTATGGATTGAAGCTGGTGGAGGTACCGATTCGAGAGGCGTCGGCCGTGACGGACCTCAATCCCCTTCGTGCGCCATATCTCGTCCGACTGGCCCAGGCTCCTCCGAGTGGATCAGAAGTGGTTTTTGATGCCGAGTCGCTGGGGCCGCACACCAAGCCGGATCCACAGTCGTACCAGAAGGCGATCCTACGACGATTCGCGTTCGTTCTAGACATGGAGGCCGCTAGGAACTTTCCCAGCAACGTCGAAGTCGTTTATTCCTGGGGCAAGCCCGACTATCGCTACACCCAGTATATTCACCGGTCTGGGCTTGTCCTCGCGCAGATCACCGACGTCGGCGACTTTCTACTGCTTGCCAACCGCCTCTATACTCCGATGGACAAGATTGAAGAGGAGCGTCGAGGGATGCTCTCGCCGCTCGTACGCGCCCATGATCTCACCGAACGCCTGACGGCCGAAGATATCAAGGAAAGGCTGGAGCGGTTCTGCGGGGATGTTGAAGGGTTGCAGCGGTTTTATGAGACGCAGGAGACGGGACCAACTGTCAATCTCGACGAGAGCATTCCGTCACTGGGCCTAGTACCTGCTAGTCCATCTGTGGACCCTCTCGAGAAGTAGTGGATGTTCGGCTAGGAGAACAGTATAGAGGAATAGTATTGCATTCAAAACTTGAGTTCTCTCCCGTGACGTATACATTGACCTCCCTATGTGATGGCTCAATCCAGTGAGTGATTAATTAGACATGGTAGATTCCAATGGGATATGCCGTCTGCTTGAAAATCCATAAGGAGGGTTATGAGGGCAAGCGGGTGGGGAAAAAATAGAACAGCTTAGCAAGAACCGCTTCATCATGCTTATGACGGTGGTATCGTTATCGTCACCCTTATGACGAAGGTCATTGTCATCCTTACAGCGAAGGTATCATGACATCGCCATCGCCCTTGTGACGGAAGATATTATCTTCATCATCCTTACCACAAAGGTATCTTCGTTACGTTTATGACAAATGACCTAACCATCGTCACACTGATGACGTTGATATAGCCTCCTTCGTAGGATTCATGATGCTGTATGTTCTACGGGCTGAAGCAGGTTCATCGCAAAAAAATGGAAGGCGAGCGGATTGCATTCGCGAACGAGGTCCAAGGGGGCCCAACAGGGGATGCATGAAGATATCTCAAGCAGATAATCCATGCACTAGACTTTCAAATACCATTTATTTTATTCTAACTTTCGACTATTCTACAAACGAAACAAGAAACCCTGACAACCAATGCCTCAATCTACGACTGCCCAGCCGAGGCATCCGGGTTGGTCTTTGTTGGTGTGCCAGCCCCACCCTCGGTCTCAGAATGTCCCTGCGTCAAATCCACCGCATCTTTGCTAGACGACTGCATGCGTTCCATGCGTGCCAAAATGATGGCGTCATCAATCTGCTTGATCTCCAGATCGCGTTTCCTCATCTCCAGCTTGATCTGATTTATCGAGCGCTCTTCTCGAGGGACATTCTGAGACCGAG
>QQTW01004333.1_pt1 | contig 10628 bp, 12 predicted proteins | sample 1904831 | NCBI WGS metagenome assembly QQTW01 (sample SAMN09435610, study PRJNA476489) | Subsurface metagenome, whole genome shotgun sequencing project.
TAGTCACAACTACCGCGCTTCAGGCACCAAAAATACAACTTGATTATTGCGAGTCTTTTTGTGTTGCCTCTCCCGGTTCAGCCCCGCCCGATCGGGCAACGCGTTTTCTTGTTGCTTAGTTCGGATATAAAGAGCCCGCTGCTCCTCGTGGTCTTTAGAGCTTCGCAGTGCCCGAGTCCATATCTGTACAGACGGGAAACCGAGCATGGCGGATTCAAGCGGAGCACTTTGTTTCAAGTCGTTGAAAGAAATTTCGGTAAGACCATCAATGAACCGAATGTCAAGAAAAGACATTCCCGAGCTCAATGCAAAAAAATGTGGTCATCAACGCCCGCTTTGGAGCAGCCGGTGAGCGTCTTGGGTGGCGTAAGGGGCAGTGCCGGTGCAGCTGTTAGGGAAAAAGGTAGCTAAGGATGTTGGCAAGGAAGTGACGAAGGACGTTGGGTATAGAGCTGGTCAAGGACGCCGTCAAGATAGGTGTTATCGTCTTCGTAAAGCGATGCATAATTGAGTACGTGATGACCAGATCTCATAGTTTAGACAGACGAACGGCGTCCTCCACAAACTCCACCGTTACGGCAAAGCCCTCGATGCTGGCCAGGCGACTCAGCCTGTTGACAACATCGGGCGGGAACCAGAATCAGATATTGCTTCAGTGAAGCCAGGGGCGAAAAATACAAGAAAGTGATCAGCGAAAGAAAATGAGATCCGTACCAAAGCACTGCACAAGAATGCAAGAGGTTGCAGGCTCCTCACATTACTGGTCTGTAACTTTGTCCAACCATTAACGAATGCCTATGGTCCGCTCGACGCCATTTCACCATCACCAAGATTGCGGCGAGGGATGCAGCTACTTCAACTCGGCCAAGACGAGTCTGAGAGATCACGAAATTCAAGGCGGGGTTCCGAAAGCTGCGCCAAAGATCAGGAAGACTGGCGGCTATCCCAACCTTGACCAGCAGAAGCTCCAAGAACTCATTTAGACGGAATGGAAGAATTTGATGAAGACCGTCGAAGAAACTCGTATCTCCCCCAAGTTGCACTTCAAGATGGAGGAAGTTCAGCTGATAGCGTTCAACGCGGACTCCCTAGGCTCATCAGAGGTAGAAAGAAGCTCAATAGCCGGATGCTGAACAGGATAGTCAGAGGTGAAGTTTGGGAATCACAAGATGCAGGAAATTCAGCGCAATCCATAGGCGACCTGCACTTGGACCGAGTAGATCAGCAGGGTAGAAGAATCAGCTACTAAAGAAGTATCAAACAACATATGTGCTGGAAATTTACCTTTTTGCCACAGGCACCCTCGCCGAGACCTGGTGTCCTCCAAAATCCATCAAAATGCCTTTCAAGATCGTTATCCGCCGTTGACATACTCGACATTGACCTCATCTGCCCAAGGAATGGAATCCTGAGCACCAAGCTGCTCGCATGTCTTCGCAGCTGCCCTGCATCCACGTTCGATAGCTCTTCTGATATTCCATGGCTCTCCGCGCTGCTTTTGCCTGACATATTCGAGGGCGTACGTTCCGACGAAAGTGTCGCTGCAATGGTAAACATTCTCGCTTCAAATGACTTCTACAGCTACTTACCCTGCTCCAGTCGCGTCCTTGACCTTGACATTCTTGACTGCCGGCACCATGCCATGATCGCCTTCAGTGGCATAGAAAGCGCCCTTCGCACCCAAAGTTATGACCACGTGTTTGACACCTTGTTCCATGAAGTTTTCGCATGCTTCTAGTAGTTTTTTCTCACTCTCTAATTCCTTTTCCAGTTTGCCAGCAAGCTTAGCTGCCTCTTTCTCGTTTATCAGTAAGTGTGTCACTGTTTTATAGATGGGTGCAGGTAGATCATACACAGGTGAAGGGTTTAGCAGGGTCTCGACGCCATTCTTACTCGCGGTATTGAGGACAGCTTCCACAGTCTCTCTTTTGTTCTCCAAATGCGTGACGATAAGATCAGGCTTGTTACCTCCTGCAAGACATTCCACTGAATCGTGATATTTGGGTTGCCAGTTCGTATTGGCTCCGGGGAAGCCAATATCTCTGGAGTTTCCGCTATATTTCTCGACGAACACCGAACATGTGCCAGTCTGGTCATTGCTGTGTTGACGAATGCCACTTGTGTTGATGCCGTTGGTCTCAAGGTTCTTCTTCAAAATCTCGCCGAATGGGTCGTTGCCTACTGCAGTGTTCAGGTAGACTTTTATCTCAGTCTCTTCCTTGTCCGCGTCTCCTGTTGAGAAACCATTCTCTTGCGTCACTGGCGCAGCGACACCGTTTTCAGAAGTAGGCTTGTTGTGGCAGCCTCGGTATATGGCGATAGCTGTGTTCGAGCCCTTGCCTCCAGGCTTGTAGACCAAGGACAATGCGTCTAGAGATTCATCGAGTTCTGGCATACGCGTCGTTTCATATACCAAGTCCATAATTGCTCCACCGACAACGGCTATGACCGCGCGGCCCGCGTTGCTCTTCCCCATCTTCTCGCGGGGTGCAACACAGGGGCAAAATGTCTCGCAACCTCATACAATAGTATTGAAGAGGGTAAAACTCTGTCGGACGTCTTGATGGTAAAGATCTGGCTGTGTCAGCGGCATGAGCGAGCAAGGATGGGATAGGCTGTGTACGGAGACCGTTCACCCAAGAGTAGTTAAGCTACGCTAATATTAAGCTAGGAACTAGTAGCTATGGCGCAAGCTAAGGACTGGAGCCTAAAATTCACATTAAAGGTACTTGCGGGTGTACTACGGCTACAGGCCTAATTATTGTTAACCCCCCCTTTATCACAATCTGTTAAAACGGCCCTCTTTACATACACTTTCTTGTCACAATCCCTGTCGTTGTTCTACCACACATTCTGCGAATCCTACAAATTCTGCTTACTTTGTAAATCTTGCTCATTTTTAAGATCCTGTGAGTTCTAATATGGATTTCTTCTGCACAGGATGCCGTACTTATTGGTAATCTTGTTAGGGTGCTTCTGTCGATGCCAGCGAGATGCGAGGCAGACGTGATTCTAGACTAGTCTCATGTTGACTAGATGGTGGGCAGCTATACCCAATCCTACGTAGTGAGTTTATTACCAGTACTGGCGTTTTCACCAGGGGGGATACAATAATTAGGCCTGTAGCTTACGAAGTAGCTTACAACGGTGCAATGCTTGCATGCTCGAACATACTGTCTTGTATGCCAAATCGGGATACCACAATACCCCAGCTTGCGAATCCATTCTAATCTATAGCTCAAGCGTCATTATGCAAGATCATTCATGGGGACGACTCCAAATTACTGAGGAATCTTTTCGTCTGCTCTACAGCTCTTCGAGCATCGTGATGATGATGCTCATACATCGATTCAGACCTAAGAAGGGTCTATGCGAGTATCCCCTCCGTACCTGATGGCTCAATTAGCGCGTTCTACAGAAATTAAACTCAGATAAGGTTTCCACAGAACCTCTTCTACCTGAGATCAAGATGTATATAGATGCAAATTGGGAGATTCAATAACGGTTATGAAGCTATATTGCTAAAGATATTCCCTTTTGAAAATCTTCTTGAACAAACTGCTGGTACAGAAGTTGTGAGGAACAATGAATGAGCAAGATCGACAACGCTAATTGATCCATTCTACACCCCTGTCGAGGTACGGAGGGGATACTCTCTCTCTAAGAGCCTATTACATACAAGAGATATCTCATAATGATGTCTTCCTCAGAGCCGCCATCATCCAGTAACCTCATTTGAGCCCTATCTTCATTGCTATCCTTTTCGAGAATGCGCTGTCTAAGCGAGACTAAGAGGATGCGGAAAATCTGTCAAAATCTTTCTGTTACTTTTAGCTCCTCAACAATTCGAGAAGAGGATAAAGGAAGCCATGAAATGAAACTCTATCTCTCTATTCTAGCCAAATTCTTCGAGCTATATCTTTTGCAATATCTCTCTTCCAGCCTAATATTCAGATATCTTGTCGAAATGGCGATTCGAGATGACGTTCGAGGTGCAGATTTCTCTTTAAGGTATCGTAGGATTGTCTTTGCCGCCGTAGGAAGTCTTAGCTCTCCTCTTAAAAGAGAAGGTTCGTAGCTCACACCACGTACAGGTGCTTCCCAAGTAGGCCCTCTTCGAGCATCTCGCCCAGGTTGCTTGAGATAGCTACTGCTTTTGGCGTCAAAGTAGAGGAAGACGAACGTCGGGTTGAAGCTACTCAAACATGATAGCCAACAAGCGTAGGATCACAAAGCATGCTATACTTCGATGGGAGACTCAGGAGAAAGTCCTTACGATGTTGCATATACAGATTTGCAAAGTCTATACATGCTGAATACTAAGATCGAACGAGCTGAGGCTGCCGTGGATTCGTATCTCAGTGTCGCTCGGGACTGCGAGCGATGTTTTGCAGTACATCTCTTTCCTGGATCTCTGACCGAAAATGCAGCCGACTGTGCGCATTTGTTTGAAGGGTATCTCACCGAGATGGAACGATACCGTGTATCCCTCAATAGATTGAAGAGGCGCTTGCACAGCACCCTCGATTTGGTAAGGTCGATCGTTGCAGCCTTCAAATATCCAAGCTGACCTGTGTTGGGTGCAGATCTCAAGAGTCCTTGTATGTAGGAACGGCGAACTACTACAGGCTTCCAATAATGCGTCGTATAGGATGGTCGAGGTGCTCGTCGATATCACGAACCAGTCGAAGCAACAACAAGGGACACCAGCGACCATACTAGGAAATGGGCAAGCAGACTCGGCCATGCTGAAGGCTTTGTCTATGGTTGCCACAGTGTGTCTGCCAGCTGCGCTTGTTGCAGTGAGCTGCTTAGGCCATGTTTTACCGAGAAATTTTGCTGATGCACTTCAGGCCGTGTTCCAGTCGAATCTCATTGAAACGATAGGTCCCACGCCCGATGATCCAACAACGCATCTAAAGGTATCTCCACAATTCTGGATATTTACTGTCATTACCGTGCCACTTATGGGCATGACCCTAACGTGGACATTGTAACCGAATAGAAAGCCACGGAAGACTTGCCAAATTGTGTGAGTGTAATGTTTGGAGATCTCAGTGCTTGGCCCGCGTCGTCTTGAGATGTTGGATTCGGGGGCACTCTAGGATGATGTGAAAGCCATCAAAGGCAGAGGATCGTTTCTTGCCGCTATGAAACGGCCCATATAGTAAGTTTAGGAATATCAGGTGAATTGAACACACTTTACACACGTCGAGATCGTCACAGTGCATTTGAGAGCACCCAGCTGTAATATATTGGTAGCATTGTCCTCTTTCAAGCTTCAAATCGACTTTAACAACAGCTGGAAGGCGGCTAGTCGCTTGAAACGACTCAATTGGCCTCAGACGACCCATCACCGACCGTCCGCCCTAACACTCCTTGTTTAACACCCTGTTGGCCATATCTTGTCCCAACAGTGAGCAAGAACCAATTAATGGATCCACTGGACCTTTGTTCAGAAAGGACCGAGGTTCGTTTTGGTACGTTTGTAAAAAATACTACTAGCGACGCTGCTAACAAGATACAAGCACAATGTTTCGAAGAGAGTGGTTTCGGTCAGAAACCAGGAGCCTAGAAAAGAAAAGGAAGAAGAGAGATATTTTTCAAGGGTGTAAAGTTGGTGAAATTAGACTGAGTGATAAAAATAGTGGTAGCATATCACATGACCCAGGGGTGCAATAGACGCCCAAACCGGCGTCAAAGACTGCCTGAAACAGCGGCTTATGTCCTGGAATCTAGAGTTGTGAGGTAGTGTGTTGACCCAGTAAACGCCCATCTAAGCATGATGATGATGATGATGGGATGACATGGAAGTCGCGCATCGGTCTACAAATTCACAACGATCTGCATCTTGTCTCCAGACCAAACTCCAAGCTGCCGGAAAACTCGTCTCCCCTGGCTCCATTCTTTTTGCTCACCGTAGCAAGCCCGGTGCTCTCGGACCTACTCACGTACGCACTGTCTCGCAAGATATGGACAAGAGACATCCTAGCTCGTTCCAGCAACTTGAAAAGGTACCGCGACCTCATCTATCCTGCTCCAGTATTCTTGTATGTGATCAGTGCTGACCTGAACAGCTCGGTGAAGGGACCTACGCTACGGTATAGTTGCACAACCACCATCAACCTCAGATGACTGACTATGCAGGTCTTCAAAGGCCGCAATCGCCAGAATGGCGAACTGGTCGCCCTCAAAGAAATCCATCTAGACTCGGAAGAAGGAACACCATCGACCGCGATACGAGAAATCTCCCTGATGAAAGAACTGAGGCATGAAAACATAGTCGCCCTACACGATGTTATCCATACCGAGAAGAAGCTGATGCTGGTGTTCGAATACATGGACAAGGATTTGAAGAAGTATATGGATGCCAGAGGACAACACGGACAGCTCGATCCGGTCACCATCAAGTCGTTCATGCAGCAACTGCTGAGGGGTATTGCCTTCTGTCACGACAATCGGGTGTTGCATCGCGACTTGAAGCCGCAGAATTTGCTCATCAACTCGAAGGGTCAACTGAAGCTGGGTGATTTTGGGTTGGCAAGAGCTTTTGGCATACCTGTTAACACGTTCTCGAATGAGGTGGTCACATTGTGGTATCGAGCGCCAGACGTTCTGTTGGGAAGTCGCACCTACAACACTAGCATAGATATTTGGTCTGCCGGGTGCATCATGGCAGAGATGTACACGGGTCGACCGCTCTTCGCTGGAACGACCAACGACGACCAGCTACAGAAGATCTTTCGCTTGATGGGCACACCTTCGGAGCGATCATGGCCTGGCATCTCCGCCTATCCTGAGTACAAGTCGAACTTTCATGTCTACGCTACGCAGGATATGCGTCACTTCCTCCCGCAGGTAGATCCGGTCGGACTGGAGTTGCTGCGATCCATGTTGCAACTAAGACCAGAGCTGAGGATCAGTGCCACGGATGCGCTCCGACATCCCTGGTTCCAGGATCTGCCACAGCTTCAAGCACGCGCTCAGCAAGCGGCTCAACAGCAGCAGATGCAGCAGCAGATGGGTGGGGGATACGGTGCTCCGGGAGTGCCACAGCAGTCTGGGTATTGAGAATGAGCAAGAGTACGGTTTATGGTGTGACAGCATTTACGTCTGGCGTTGTACAATTTTAGTAGTCCGAGTCAACGACCTGTTAGCATCGGCGACTAGACGTTTCGGACGGGCATATCTCTGGTCCTGGGTATGGGTAGGGCGGATGCTGATTTTCGCCCATGTGCGATGATGATGATGTGCACTACGATAATCAATCCTGCAAGCCTACTACTGTCTTTTATCGATAAAACACACTCCGTATCAGTCCCTACTCCATCCGAATAACGAACCTACTGGCGTTCGGGTGTGCTGCATCATAAGCGAGCATACATAACCTGAGACAGCCGCTCTTCCCGTCGGTAGGTACGGAATGCCAGGTATGTACTGACGTTGACATGCTACAACGGTGTCAACTGTATCGCATTAACTCTACTTACTACGCAGGCGTTATCAGTCGAGTGTCAGAGAAGTATTCATAGCTTAACGCTAATAAGAGCTGGTTAGGTTCTTTTCCACAGTACGTACGTAGTAGTGCCACGGTTCTAGATCCACTTTCGAAGAGCCTGTCTGCCTTTGACTAAGGTTGAATTCTGTCAAAGAAAAACGGCTAACGGTGACCTATTACGGTAAGGGGGGTAAATAAATATTGTTAGCTCCAAGCTAGAAGTTTTATATTCAACGTTGTCCTGACCAGGAGAAATCTTACTTGATAAGTATTAGTCTCGATACTCCCAAGGGGATCGACCAATGATACTCATCATTGAGGGATCAAGACTTACTGGCGTTCCAAGACCTAAGACTAGCCATCACTAGCTTGAGCTAACAATATTTATGCCTCTTACGGTAGTAGCTTAGCGGTTACGAAGGCAAGCTGTACGGAGCCCAAGATAGTAGCGCCCGAGCTATGAATACTTCTGCAGTCAGGCGGTCCGGGACAGTTTTCTTCGTGTATGAGATGTCTCTCACTGGCCTAGATGCACCTTAGTACCTAACTACGACCAGGCTGGTAGCCTGCATAACCATCACATTGGTTCAATTATCAATAATACCCCAGAGGCGAAACAGGTGACAGGTTCTTCCAATCTAAGACGCCTCACGTCTCACGCCTCAGGCCAGGGCCATTGAACATAAGCATCTCCATGTTGTTGACCCGGTCTCTGCCACGCCTTGGTACAGGCCTGAGTCGTGACTTTGGGCTGATCGCATCGGCCACGTCCTCGCCGGTTTCATGATCTGCATCAAGGGCAGAAAGCGAGTCGCTGGTGCACAGGCCCCGGGAGATATGGATGGCAGCAATCACTCCAACGACCCAACTACCAGTCAGACGCTTGAAGCATACAAACACACCACGTGTTGTCGCATCTCCGCATCTCTATTACCAACCTAAATTATTGAGTCGCGGTACGCAATGTTGTGGAAATGACGGGCAAATAAATATTCCCACAGATGTGACAAATCTGGACGTTTTCGGACGGGGGACATTATTGCTTGTGGAGTTTGTGGCAGCTCGGCTGGACCAAGTGGTTGGGCCTCCCCACCAGTGTTCCGCTGAAAAAGGATATCTACTACTACGACTACGACTACGACTAGTGACTAGGCTCGGAACCTGATACCTAGCGCTGTCATTTTGACGGAATGGTCGATGTTCTCCTTTCTCCACCCACCCGTACAAGGAGTCAAGGACCCATCGTCAGATCACCCTACGACTAGTAGCTGTCGTCGCTTACCTTCGCCATGTGCCCACTGCACACCGCACACCGCCCGCCTGGGCGCTTGCTTAGAGCGTTGAAGGATTGCCACCATTGAAGATGCTAATGCATGAGAAAAATCATTGGCCTTTCAAGTTTCAACAATAGCCGTCGCCCGTATCTGCAAGCGTGGGGACGGCTGATTTGATAGTTGATACGCATTGTCTGATCGACATTGGTGGTTTTTGAATGACTACGACTATTTACTGGCCTGGCCGGAATATCACCCGGCAGAGACCAGGGCTCGTCTCGCTGCTGGATATCAACTGATCAAGCCCAAAACTTTGTCATTCTGACTATCCCACTTTGCGCTTCTCCTCCGAGCACGGTCAAGGGGATTATTGCGGCTGAAATGGATGATAAATATCATGCCACAAGGTTTTCTCCATCTGCTGTGGCGGATTAAGGCATCGATAGATCAGTGTCCTCTATCCTGTCTTTGTAAAAGATCTGTCCAGACCGGCAGATTGAGCATCTTCAGATGACAAAGAAGGGGGAAGACGCAAAAACAAACATCAACCAGGGCCGTCTAGTTTTCCGCGCAGTCAATTCCGGCTCTATTTCAAACTACCAGACTTGTTAACCCTGTCTGGAGGCGCCAGCTCAGGAACCCGACGGGCACTTGAGGTGGGCAATGGCGAATCGGTATCTCTGCTCCACCACCCCCAACCTACCAGAAGACTACCACATCCTTGTCCACACGAGCCATCTTGCAGATGCCTAGCATAGCTGTTGTGTTTGCATATCGGTACCGACCATGTGGCTCGTTGGAACGTCTTCCCAGTACCGTGTTCATCATCTTTCGTAGCTCGTTCGACCACGGTACTTCATCTGATATTGCTTTCCTCTCTGCTTGCTCTTCTTCGTACATGTTTTCTACACCCTATCCCTCTCTAATACCCAACTAGAAGCGCTCCTCATTTCCTGCCTACAAACCCAACCATTGCGGCACAAGTCGAAATCCATTGGGTGTTGGCACATACTTTTGGACCCCATCGCCTATATAAGCTATCTTGATCCCACCCCCCGTTGTGCGATGCTGGGGAGAAACCTGGCATAGGGACACGACACGAAGCGCTCGGCGACCAGAAACCCAGCATATGTACCGTGATCGCTACAGGGCTGCTTGCTCCAAGGCACAACGGGAGAAATGCCTCTCAGCGAGAACCAGATATATGCGATCGAGGTTACTGAAAGGCTAGGCTCCGTGCTTTCGCTCATCGGCACTGCGTTCATCATTGGGACCTTCCTCTTCGACAACGCCTTCCACAAGCCAATCAATCGACTCGTCTTCTACGCCGCATGGGGAAACATCATGGCAAACGTGGGGACCCTCATCTCAACGTCGGGTATTGATCTTGGTCTCACGCGACCACTTTGCCAATTCCAGGCGTTCCTGATTCAGATGTATGCGCGCTCGGAAGAAATGATGCGTACCTCGTACTGACAGCTATCTGTCAGGTTCATGCCCGCTGATGCTCTATGGACACTGGCTATGGCGTGCAATGTCTATCTTACCTTCTTTCGTAAATACAATGCGCAACAGCTTCGAGCCTTGGAATGGAAATACGTGATCTTCTGTTACGGCCTCCCGTTTCTACCAGCCTTTACCTACTTTTTCGTGCAGTCACCAGCTCGTGGCAAGGTCTACGGATCTGCAACAGTATGTTTACTTCTTCCAAACCCAACCAGGATGATTGCTCACTTTCCCCTAGCTGTGGTGCTGGGTCTCACCAAAATGGGACTTCCTCCGCGTCGCAACCTTCTATGGGCCTGTCTGGGTGGTCATCGCCATAACATTTACCATTTATCTCTGGGCTGGCAAGG
>QQTW01004334.1_pt1 | contig 10627 bp, 8 predicted proteins | sample 1904831 | NCBI WGS metagenome assembly QQTW01 (sample SAMN09435610, study PRJNA476489) | Subsurface metagenome, whole genome shotgun sequencing project.
GTACTCCGATCATGGCAAACATCGCCCCGATCGCTAGGATTTGACTACCGCCCCTAACTCCTAGCAAGCTAACTACTACTTGCAAAGGCGCAGCTTGTCCGTTTGTGGCATTACTAAGTACCTCTGCCCCTACCGCACCTACAGAAGAAGTCGCAACTAGCATATACAGCAGCATAGTAAGGGCAATTGTAATTATGATTGCTTGAGGAATAGTAGTTCTAGGACTTCGCGCTTCTTCTCCTAAAGTAGCAATCCGTCCGTAACCCGTGTAGGCAACAAACATTAAGGCGCTACCATGCAGTACCCCGGCGATTGATTCGGGAAAAAATGGCGTAAGATTTTTGGTTTCTACCGCAGGCAAACTGACAGCGATAAAAAATCCCAGTGAAAGCAAGGCAATAGAGACGATCGCAATATTTACTAAGTTAGAGCGCCGAATTCCACTCAAAACAATCCCAGTTAATACTACAACTAAAGCTATTGCGGTTGGGATGAGTAGCCCGCGATCGCTTAAATTATTAGCATTGAGCAAATAGCCTGCAAAACCCAAAGCCGCCGTACCCGCCGAAGCCGTTTTTGCAAGTAAAAACATCCAACCTGCTATAAAACCCAAAGCTGGATTGAGATACTTGTATCCATACTCGTAAGTCCCGCCACTAACTGCATGATTTGCTGCTAGTTGAGCGCTATTTAAACCATTACAAGCGGCAACGAGCGCCGCAATTGCTACAGATAAAATTACTGCCGCGCCCGCAACCCCCGCAGCGATGCCAATACTAACAAATACACCAGTCCCAATAATTGAACCCAGACCCATCAAGGTAGCGCCAAAAACTCCTAGTTCTCTTTTGAGTAGGGGTGATGGCATTTGCTGCGAATTCATAATTGCTTATGCTTGCAAGACTCCTTTAGGATGCCACAACTAGGAGAAAAGAAACATTAAAACTCTTGCATAAGTAAGTGATTGGGGATACAAGGGGAAAATTTGGGAGAAAAAAGATTTGATTGCCAACTTTTTTGTGTTTAATCGCCTACTTGAGGTAGAAGTTTATTAGTGATTGCTTTGCTTAAGGACTATTAGGTATGCGCTCGATTTGGGCGTAGCCGCTAAAAATTAACTGTTTCCCTTGAGTTTCTAATCGATTAATCCGCAGCGTTACTCCATCGAGATCGAAGCGATCGAGATCGACCATGTTATCCAAAATTTCTGCAAAAGCGATCGCCAATGATTGAGATATCTCCTTTTGGGCTTCGGGGGCAAGGTCTGTTGTAAATTGCGGATTGTTAAATGCCACTCGTCTGCGCCTTTCTACGGCTAAGGTTGCCGTCATGCTAATTGGCACTAATTCTTCGCTATTTAAGTCGGCTTTTGCCAATATCTTGACTTGGTTATTGGGCAAAAGCTCTACTTGGATCTCGCTAAAAGATACAGGTTCGCCTCCCGATAGTTCGGTCAAACTAGGTAAATCTAAGTTGAGCAAGCGTTTTTTTACCAATTCGGCGGTAAAAGCGTGGTTTATACCTGCTTCAGACAATTTCACTTCGGCAACCGCTTGAGTTGGTTGCTTTAATGCCAATTTTCCCCCTAATACCGAGCTAAAGTCTAAAGATACCGCATCGGTTTCAAAAGACATTTCTTCGACTAAAAAGTCTTTGCGAATCGCTAGGCCCCGACCGCTCATTTTGAAATTGTCTATGCTGCCCTGTAACAACTTGCTAGAAGGGTAGCAACGTACAGAAACTTCTATCGACTCGCTTTGAGTAAACAGATGACGAATTGTTTTACTGGCAACGCTGTTGAGCATTCGCTCTCCCCAATCAGTGCCAGTAGGAGTAGTTAAGCCAGTGAGTCCGCCGAACATCTTGTTTTCACTTTGTAGAAGTTCTCTATACTTTTGTAACAAAATGTGAACCTTTCGGCAACCATTCGCCCATAAGAGGTGCTGACAAGAGCTATAAGAACAGCTTTATTCAGTTCGGGAAGCCAAAATAATTTTTGCGGCGGCAGGGAGATATTTATCAAGCTATACAGTCTGACGAGGTAATGAAGGTCAGTATACTGCAAATATTTACATTGTTAGTAAATTATTTTTAATTAAGTAGAAATAGTTGATTAAATATATTTTGATATTTAATAAAACCAGCAGATTATAGCTTCAATAGTTTAGTTAATTATTAATTAAACCTAAAAGTTTATATATCAATGACTTCAACTAGATTCTGTTAAGTTTGAATAGTTATTTAATAGCTAAAAATATGTCAGAATCACTATTTTCTGATGCCAAACAACGCTTAGAACAAGCATTAAAATATATTTCAATTTCTGAAGATGCAATCGAACACTTAAAGTTTCCTAAAGCCAGCTTAACAGTATCAATTCCGGTCAGGATGGATAATGGTTCGCTCAGAATTTTTCAAGGTTACCGGGTGCGCTATGACGACACGCGCGGGCCTACAAAAGGAGGTATTCGGTTTCATCCCAACGTCACGTTAGAAGAAGTGCAATCATTAGCGTTTTGGATGACCTTTAAATGTGCCGTACTCAACTTACCTTTTGGTGGCGCAAAAGGCGGGATCGCCCTCAATCCTAAAGAACTATCAAAAATGGAATTAGAACGTCTAAGTCGGGGGTATATAGATGCGATCGCCGATTTTATCGGGCCAGATATCGACATTCCCGCTCCAGATGTTTACACCAACCCGATGATTATGGGTTGGATGATGGATCAATACAACATCATTCGGCGGCAAATTACCCCGGCGGTAATAACGGGAAAACCAGTAACTATAGGCGGTAGTTTGGGCAGAGATACGGCTACAGCAACTGGGGCATATTTTGTCATTGAAACTATTAAGCAATTGTTTAGGTCTTCTCCCCAAGATACTACCGTTGCCGTGCAAGGCTTTGGTAATGCTGGGGCGCACATTGCCGAGCTATTGTTTAAAGCTGGTTATAAAGTCGTTGCTGTCAGCGATTCTCAAGGGGCTATTTATACTAAAAATGGCTTAGATATTCCTAGCATTCGCCAATACAAAGACGCTCATCGGGGCATGAAAGCAATTTACTGTAGAGGCACAGTTTGCAATATCGTTGACCATGAAGTTTTGAGCAATCAAGAACTACTAGCATTAGATGTAGATATATTGATCCCCGCCGCTTTAGAAAATCAAATTACTGAAGCAAATGCTGATGATGTGAAAGCAAAATTTATTTTTGAAGTTGCCAACGGCCCGATTAATTCGGCAGCAGACAAAATATTAGATGCGAAGGGAGTTTATGTATTTCCTGATATTTTAGTCAATGCTGGGGGCGTAACAGTTAGCTATTTTGAATGGGTACAAAATCGAAGCGGACTTTATTGGACGCTAGAAGAAGTTAACCAACGACTACAGCAAAAAATGGTGCAGGAAACTAAGCTAATTTGGCAAATTTCCCAGCAGCAAGCAATCTCTTTGCGTACCGCCGCTTACGTGCATGGCATAAATCGCTTAGGGGAAGCAATCGACAGCAAAGGCACGAGAGATTATTATCTCAATGGCTGATGGTAACTTAATTTTGGCGATCGCTACTTCCTTCACTGTTTGAATATGCGATCGCATTTTCGGATTTATCCATTGTTTTGGTGCTGAAATCTAAAAAGTCTTCCTCTTGCATAATTTCGTAGAGATTAACTTTTTCCTCTACTAAGCAAGCATGACCGCTATCTGGCAACACTACCATTTTTGCATCCGGCAACCTTTTAACTAAATATCTTGCTTCTGTTACCGACGGTAAAAGTCGATCTAAAGCACTAGCTAACAGCAATACAGGTTGAGTCAGGCGACGCAACTGCGACGCATCAACATCAAATTCTTTAATCAACGACAACCGCCACTGAACCGTTTCTGGCGGTACTAAACGCATAGTTTTGAGTAAATCGTGCCGAATACTTGGCTCGACTAGCCCCAAAGAGGCTAAAAATGGTAATAATCCTATTGCCCCAAAGTCAAATAAACACGGTGGTAATAAGTAAACTAGCTGGGATGCCCAATTTAGCCAAGGGCGACGATGAAACGCCGATGCTGGGTTAACTAAAATAATTCTGTTAAATAATTGAGGTGCTTGGAGGGCAACTTTTAGCGCTAAAGCTCCGCCAAAAGACTCACCGCATAAGTAGACTAATCGGTACGGATTAATTTTTAGTTCCCCTTCGATTAAGTCGATAACTTGGTTGCTCAAAACATCCCAGCTACTCAAATCGTTAGGTGGAATCATTAAACAGCGCACGTCAAAAGCAACTTCCAAGCCATCAGTTTGCGTTCTTAAAAGTTGCCCCGTTCCATCCATCCCCGGCAAAAATACAAACAGTGGGTACTTCGGCTGTAGCCGTTTGGGAGTTAGAAAACAAGGCTGGCTTGTAAGTTCGGGCATTGTCTTAACTTAAATTATTAAAATTTAAACGGATTTAATACTTCCAAGTTATCAGGGTTTTAGAGAACTTAACTAGAGAAAATAGTTTTTGTTGCCATTTAATAGCAGCCTTGACGTAAAAGCTCGGTAATTTCTGCTTGACAGCTATTAGTTAAATCCGCTACTACAGTTTTTGCTTGTTTGCCTTGGTATTTCTGCCGCATAGACTTTGTAATTCGATAAGGACGACCGATTAATACCGCCACGCGACGATAGATTACCAGTGGATGCCAACCATTTTGATTGAATAAAGGTTCGGAAGGGTCAAATAAACTTAATAATCTTAACGGCACGGCAGAAGTATTCGTTTCGTCTATCGATGAAATTGCTACAGGTAAAATAACTAAATCTTTTACTGGTTTAACTGTATCGCTTCCAGCATCCGCACGTAATGCCAAGTGAGCAAATCCCCGTTGAAAATCCGTAATGCCATTAGGTTTAGTAAAATTCACCATTGGGGCTGTACCTTCGGGAAAAACTCCTACAGCTTGATTTGCCTGTAATAGCTGTAAAGCTTGCTGAAAAAATCCTTGCTGGCGCGAAGGTGCGGCTTCTAAAGGAAAACACCCAAGTCCTGTAACAATTTCTCGCATTACTGGTACTTGTCCCATATAGTGATGGCAAGCAAAGCGAATTGGTCTTTCTAGGGCTGCTATCAAAATTGGCGCGTCCATAAAGCTGCGATGATTGCTTACTATCACCATCGGACTACTTTGGGGAATGCGATCTTCGTAGTAGCGAAATATTTTCGTACCTGTGACTGTTAAAAAACTATGAGAAATTTGTTGCGGGTTGCTTGCATTGTTCATGCGTTGTAGATGTTAATTCATTATTATGAAACTATCTATGTAGGTAATTACTTAACTTAAATCCGCGATCGCTGGCAGCTACTTACTTGCATGACTCTTATACACAGTTATGCTTCTTCAAACTACTACTTTATATTTATTAATAGTCAAGAAAAAAGTATCTTAAGGTATAAATGGCTCAATTGCTTGTATTGTGAAAGTTATTAATTAGTGCGATCGCCCGATTTTCCCAAGAATCTTTATAAAAGGTAATAAAAATATATAGTCACAGATTCTGATATATGATATATGAAAGTTTTTAAAAATTATTAAAGTTTCATGGATTTTTCTAGTCAAAGGCAAGAAACCTTTGCTGTTACTACACCGCTTTATTATGTAAACGATTTACCTCATGTAGGTAGCGCTTATCCAACTATCGCTGCGGATATTTTGGCACGATTTGAGAGAATGCGCGGTAAGTCGGTACTATTTATTACTGGTACAGACGAACATGGGCAAAAAATTCAACGCGCCGCCGAGAGCAAACACAAGTCACCGCAAGCTTACTCTGATGAAATTTCTAGTAGCTTCATTTCTTTATGGCAGCAGCTAAATATACAGTACGATCGCTTTAGTCGCACGACAGCAACCAATCACGAAGCAATTGTTAAAGAATTTTTTGGTAGGGTGTGGGATAAAGGCGATATTTATAAAAGCCAGCAAAAAGGTTGGTACTGCGTTGCTTGCGAAGAATTTAAAGAAGAACGCGAACTACTAAGCGACCATTTTTGCAGTATTCATACTAATAAACAAGCAGAGTGGCGAGACGAGGAAAATTACTTTTTTCGGTTGTCAAACTACCAAACTAAACTAGAAGCATTTTATCAAGAACATCCCCACTTCATTGCTCCACAAAGCCGCCGCAATGAAGTTTTAAACTTTGTCGCCCAAGGTTTGCAAGACTTTTCAATTTCGCGGGTAAATTTGAATTGGGGTTTTCCTGTCCCGATTGATTCCAGTCATACCTTATATGTGTGGTTCGATGCTTTGCTTGGCTACATTACAGCTTTACTCGAACCTGACGAGAAACCAACTTTAGATAATGCTTTGGCTAAATGGTGGCCCGTAAATCTACATTTGATTGGTAAGGATATACTACGCTTTCACGCTATTTATTGGCCAGCAATGCTGATGTCCGCAGAACTAGAGTTACCTAAATTAGTATTCGGACACGGGTTTTTAACCAAAGACAACCAAAAAATGGGTAAAAGTCTGGGAAATACTTTAGATCCCGTTGCTTTAGTAGAGCAATATGGCTCGGATGCTGTTAGATACTACTTTATTAAAGCAATTGAATTTGGCAAGGATGGAGACTTTAACGAAAATCGGTTTGTTGAGACGCTAAACGCTGATTTGGCTAGTAACTTAGGTAATTTACTCAATCGAACTTTAAAAATGGCATTAAAGTACGGCTATACTCATGTACCAAATCTTACCAGTGAAAATGTATCTAACGAGCAGCCTTTGAAAGCAGCCAGTGTAGATTTGGGAGAAAAAGTCGCCCTAGCTTACGAGAATTTAGCATTTAGCCAAGCTTGCGAACTAGCGTTAAACTTAGCTAGAATTGGCAACAAATTTATCGATGACCAAAAGCCCTGGACTTTATACAAAGAAGGCAAAAATCAGGAATTAGAACAGGTGCTATATTCTGTTTTGGAATCTGTAAGATTAATCGCTTATTTACTTTCGCCAGTTATTCCTAATGTTGCTAACAATATTTATCAACAACTAGGCTTCGCAACAAATTTTAACGATAAAAACGAAATTTTTGCTACAGCACCATTTTCTATTCATGCTAGTTGGGGAATACTAAGTTACAAGCAGAAGTTAGGCGATCCCCATCCGGTGTTTCAAAGCCTAGAACTAAATTAAGTAGATTGGTATTCAGCGTACTTTTCTATCTAATTTAGTATTTGTAAGGTTACTTTATAAGCACTCAAACTGCAAAATAAGGTAAATAACATCATAAAAAACAATTTTTTGATAAAAGCTGAGGCATAAAAAATGTTAAACAATTTTGATAAAAGTCCAATTTTTACACCAGAACAAGTTTTAGAAAATAGAGGGCGAGTCGCAATTTTTATTGATGGCTCAAATTTGTTTTATGCGGCGTTGCAATTAGGAATTGAAATAGACTACACAAAATTACTATGTAGGCTTACAGGTGGTTCGAGATTGTTACGCTCATTTTTTTATACTGGTGTAGACAGAACCAACGAAAAACAACAGGGGTTTTTGTTGTGGATGCGTCGCAATGGCTACAGGGTAATCGCTAAAGATTTAGTCCAGCTACCTGATGGTTCAAAAAAAGCCAACTTAGATGTAGAAATTGCCGTCGATATGATGGCGCTAGTAGATTCTTACGATACCGCCGTATTAGTTAGCGGCGATGGAGATTTGGCTTATGCAGTAAACGCCGTGAGCTATCATGGGGTGCGCGTAGAAGTAGTTAGTTTAAGAGCAATGACAAGCGATAGTTTAATTAACGTCAGCGATCGCTACATTGACCTAGAACAAATTAAAGAAGATATCCAAAAGACATCGCGCTCTACCTACACCTATCGTCCTTTAGCTAGTCTAGGATTAATGGAACAGCCAGACGATGGCACTTTAGACATTATTAAGTCTTCTGAAGACTAGAGCTAAAAAAGTTGACCATGAATTTTTATTGTCATTTTCCATCGGTTAAATGGCGACTCCTCGCTGCGCCCTTAATGGGTGCGGGCTTAATTTGGGGTTTATTTGGCTGTAATTCGCAAAAACCTTCTATAGAAGCATCGCCCAATACCTCCCCAACTCCCGCAACTCAAAACGAACTAACTTTTAACGATGTCACTTTAGAACAAGCAGACGAACAAGGAAGACCAGTTTGGAAAGTCCAGGGAAAACAAGCAAGTTATAGCCGCGAGAAAAAAGTTGCTCAAGTAAAAACGCCCTCTGGCGAACTGTTTGTTGATGGTAAAGTGGTATACAAAATTAGCGCCCAGCAAGCCCAAATAGAGCAAAACGGCAAACAGTTGTTTTTAACAGGAAAAATTGTTGCGACCGATACGGTCAATGGCGTAGTGTTGCGCGGTAACGAATTAGAATGGCGACCGAAAGAAGATTTGTTAATCGTCCGCAAGCAAATCACGGGGACTTATCAAAAAATTCAAGCCGTAGCAGAAGAAGCAAGAGTAAATAGCCGTTCAGCGCGAGTAGATTTGCAAGGAAAAGTAGTCGCTCAAGCTACCGATCCCGCTTTGCAAATGCGGACTACTCATTTAATTTGGGAAGTCAAAAAACAAACATTAATTGGCGATCGCCCGATTGCCATTGACCGCTATAAAGGCAAAGTAATTAGCGATCGCGCGACAGCAAATGGCGCAAATGTCAACTTAAAAACTAAAATTTTGACGCTGCAACCGCAAGCGCAAATAGTAGCTACAGAGCCACCCGTACAAATAGACGGTAACTCTTTAAGTTGGGACTTAAACGCTGAAGTTGTCACCGCCAATCAACCAGTTAAAATAGTTCATCGCCAGCAGCAAGTAACGACAACGGCTAACCAAGGAAGATTGAATTTGGGCAATGAAATTGTCCATTTAACAGGTAATGTCTATGCCTTAGGGCAGCGCCGTCAATCCCTCAACGCTCAAAAGTTAACTTGGTACTTGCCTACGCAGTTAGTAGAAGCCTCTGGAAGCGTTGTTTATCGTCAAGTCGAGCCGCCCGTAAGTTTTACCGGGCAAAAAGCTGTAGGTAAGTTGCAAGAGCAAAATATAACTGTTAGTGGCGGTAGAGTAGTGACAAAATTTATTCCCTAGCCTTTGAACATAATTTCATTGCGTCTTGCTGCACCTAACGGGCGATTGCTGTCTTGAGGGCGGGGAGTAAGCGCTGCGGGGAGAGTAGGGGCAACTTGCAACTGCTTTAATAGGTTTTGCAATAGTCGATCTTGCTCGTTGCGGAAGCGTTCGATGTCCGAACCGCGATTAATAACTGCAAACCAAACCAAACCGCGATCGCGCGATGGCATTACTCCCGCTAAAGCACTGACCTCGTTAAGCGTACCTGTTTTAATTACCGTATTTAAGGGAATTTGTCGAGTTAATAACGTCCCTCGGCGATCGCGCCCCGATACGGGAAATAAGTCTGCTACCGTAAGCTGGTAGGGAGATAACTGTTTTTGAATCGCCATCAACATCGCACACGCGGCTCTTGGGGAAATGCGATTTTGAACACCCAACCCCGAACCATTAACTAATTGAATTTCCTCTAATGGTACGTTCGCTGCCCTTGCTGCTTTTTGTTGGACAACTGGCGCTCCGCCTAGCAAATAAGCTAACATTTCCGCCATTTCGTTATTGCTATAAACGTTCATCTCCTTAAGAATTTGCGAGAGCGGCAAAGAGCGATGGCGCACTAGCAATATTTGCTTGGGATTAATTAAGGTGGCAATTTTTACTGTCCCGGAAATTGTAATTTGAGGGCGGGGAGTTCCGGGGGGTAAAGTTAAGTATTGATTTTCAACGGTATTTGACCAATTATCAGCATTGAAGGCTTGTTTTAACAATTCACCCGAAGCTATCGGGTTGAAGTTGTAATTCATGGCAAAAGTGCCAGTAATTATCAAGTTTCCCTGGACGCGATTAATGCCCATTGATTGGAGAGCATTACCAAGAGAAATCGCTTCTTCCCACACAAACAAAGGATCGCCATTGCCTTGAACGATCAAATCCCCCTGTAATACGCCCTTAGAAATTGTTCCTGTGGTACTAAGTGTTGTATCGAATTGATAATTTGCGCCCCAAGTGCTTAAAGCAGCGATTGAAGTAGCAATTTTAGTTAAAGAAGCCGCCGGTAAAGGTACAGTCCCTTGATGATTTGCAAGTAGTACGGGCCCTGATTGTATCCACACACCCTGTTGTGACTCTAAGCCCCCTGGAAGACTTCGCAGGTACTGCTGTACTGTAGTAGCGGCAACGGGGGAAGGATCGGGCGCTAAAACTAAACTAGGACTGCTTTGCAGAGCTAAAACTTCTAGCGGAGCGACGGGAGAAACTTTGACTCCAGCTTTGTCTAACCATAAAGAAACTAATCCCGATCCAAATAATTCCAGCATTTTGTTTGTCTACAAGTTATGTAAAGATCGCGATCGCGCCAATTTACTTTATTTATTTATCAAATACTTTTCCACTGTCTCACCAAATCAGATTAAGATTGCAAGTTAGGTGGAAAGCATCTGGTAAAATTTTGAAGGTTTCTAGAAATTTAATCAATGGGAGCTACTCGCGCACGGATCGCAATTGATGCCATGGGTGGGGATCATGCCCCCGCCGAAATTATT
>QQTW01004335.1_pt1 | contig 10626 bp, 5 predicted proteins | sample 1904831 | NCBI WGS metagenome assembly QQTW01 (sample SAMN09435610, study PRJNA476489) | Subsurface metagenome, whole genome shotgun sequencing project.
GCTTGGGCCTTGGGCGGCCATAGCCATAGAATAGTAGGGGCCTCTATTCGACTCTCGACCAACGGGAGAGATATTAATCTCTATAGATGGCAACAGACTCGACGAATGTTCTCGCCAGCCCTATCTATTCCATGGATCATTCGTCGACATTCGTTTCGTACCCGTACCAATCTCCGTGGAGTGGAGCCCACTACCACTATTTGTAAGGGTAAGGGGATATCATTCGTCTCATGAGCATCATCTATAGTCATGACATGGGGTGGGGGGGGGCGCCCGGGAGAGGGGTATAACCTCATATCATACTTGTATCTCAGCCCATAGAATAGTAGGGGCTCCCTCCGAACCGAACATATCTAATCTCTGTTCGTTGTTTGGTCGGTGTTTGGTCACGAGAACGGGCGAACTATCATACCATGTTACGTATGTAGCATATAGACATAGTAAGTCTGATGCGCCTTTCTACTCATTCCCACCTCACCTCGATCCATACTTTCTATCTATGGCTCGGCCTCCCAAGGCCCAAGCAGCCCCCCCCGGGGATGTGGTCGGCGCCCTCTCCATCTATATACCCCTATCTAACTACTCACTATATGGCTCGGCCTCCCGCTGCAGAGAACTATAGATTAGACGTCGGCGCTAGGGCCCCCACCCTCCCCTCTGTAGGGATAGTAGGAGGGCTATAGTAGGGGCCGTTGGTTCGATGCCGCCTATAGAGAATGGGGGTGACTTCATGTTCGGTCGGTTCGGCCGAGACGCAGATAGAAATATACGCCCCTACAATTCGGCTGGGGCCTACAATTCTATGGGGGAAAGGTGCCGGGATTGTTGATTAGTCGACAAAGGTGATTCTTTTAGAGGACAGGACCCCAGATTATTGTTCAGCGGACAGGTGGCCCTTTAGAATAGTAGGGGAAAGGACGGGAAAGCCCTACTAGAACTCACTATAATGGGGTGGGGGGAATGCCCTATCCTCTATAGTGGGGGGGGCCACTGCACCATGTGTAGTATTAGTAGTATGGACCTGCCATCAACTAGAGTATAGAAGGTTGGGCCCCATCTCTCTGCAGCGTCAATCGATCTCAATCTCCCTTAAAACATGCCCTATAGAATTGTAGGCCAGATCAATTCATTTTATGGGCCCACCCCACATTATAGGCGGGGCGGGAATCGCAACGATGCATGCAAAGGCACAACCCCCATTCACTTGGCGGCTCTATCGGGTTCTCTCGGTCCGGCCATCTAGATTCTATACGTAACATGCCTATGCAACCCCCTACCCCTACCCCCTACCCCTACATTTATAAGGGATAAGGGAAGGGGAAGGGCCACCATTTGATAGGCGTATAGAATATGAACCCCCCTGAATGCACAATGCCTATCCGGGCCCCTATCCGGGGAGCATGTGTACGCGCCGAATGGGGGTATGCATGTGAATGCACAGGGGTAGGGGATTATTTGAAGAGTAGGGCTGAATGCATGCAGAGTGATGCATGCAGAGCCCGGATGGGCATGTTACGTCTAGAATTGGCCCGGAAGCATGCCCCTGCAGTGTAGTCGGCTGCCCCTACTATTCTATGGCTGGAGAGGGCCGGGAGGATTAAGACTTCACCCCCTCCGGTAGCCTCCCCGGGCGTCGCTCTCGATGGAGATGGGCCCATTAGAATAGCCCCGTTCAGGTAGTTAGCCGATGGAGATGGGCCCCTATATTGTAAGGATCCCATCCGCCATAGAATTTTAGGAAGGACAACTAGAATAAGGTAAGGCAGCCCGATGGAGTTGATGCTATTACTACTTTGTCTTAGCTCCTAAACGAAATGCCCTACTATTTTATGGGTAGCTACAAGCCAGCTGAGCCGGTTGCCCTTTACTCTATAGTTGAAGGGGAATAGTTGTTACTGATGGGTGCAGAGTCGCCCGTTGCCCTGTATGCAGGGGGTAGGGGGCATAACCAGCCCAATAAATAGACTTCCTTCCGATCCGAACCCCCCTTTGAGAATAGTAGGGATCTACCCCCCGGCCCCCCTTTCATATTATTGTAGGGCCAGCCGGGCGGGGCCCGACCCTAAGGCCCATCCCTATATCTTACCACCCCTACCCCTACTATGGCAAAGGGGCCCCTGCATTCTCACTATATTCGGAAGGAGTTCCTGCCCGAGCGCCTCGGGATAGCTATAGAAGAGTAGGCACTCGGCAGGATAGCTAATACAATCCCAATCCACCCCGGACGAGTAGACTAGTTAGCACCAATGACCCGTAGGGCAGAAGCAATTGAATCAGTTTATCCGGAGAGAAGGAAGCAGCACCGGCTTCTGAACTAATCCGAGCATCCTCCTTACAGCCTCCACCTTCGATAGAGAATTGCCTATAGTTTCTTTGGCCGACCCAACTTTCTTGAATTGTTATCCTCCCACTCTGCATGCACAGTCAAGCTCTTCATCGCGGGAACATTCTTTCTTTACTCCCTCGGTTACGTTACCCTAATTGGATTGTGGCTGTAAGGAAGGTGGTACGGCTCCCAACTAGACTATAATACCCATCTCCGAGATTGGCTGGTTAAGGCGAGATTGGCTGGTTAAGGACTCAACTACTAAAGGAAGTCAGGCCCATAGGGCCTCACAGTTCAGGCTGAGAGTTATAGCATTTGCCATCCCTCACCCACGGTAGCTCCTCCATCCCCCCCGGTGGACCCCCGGTTGTTAGATAGTAGTATTCTCCAGCCCACACCCCCGCCGCGGGGCCCTGCAAATAACAGGATGGACCCCCAAGCAATAGACTACCATTACTGGGGTGGGCTCCTCGCTTTCGTTTGCCTATAGATAGTAGGGCCGCACAGTCCCTATTGAGTTGAGTTGAATGCCGAATGATGCTTACTTAGTTTGAAGATTGTTCATTGGGATTTGTGATTGTTGGTGCTCTCCCTATTGTTCTAAGTGCGCTTCTTTCTCTTGTTCATGTTGGTGCCCTATTATTTTATGGGCTTAAGCACATTGTGATGCATTCCCCCTGTTCCCCGCTCCGGACTGCAGAGTGCGTTCGTTGGTTGGGTAACCACACGTGATCTATGTAATACCCCACCCTGCTGCCCCAACTATAGAAGAGAGGGCGGGACCTGCCATAGCCATAGAATTTGAAGGGAAGGGCGGAATTCTAGATAGATACCGATATTGCCTAATCAAATTCTAGGGCGGGTGCCCTCCCAACTATCTAGAATTGTTCCATCCCTGCCCCTTCCCCTTTCAATATAGTGGGTAGGGGCCATAGAATTGTAGGGCCACCCATGTGACGTATAGAATGGGCATCTTGCACCTCCAACGTTCCCGTGGCAACGTTTTCATTCCCTCAACACCCCACAAGTGTCCCAGCAGAGTGCGTTGCTTACGTTCGTTGGGGTTAGAAGAACCGCCTTCATTGGTGGGGTGCTATCTTGGTTCGTTCGGGATTGTTGGTGCTGGCCCCATTGAACTAAAAGGGCGGGGCGTGAGAAAGAGTGCGTTGCTATTGTGATCCTCATTGATTTCCTATTCATCGTGGTGTTACCTATCGTGTTTGCGCACATTGTTGGTGCTCGCCCTTGAAGATTCTTCGGCGGGTGGTGACCCAAGAATCTGAAAGGGGCCCGTAGGGGTTGGGATTCCCCCTCCCTATTGTTCTAAGGGCGGGCAGGCCCCTCATTTGCTTTTCTTGTTCACCCCGGAACCTATTGTTCCCTCGCATTCCCTATTATTTGTAAGGGAACCCCGGTTACTATTGTCGCTTCCTTTGAACAAGCTTCCCCTCATTTCACTGCCCGATCTTACCTCGCGGTTCAGAGTGCGTGTCAAAACGGAATTGATGGTTCACCCCGTCATCAATACGTAACATGATTCCTCAGCCAGCTGGGGTACGCTGCTGCTTTCCCTGTCTCCCTATTCGTTGCGGGGTTGGTCCGGTTCATTCTTTCTGTTCGTTGATGAAAGCCTCCTAACCTTCCAACCAATTCTTCATTGTTCTCCATTGATATCCGGGCGCGTAACATGATTTAGCGTTCAATCACCCCTATTGTTATCTAATAAATCTTAAAAACAAACCCTTTAGATAGTAGGGCCCCTTTAGATAATAGGCTCCATTGATGCCCAACCTTACCTATTTTTTCTTACGGCCTAAAGAAACAATAGGCGCTCCTTTCTTTTAACACGCGTTTCAAGATCTTTCCCCGGTTATTATTGTTCCCCCCATGTGCCCTACTATTCTAAGGTTAGCCAACTATATAAAATGCGGGCTGCCTTTAGAATAGTAGGGAAGGTTAGCCAACTATATAAAATGCGGGCTGCCTTTAGAATAGTAGGGCATGAAGGCCCGCCCGCATATAATAGCCGGGCGGCATGTTACGTATAGAATATGGCATACCGGCCCCTACTATTCTAAGGCTGGGTGGCATTTATTGAAATAAAGTTGTCCTCTGGGGTTAATGCCTCCCGCTCTCTGTCTGACTGGGTCCCCTCTGCATTCTGGGCCTCCGTGGGAGTGCTGAGGCAGAAAGAACGCAGCACCGCCCGTGACAGACCTACTCGAACTATTCCTCTGCATGCACCGGAACTATTCCTCCGGAACTCTAATCTAAAAGGGGGCATCGGGGGCTCCGATTAGAGGCTACCGGATCCAAGTACTGTCCTCCACCCCCGGTGAAGTCTTAATCCGGGGTTCAGGCTGGACCGGTAGTTTATTAGCATCCCTCCTGATAAACCTCCCCCCTTTCGCCATAATGGGCAAAGATGAGAAACGAAGCTTTCTCTTCTCGGGCCCTTGTCGTCAACTTGTTTTGTAGGATAGGTAGTTGTTCTCGCACTAACTACGAGAAGGCAAACAGAGGCCCGGGGTGGGGGGCAGATAGAGGGGGCCTCCCACTACATATAATCTACCTCCACTATAGTTCCCACCCACCTACTTACTTTCCACCCACCCTGCATGCAGGGGCTCCGCCCACCGTCCTATATTCCTTAGGTCGGTAGCGAAGCGCATGGTCGGTCCCAAAGTCATATAGGTCGGTACCAAGGGCCCCGGCTATCTCCCACCCCCCCTGCAGGGAATGCCAAGGGCGTATCCCGGCTATCCTCCCACGAATAGAATCTACCGACTACCATAGCCCTACCCCCTACTATTAAAGGGGCCAGGGCCCTACGGGCCGGGGCAAACTATAGAAAAAGAATCATAGTTCCGGTGGCGGAGCCTGGATGGTGGGGTTGGTGGGTGGGAGATTAGAGTCGGCTATCCTACCACAATAATAATCTACCTCCACTATAGTTCCGCCCATAGAATAGTAGGGGCCCACCCGAAATTGATTGCCTCCTCAGTTCCCACCCCGTTGTAGACCCCACGGTTCCCCGGTGGGGTTGGTGCTTCAGATAGGTAGATAGGGCCACCCACCCCTGGTCGAATCGATCTAACATCCTTTGCCCTCCCCTTACCCGTCATAATAGTAGGGGTAGGGCACCGGGGTTTTCTTATATCCCACCAACTATATCCACATGCCATAGAATAGTAGGGGCCACCCCCGGCCCTACTATTATTATTCGAAGGAATGAAACGTTATCGTCGGGTGTGCTTAAGGGAACAACTAATCTAATCCGGGGGTGTGGCCCCTACTATTTGAAGGGCCCGCTCCACCCTTAACCTCCTGTGGGAGCCTGCCTTATAATAGTAGGGGGCTAGCTAGGGTGGGAGGGAATCTATAGTAGGGAGGGGTGTGGGAGGACTAGTTGAGTTGGGCTCGCCCCATTGAACTAAAAGGCAGTCATATGGGAGGGACAAATGTGAGTCGAGCAGCAAGTTCCCAAAGCTAAATCTAGTCGGGCTTGGCCAAATAAACTATAGGCAGTCATGTCCACGAGCCTATAAAATGGTAGGGATCTGCCCCCTACCCCCGGCTATTTGAAGGGGAAGGGGAAGGGCCATGGTAGGGCGAGAGCTCTTCATCGAGCGGGGCTAGGCCCCTACTATTCTAAGGCCCCTACTATAGATAGGGAGGAATGAATGAAATGTACACATTCTCTCCCTGGCGAATAGTAGGGCACCCGGAAATAGAGATTGGTGCGCCACTACTTGCCCTTACAAATAATAGGCTCTATTTATGTTGACAGTTCCCATTCCAGTCAAGATCGATTCTCCATGCACAATCATCCCTCCCAACCGGCCCTACTATTCGCCAAGGGGGTAGATTATTGTAGGGTTCTAAGGGGGCCTTATAAAACTATACTAGCAACCGGGGGCCCTATGAACACGACATTATTCTGATGAAGCGGCAAAAGGGTGCCCCAATAATCGTTAAGGGGGCCCCCCGGCTATAGATAGTTGTTGAACAGTTCTATTCAATTATAGAATAGAAGCCAGCCCCTCTTTTAATTAATTGTTCTAGTTGGGCCACAATAAGGCTCTTGTTGGGGGGGCCTGCATGCAGGGGTAGGGTGGGGAATTATGGATAGTAGGGAACTAAGATATATAGGCAGGTGGGAGGCTGGGGTGGGTGGATAGCCGTTGGGAGGCCCTTTACTATATTGGGGGCCGCCTATAGAATGGTAGGGGGGTGCCCTATTATTCTATTATTCAGGGGTGGGAGCCCTATTATTATATTATTCGGAGGATCCAGAGAAAGAAGGCCCTACTATTCTATGGCCTCCCACCGTTCAATCCAGCCTAAGATGATACTAACTGTTCTCCCGGCCTGCCCAGCTGTAACGATGAGTGCCCTTTAGAATATAGGGCCTATAAAATAGTAGGGCCGGGGCCCTTTAGAATAGTAGGGGGCTAGCGAGGAGCCAGGCAAGTGAAGCCCCTATTATTGAAAGGGCAAGATGCAGGCTAGAGAAGCAGGAAGGTTTCTTCCAGCCAGGTGCCCGGAAGTGAACAAATTGCCCGCCAGAACCGCCCCGCCCTGCCCTGCCCTTCAAATAGTTAGTAGGGCGAACAATCCTTCTGTCACGATCACCGCAATAGGAATAGGCTCAGCTTCTAAGGTGGAGCCGAGCAGCCCTACTATTCGCGAGGGGCGAGTGCCGGGCCAACGGCACGTTTTCTATCGGCTCTATCTATAGTTGTTGGCTCGGTTTCTATAGCAACACCAGTGGATCGAGTTGTCTCGCGATCCAGCGGCTTCTGAGGCATCAGTTGCATGCAGAGGTAGCAGCTCTTATGCGATCACAGTAGCATATACAGTCGTTGATCCAGTTCCAGCCACGGAGTAAGCACCACTAGCACCAGTACCATACGTGGAGCCAGCGGCATGGGCGTAACCAGAAGCAAAGGCATGAGCCCATAGCCCTCCCTACTATTCGCCAGGGGAGGGGCAGCTGTTTATGCCCTTTTAGATAGTAGGGGAGGGTTGATATAGCTGGTTCAGTAGATTGAGCAATTGACTGAGCTGATGAGACCCAGTTGCGTCGATCAAGCTGTGGATCCAGCGGGACTTATTCAGTCGATTCAGCAGTTGAACAGGGAGGTGCAATAATCTAGATAGGGGCGTTCGTTACGGAAATGAATCAATCTATGGCGGGGGAGGGACCGAGGAGGAATTCAAAAGTTGGGTCGTTGAATGGTCGGCCGGGCCCCTACTATTCTATGGGGCCGACCAACCAATTGTTAATCCATTACGCCACTAGTTGAAACACTTAATACTGGAGGGGGACTCGTGTGAGCAAGTGACCCACTACTGGAAGGCCCCCCCGTGCTCCTTTCCATCTCGATCTATCCGGGAGAGATCGATGCTTGCCCTACAATTCTATGGGGGTTCCTGGGGTGGCTGGCCCTACAATTCTATGGGCACCTAGCCTGGATGGAAAACGGAAGAAGACTAGGGAACGGGGTGGGAGGAGACGCCAGGGCGTTGATTCTATACGTAACATGCCCAACAATAGAAAATATTCTAATAGGCAATAATCTGCCCTTACAATAATCTAAAAAGGGGCCCTCCCTTATAATAGTAGGGTAGGGTAGGGTAGGCCTTCTATATTCTTGTAGGCCGCACCGCAAAAAATCTCACAGGCAACGGTCATAGGCTGATTAATAGGCAACGGATCGATTGGCACTGGTTTCAGGGAGCGGAGGAAGCACGAGCACGAATCGAACCGAATCACCCAACGTGATACCGGTAGCATAGCATAACTGAGAGCAATGAGACTGACCAAGTGATGGACCTATAACAGGCACATGTGGAGGCATCTGTACGTGTTCCCATAAGTCTTGTCCCAGCATTAGCGAGTGTGTATACGGCTGAACAGAATAAAAGGAGCCTAGCAAAAGAAGCTAAAATGGGGTAGTACTATAAAGATTCACCCACCTATTCGGGCAGAAGCAAGGGAACTAACTATATAGTTGTACCGGATCGAGATTGAGTTGACGGGGCCCTGCCCTTACACGTCGTGGGGGTGGGGAAGGAGATCCAGTTCCATATTATCCAGGCACAGAACCGGCCACCAATAGCAGATCGATACCCAATTTAAGAGCCAGTATCAGTGTTAGTGAAGAATGTGCCAGTTGGAGTCTGCATCTCCAGTAACAGTGCCAGCATCTTCTCGCAGCTAAGGTGGCCCTAAACGGCCCCTAAGGGCTCCGATAGTTGGCATGTTACCCCCTACCCCCGTAGGCCCATAATTCGTACATGCCCCTCAAATTTTATGGAGAAAGGCGGCGCCCGCTACCGCCTAACCGATGGGGATGGGATCAGTGAATCGTACACAGTCGGACCAGGGTTCACCAGTATCGGTAGAGCAGTATCTTTGACAACATGCTGAACAACGGGGAGGGTGGGGATGGAACAGCTGGATCACTTCCCCTTACCGGCAATCATACCAGAACTACCCTAGTTTCTAGTTGTGGCTTGCGAATGCATCTATCAGTCTATCAATCGCAGATCTAGCACCGGCGGGCATAATTGCCTATAGATAGTAGGGGACTCATTCCCTACTATTCTATGGGCCGGAAGAAGCTTAGATCGATACAATGCCCAGAACCCAGATGTTTACACGGCACTCCCCATCATAACCATATTTATTTCCAGCCTATCTATCGTTTTACCTCTTTTGATGCGCCGTACCTCCATCAAAGCATAGTGGGGCGCGGCCATTCGATAACTCGATTCGAGAAAACCCCTGCATGAAGAGCAGGGTTGGTTCCTCTCGATGGCTAGGATTTCCCTTCGCCTTTAATCTCCCCCCGACTATGCCCCCCCCAATAATAATTGTAGATTCTTGTAGGGCGGGAGGTCCTTGGATTTGCAACTGAAGAAGATGGGTCCTCCGGGTCCCTGGCCCCTTTAATAGTAGGGGGTAGGGGCTATGGTTATCGATCTGGCTGAGATGCTGCTTCCGAAGCTATGGGTGGTGCTGAAACTGGTGCCCGACTATTCTAAGGGCCACCATATATGGATTTGCTTCTATTCAGTAAACTAGCTATGGATCTGGATTTGCTACGAGCACTGAAGCTGAATCTCGATCTCGATCTGCTGGCACTGGGTCCATGTAATCGGCAGTCTTTGGCTCTGCTATAGATGCATATCTCGTAGTTGCATTTTTTCCAGTCGTGGATCTAAGTATATAACCAGTGAATGTTCCAGCAGCGCTAAGTGAAGATACATTAGTAGTTTACCCGGTGCCAGCGTCTGCCCTACTATCTATAAGGGATCCTCCAGTCCCGGTTTAAGTAGCAGGGTCCTAGTTGGATTCAGTTTGACTAAGCGACACAACCTTTCTATAGTTGTGCGTGAAATTACGTCAACAATTTGAGCCTGACTCCCTTCCCCTCACCTTCATTTCATGAAGCCCTTTTTTCTATAACTATAATTCGCGTTAACCTTTTTGTTCCAAGTTTTTATCCGGGGTCGGGGGCCCTTTTTTATATAGTTGGTCATTCGTAGCTGACCGAGTTTCTCCGGACCAACAGTAGTGAAGGTCAAGGTGTAACATAGGCATGAGCCGCCGCCCCCCTATTCTTTTAAGGGGCATATCCACCAGCATAGCCAAGAGCTCAGGCAAGGGCAGGGTTGGCTATTTCATAACCAATTTACCAAGTTGACCCCTTATAAATAGTAGGGGCACTACATTACTACTCTAAAGCGAGAATACTCCTATTATTTAGGACTCGTTATCTTTCTCTCCCTTTAGGCTGGGTCCTAGTATAGGGATTGCCCCCGGGATCGCCCGGGGGTTAAGTGATAACCTTTATTGGGGGCCCCAGGCACTTATTTGATCCAACCTAGGCACCCCTACCCCTACTATTATAAGGTAAGGCGAGTTTTGCTTGACATATGGCTCTGCCTATAAATTCTATGGTGGTCTCACCCCCCCTATAAATTCTATGGCTCTATGGGGCATCTCTATTGCTCCCTTTGCTTACTTTGCTCTAGTTGGCCCACCATTTTTATAGGCTCCTGCTCTTTTCTCCATTCATAATCGTTCAAGCAGCTTTTGCCTTTGTTTCCTATTCCATTATGGGTGAACGGGGGTCTGGTGGAACCCGATCTGGAACTACTAATTCTAGGACTGGATCTGGGTTTGCCCCTTATTAGAATTGCGCTCTCGAGCTCAAACTAGAACTGGAACTAAGAGCGAAACGTACACACCTAGTTAAGCCGAAGTAGACTTTGCCCCCATTATAGAT
>QQTW01004336.1_pt1 | contig 10626 bp, 12 predicted proteins | sample 1904831 | NCBI WGS metagenome assembly QQTW01 (sample SAMN09435610, study PRJNA476489) | Subsurface metagenome, whole genome shotgun sequencing project.
AGGCGTGCGCGGGCTGCGGCAGCGTGCGCGCCGCGGCGAAGCGGGCCGGCGCCGAGAGGCGCGCGTTCTGCGCGGCCGGGGCCAAGGTCCGGGCGGCGGCGAAGGTCGGCACCGTCAGTAGAACGCGACCAGCGCCGCGGTCGTGCCCGTGGCGCGCACCCGCCGCACGCGCACCGGGATCACGGCGCCCGCGGGCAGGTTGCCCATGGCGGTCCCGGCGTTGCCGGCGTCGTTGACGGCCACGATGGAAACCGTCCCGGCCGCGGCCACCCAAAGGCACTTCGGCACCTCGGCGAGGTCGGCGCCGTCGTTGGGCACCACGGCAGCGGCGCGGCGCGCGGGCGCTTCGGCGGTGTCGGCGTGCGAGGCGAAACTGTCGCTCATGGCGTTTCCTCCGTCTGCGGCGCGGGCCGCGGTCGCTCCGCCGCCGCGGCGTCCGGCGCGCGCGGTCCCCAGCCCTCGGCCTGGCGCACTTCGTCCGGCGTCAGCACGCCCGTGCGGATGGCGATTTCGTTCGCTTGCCACCGCTCGGCGTGCGACCCGCGCAGCAGCGATGACATGTCCAGCTCGCAAGCGAGGTCGGATTGCGCGCCGAGGACGCACGCGGAAAGCGAGGCCTCCAGCTTCCGCACCCACGGCCCGATCGTGAACTGCCCGAACCACAGGGAGGCTTGGGCGGCGTTGGTGAAGGTGTTGTTCTCGTAGGACTGGAGCAGCGGCGGCGGCACGTTGAACACGCGCGCCACCTCGATGACGGAGAACTTGCGGCTCTCCAGGGTTTGCAGGCTCTCGGCGTCGATGCCGAGGCTTTCCCACTTCCACCCGCCCTCCAGCAGCGGCGTCTTGCCGGCGTTGAGCGCGCCGCGGTAGTCGGTGAGCATCGCCTTCGCCAGCTTGCGCTGGTGGTCGTTGAGGACGTTCGGCGCCGAGATGTAGCCGGCGACGTGCATCGCGTTCCGCCAGGCCGCGGCGGTCATGTCCTGCAAGCTCATGGCGTTGGCGATGGCGCCGCCGACACGGCCGAGGCGCGGGCGCGCGGCCAGCTCGCCCGGCTCGCGCCGGTCGGCGAGGTGCCAGACTTCGCTTTCCAGGAAGCGGTGAACGGCGCCGATGCGGCCCCAGGCGCCGCGGGTGTCCGTGATCACGTAGCGCGGGCGCCCGTCCGGCAGCCGCTCCAGCGCGACGCTTCCCCAGGGCACCGGATGCAGCGCCACCACCCGGCCGCCGGCGTCGTGTTCGATCACGGCCGCGGCGTTCCCGGCGAGCAGCGCGCCGGCCATCTGCATCTCAACCCAATCGCACCAGCTCGTGCGCGGCGCGGGTTCGCGCAGCAGCCGCGGCAGCCAATGCGGCGCTTGCAGCTCCACGCGGGCGGCGCCGTCGCGGCGGTACGCGACGGGCTGGAGGCTCGCCACCGCCGAGGATATGGCGGAGACCGCGCAAGCGATGCTCGCCAGGTTCTCGGCCGCGGTCGGGCTGACGGCCGCGCCGTGCGGGCGCGGGAGGCCGATGCCGAAGGCCTCGGCGTAGCCCGCGAAGCCGGCCGTGGTGCCGAAGCCCGGCGCCCCGTCGCGCCGCTCCAGCATAGCCGCGGCGCCGCGGCGGATGCGCGAAAGAAAGCTCACAGCGCCTCCAGCTCCAGCCGCCGGCGCCGCAGCGCCCCGGCCGGCGCGACCGGGCTGGAGCGCGCGGAAACGCTCGTGCCGCCGTAGGCGGGCCAGGCCGAGACGATGCTGATTTCGTGCAGCGTGCAGCGCGCGATCTCGCGCTTGTCGCCGGCCCACCGCTCGCCGTCCTCCGGCACGGTGAAGCCGAAAGAGCAGCCGCCCGCGAGGCCCGCGCGCACCAGCTCCAGCACGTCGTTCGCGGCCGTCGTGTTGGGCAGCTCGGCCTCGAACCACAGGCCGCGGCCGTTCTCGGCGAGGCGCAAACTGCCGCCGCGCGTGCGGGCGAGAACCGCCGCGCCGTCGTGGTCCTTCAGCAGCAGCACGTCGCGGCCGGCCATGCCCGCCGCGAAGCAGCCCGGCAGCAGCGTTTCGGTCCAGCGGTCGGCGATGCGGGCCTCGGTGTGGAACAGGGCGGCGTAGCCCTCCACCTTGCGGCCGGCGCCCGCGGCGCGCACCTCGGCGGCGGCGTGCCGCAGCTCCGTCCCGTCGGGGTAGCGCGCCGCGCGCATCACGCGGCCACCAGGTCGGCGACGGCGGCGAAGCTCTCGGCGTGCCGCGGCGCCACGTCCATGGTTATCATGCCGCGCACCTGGACGTTGCCCTTGGCGTAGGCCGCGCCCTCGTAAGGGTTCACCAGCAGGTCGAAGGCGCTCCAGTAGCCGATCATCAGGTCGCTCCAGTCGCCGTAGATCAGCGCCGAGAGGTTCGCGCCGGTGCCCTTGGCGAGGTTGCCCGGAACGGCTTCGGTGAAGAACCGCGGCGCTCCCTGGAACACCACGTCGGCGCCGTAGGGCTGCCCGCCGGAGTCCTTCAGCTTCAGCGCGGCCTTCTTGACCTTGCGGTTGCTGACGAAGCCCATGCCGGCGCCGTTGCCCGCCTTCGCGTCCTCCACCGCCCCGATCAGGTCCACAACCAGGTCGTAAGTGAGCGCGCCGCCGTTCGTGCCGGCCGGGACGAAGGCGATGCCCGGATCGGAGAGGACGCCGCGCGGCACGGCGCCGGTGCCCGTGCCGGCGATGGCGGCGCGGTCCACTTCGTTCGCCAGCACCGCGGCGAAGTCGGCGCGCACCAGCTCCTCGATCCCCGGCGAGGACTGGAGCAGCATGTTCCGCGAGAACTCGGTGCGCGCGCCGACGTGCTTGGGCGTCAACGCCACCTGGCGGAACTGCATGTCGGTCGCCGGGATGGCTTGGTCCTCGGCCACCCAGCTCGCCGTCGCCGAGGCCTTCGTGCCGGGGATGGCGACGTTGCCCGTGAGGTTGTCCAGCACGCGCGCGCCGAGGCGCTGCACGATCAGGTTCTCCCTCAACAAGTCTATGTACTGGTCGGCGCGGAAGTCGGTCGGGATGATCCGCGCGCCAGGCCCCGGCGCCGGCAGCGCCGTGGTGACGGTGCGGCGCTCCAGTTGGAACACGGACATGGGCACGGCCATGCCCTGGAACGGGCGGCCCTCGCGGCGCGCGATCTCCTGCGAAAGCTCGCGCTCGCGCCCGGCGTCCACGTTGAGGTTCGGCACCTGCGAAGCGATGGCGCGCACCAGCGAGAACGCGCGCATCTCGCGGTCCAGGCCGGCGTCGCCGGTGCCGGCCACCCGCTCGCCGGCGGCGCGGCGCTCCAGGTCGTCAACCACGGCCTGGCGGGCGATGCGCCCTTCCAGCGCGTCGGCTTCGGCCCTCAGCCCGTCCCAGCGCCCTTGCGCGGGTTCGGGCAGCTCGTCGGGATGCTGCGCGAGGATGGTTTGCAGCTCGTCGCGGATCGCGCCGCGGCGTTCGAGCAGGCTACGCATGTTGGACGCCATGGCGGCGTTTCCTTCCAGTGGGATCGGCCGCCGTCTCGGCGGTCGGTTGAGAGGGCGGGCGCCCGGCGTGGCGACGCGCCTTGCCGGGCGCCCGTGGGCTGTCCTTCGCAGGGAAGCGGCGCCTCCCGGCGCTGCCTGGCGGTGCCCGCCGCCAATCGTGGTGCCGCCGGGAAGGGCTGGCGGCCGGGTGTTCTAAGGGACGCGCCTCGCCCGGCACCCGGCCGCCTTAGACTCCGGCTGCCCGCGGCCGGTCCCATCCAGGCGAGGCGTGGCGTCAATGCGCGACGGCGCCCGCGCGCCGCTCCCGCAAAGCGGTGACGGCTTGCGCCAGGTCGGTGAACATCTCCGATGCCGGCACCACCAGCATCGGGCGCCGCAGCGGCGATCCGAAGCCCTCGGCCGGGTCCGCCGGCGGGTCGGAAGCCGGCCCGTCGAACCACCCGAACATCGGTTTGCCGTCGCCGCGCCAGGCCACCAGCAGCGCGGCGTTTCCGCCCAGCTCGGCGCCGTTCGCGGCCTCCACCGCCGCGTGCGCGGCCAGCACGTCCGGCAGCGCCCGGGATGCCATGAGGGAAAGCAGCACCGCGGCGCCGAGCGCGACGCGCAGCCGCAAGCGGCCGTCCTCTCCGGGCGCGAAGGGTCCGCGCGACGCGGCGCGCACCTCGGCCTCGGTCATCCGCAGCAGGGACGCCAGCTCGGGCAGCGCGACGGGATCGTTCTCAGTCAACGTCCGGCCCTTCCCAAACCTCGGGCGCTTCGGCGGCAGCCAACGCCCGCTCGGTGCGGGTGAACACCGCGTCCAGGTCCAGGCGGATGGTGAGCAGCGCGCCCGTCGCGGGCGGTTTGTTCAACAAATCTTCGTTCGGCAGCAGCGAAACCTTGGAGTCGGGCTCACCGGGCCGCCCGTAGAAGCGCACCACCAGCTCGCGCACCGGCTTGTCCGTGCCGCGCGTGTGCAGCCACAGGTCGGCCCACCGCAGGAAGGCGTCCGGCGGCAGCTCGCCGAGGTTGATGCCTTGCGCCGCCAGCACGCGGTACGCGGCCAGCGCCAGCACGCCGCGGCGCGTCAGCAGGCGCCGGGGCTCCCCGACGCGGCGGCCGAAGAACCCCCCCGGCAGTTGGTCGCGGTGCAGCAGGCTCCGATACGCCGGGTCCGGCGTGGCGGCGGCGGCCAGCCCGATTTTCGGCGGCAGCAGGTCAGTGGCATCGGGGCTCATGCTCATTCACATACGATGCATGGAAGTTTTATGCAATCTAAAATCATTCGATGAATGTTTTTCCCTACGGTGCCCGGCAGGGCGCTTCCGCGACGGGCAAGTATTCGTTTGAGACGATGTCGGAACAGCACCCTCGGCGTTACCTGCACCGGGAAAGTCATGGCGGCGCGGCGGCGGATCGGCGCCGGCCGCGACTTGGCGAATACCTGGATTTTATTTCGGGAGCGGTCGCGTAAGGCCGATTCTGGAAAGAAGGCGCGTTACGGCGCCGAACCGGCGTGCGGGACGCACGATCCTTCGTTGCGAATCCCGATCCGCTTCTGAGCATGAGGCTCACTGCCTGGGAAACCCGAACTGGACGGGTTAGCCCGCGCCCATGTCCTCCAGGTGTTGTAAGCCTCGGCATAGGCGGCGCGCATGACTTCCTCGGCCCTCAGGCACTCGCCGAGGGTGTTGAAGACCAGATCGGTCTTCACGGGCGCCGAGCCGAAGACCATGACAACAAGCAGCCACCGCATCTCCCGCCCGATGCTCGGAGAGCTACCCGGAAACCTTGTCCCGCCCGGCCGCGGCTTCCTGGCGCCGCACAGCCCACCAGCCGATCAGGACAGCGGCGACGGGCGGCAGGATCAGGACGGCGACGAAAGCGGCGGTGGTCATTGCAGGCCTCGCAGGGTCCGGTCGGCGAAATGGTGGAGCGCGAAGCCGGCCGCGGTCCACAAGAGAACGATCATCGCCACCCCGACGTACTTCAGCTCGGGCGGCAAGGCGGCGGCGATCAGCTCCCAGAACGCGCCGGGCGTCAGGACGGCGCCGGCGAACATGGCGGTGGAAGCCCGGTCCAAGGCGCCGGCGCGCAGCTTGACCCGCTCGTTCCAGACCAGTCGCGCACGGGCCTCAGCCTCGGTCAGGGTGATATTTGCTTTGCAGGTTCTGATACGATTTCGTTATGTAAAAAGATGGCTCTAATGGAGTGGGTAGCGTGGGTCAGCTTGTCGCAACAGGATTGGTCGGCACCTCGGTGGCAGCTTGGCTCACCCACGTCGTTGTCTGCCTTTCGGCCGGAAAATGGGGCTTCTTGATCGCAGGGGCCGCCTTCTTTCCTGTGGCGATGGTTCATGGCGTCGGAATCTGGTTTGGCGCATTCTAGCCTAACCATCTGCGCCAGAACGGCCGCCTAGCCTCCTCCAGCGCCAGGCGCAGCCCTTCCGCCCTGCCCTCGGCCGAGGCCGCGGCCACCTTGGCAGCCTCGCGCTCGGCTCGCACCGCGTCCCGCTCTGCCTCAGCTCGGCTGGCACGCACCTCGGCTTGATCGGCCCGCCCGCGCTCAGACTCTATCCGTTCACGCAAGGTCGCCGATTCGCCCTCTGCCCGGCCTGCCCGCTCGCGCAGCGCCGCAGCCTCGGCCTCTAGAGCCTTGATGGTCCGGCTTTCGTCCGGCAAGCCGTCCGCGTCCTGTCCGGACCGGTCCGCCGCCCGTCCGGACCTGGCCGTCTCGACGTCCCTGGACGTCAACCAGACGCGCCAATGGCCGTCCTCATTGCTGCGGCTTCCACGTAGCTTTCTACGCTCAATACGCTTCCGAAGCGCGTCCACGGACAAGCCGGTCAGTCCGGACGCTTCGGTCAGCAGGTAGGGCTTTGCCTCGTCATCCATTCCGGACTGTCCTGGACTGTCCGGAAGCGCCTAGTCGGACGGCCCCGGCATGTCCAGAACGGCGGGCCTAGCCCGGTGCGGCGCCCGCGCGTTTGCGGCGGCGCAGCTTCGGCGCCGGCTGCGAGGCGGGTTCTGGCGCGGGAGCGAGCAGTGTGTCCTCCAGGATCAGGCCGCGGTAGCCCTCCAGGGCCGCGCCGGGCGGCAGCTCGAACGCCTCGCCCGGCTGCACCAGGCGGTTGTTGACCAGGAACTCTCTCGCTGCGGTGGGCATGGTGTGCGCGTCTCCTTCGGCGCGGGTGGTGGAGAGGTGGCGGCCGGCGGGCTGGCGCCGGGTGCCGAGGCGGGTCCGGCTGCCGGGCCGGGCCTGGATTTTGGAGCCGTAGGAACTTTCCCTAAGGCCGGTCGGACGCCTCAGAACTGTAGCGATTGCGGTTGCGTATCGGCCAGCGGCGTCAGGACGGCCGCGACCTTCCGCGGGTGCCGCAGGGTGCGTAGCAGCAGCGGCTCGCCATCGGCGCCGCGCACCGCGAACGAGTCCAGCACCGGCGAGAGCATGGGCCGCAGCCGCTTCAAGCCCAACGCCGCGGGCGGCAGTCGGGGCGCCTCGGGCGGCTCGGGCAGGGGCAGAGTGATGGGCATGGCAGCAGGCTCCTCCAGCGCGGGCGGTGCGGCGGGTTGCGGGTTGGCCGTCTCGAAGGCGGCCAGCGGCCCGACTCGCGCCTCCAGCGCGTCGCGCCCGCCCTCCGGCGGCACCAGGGCGAGGGACCACCGGCCGCGCAGCCCTTTCCGGTAGCGGGCGGGCTGGAGCGTTTTGAAACACCTCAAACCCTTATAAGCACCCTCTATAAGCGTTTGAGGGCCTTCAAACCGGCAACGATCCCGGTCCAGCTCCACCGCCTTCGCGGACGGCCACAGGTCAGGCCGGGCCGCGGCCAGGTCGGCGGGCGCCAGCGGCAGCGCCGTGCCGGTCAGCGCCGCCTCGGCCGCCGCGACGGCCAGCCGGTCGGGCACCGCTTCCTCCCACGTCACCACCTCGGCCACGGCCAACGGCAGGGCCAGCTCGGCGAACAGGTCCACCCGCACGGGCCGGCGCACGCCGCGCGCCCGGCCGATGGCCTGGAGCACGGCGCCCTCGGTGACGCTCCAGCGCATCCCTTCCACCAGCGGGTCGGGATGCCGCGGCTGCCGCACCGCCGTTCCGGTGCCATCGGCCATGCGGATGCCGCCCGCCACCGTCGGCCAGCGCGACCCATCGTCTTCGGCCACCACCTCCACCGCCCGCCCGGCCACAACCTCGGCCAGCCGCTCGCCCTCCCGCCGGTTCTGCGCCGGCCGCCCAAAGACGATGACGTGCTCCACCCGCTCCCAGGCGTTCAGCCCGGTGACGGCGCCGTGGTGCGCTAGGTGCAGCCGCGCCGGCAGGCCCTTCCCGCCGTCGCGCAGCCGTCCAGCCGCAACGCGGCGGCGCAGCTCGGCGGCAAGCGCTTCTTCCACCGCCTGTTGCGCCACCACCAGCACCTCGCCAGCGGCGGCCTCGGCCAGCCGCACCGCCACGAAATCGGCCGCGCGCCCTACGTTGCCCTTGTTCTCGGTGAAGAACGCCCGCCCGAACTCCCGGCCCGCCACCTGGCGCACCCACTGGAGCGGCGCCCGCACCTCGATATCCGCCACCTCCAGCCGCGGCGCCCATTGCCGCACCACCTCGGGCGCCGTGGTGGCGTCCAGGAACAGCTTCGGCGCGTCCGCGCACCAGGCCGCGAAATCCTCCCGCCAAGCGAAGCGCACCTTGCCGCCAGGCACCACCTCGGCGCCGACGCTGCGCGCCGCGTCGCCCTCCAGCAGCTCGCGCACGGCGCGCGCCAGCGCCGGGCGCAGCTTGCGGAAGCCGGCGCCCTGCGCCTCGCGCAGCCGCTCCAGGATGCCGTCTCGGCCCGCGGCGTCCTTCAGCTCCACCTCGGGCTTTGTGCGCCACTCCAAGGCCAGCCACTCGCCCGCGCCTTCCGCCGTCAGCCCTTCGGCCGCGAAGGCTTCCCGCAGCAACCCGCCCTCGCCGTGCCGCTCCAGCACGCGGAGGGCGAGGCCGCGGAGGAACAGCAGCCGTTGGCGGTCCAGCCCGGTGACGGCGCCGGTGCGGTCGTCCATCAGGTCGGACAACGGCAGCTCGATCCGGTGCAGCGGGTCCATGCCAGCCGAGGCCGCGCCGTAAAACGACTCGTCCACCACCAGCGCCGCGGCGTCCGGCAGCCCGCCGGGTTTCTGGCCGAATGCCAGGTTGTGCGCCGCGAGCCACACATCGGCCGGTTGCCCGCCCTGGCGCCGGTAGCCGCACGCCTCGCGCAGCGGGCAGGCGACGCAAGGCTCGGTGCGCGGCAATCCCGCTTCCGCCGCGGCGCGTGGAAGATCCAGGTCCAGGCACATCGCGCGGCCGTGCCGCTCCGGGTCGGCGGCCTCCATGCCGCGCCAAATCCGCACCGCCAAGCCGGGGTGCGCTTCCGCGAAGCGGTCGCGCAGCTCCTTGTTCAAGTCGTGCCGCGGCGTGAGGAAGAACAGCGCCCCTTCGCGCCCGCCCGCCCGCGCCGCGTCCAGCACGCCATCGGCGCCGGCGATGGCGGCCTGAGATTTCCCGCCTCCCACCGTCAGCCGCAGCAGCAGCTCGGGAACCTCGCCCGCGCGCAGCCGGTCGGCGAAGCCCGCCACCGCCGCGGCGGCCCGGCGCTCGGCCTCGGCCAGCGGCACGCCTCGGTCGGGGAAGGTCGGCGCCACCGCCCGCTTCCGCCTTTCCTGGCCCATCGCCCATGCGATCACGCCGTCCAGGTGCCGGTCGCCGGCGCGGTCGGCGATCTCGGCCGCCGTGCGCCCGCCCGGATCGGCGGCGTGGATGCGCTTCCGCAAGATGGCCTTCAGCGCGCGCTTGTCGGGCTTCGGCCAGTTGGTGGCGACGAAGGACGAAACCGCCCGCACGATCGGCCAGTGGAAGCCGTCAGGCCCGATCTCGGCGAGGTATGCCGCGAAGCCGCGCCCGGCCGCCGCCGCGCCTCCAGCGCCGTCCTCCGCGGCCTGGCGCGGCGCCTCTACGGGCACGCGCAGCTCGGCCGCGTTCTCGGCGCCCTCCACCAGTACCGTCCGCCGGCCCTCCAGCGGGTCGCGCAAGCCGCCCGCGAAGACCGGCGCGGCTGTGTAGTGCGGTTGCACCGTGTGGAGCGGCCCAAGGTCGATCAGCTTGCAGCCCGCGCGCGCGTTGACCGCGGCGGCCCACCGCTTCAGCTCGGCCTGGCCCAGCGCCTCGCGCAACCAGATATAGACGTGCGCGCGGATGCCCGCTTTCGCCACGCCGTTCCACCGCCCGGCCCGCTCGGTGCCGTCCAGCGCTTCGGCCTGCGCCAGCTCGTCCAGCCCGGCCGAGGCCGAGAACCGCACCACCGCCGTCACGCCCTCCAGCTCGGGCGCGTGCTCGGCCAGCGCGTCCAGCGCCACACGCGCGGCCTCGGCGGGATCGGCGAGGATGCTGGAGGCGGGCGGCAGCGGGATGCCTTCGTCCAGGTCCAGCATCTTCCAGTGGCGCGGCACCTCGGCGAAGGCGCCGCCGTTCTCCACCTTCACCTTCCGCACGCGCTCCAGGTCGGTCCCCGGCACGGCCGCGCCGCGGATGATGCAGGCGTGCGGGTCGGGTTCCAGGTCCAACAGCAGCCGGTGCAGGCCGCGGATGCCCGCCAGCGGCACGGTTTCGGCCGTGAACCATTTGGCGCTGTCGTAGGCCCGCGGGATGACGGTGCCGATTGTCGCCACGTCGAAACGCTTTGCGAGGTAGCGGCGCCGGCCGCGCTCGTCGTGCGCCCGTAGGACTGTCAGCGCGGCCCCGTCCGGGGTGGTGTTCAACATGGCGCCCTTTGAGGGCCGCCCCGTCAACGAGAGGGTTTACCAAACCGGCGATGAAGCCTATTTTGGGTAAGGGCCTTCTCGTTTCGCTCGGGGCGGCCTCCTTTGGTTACGGTTACGCGACGCCACCCTCTTCCCGCCAAGGCTGTAAGGGTGGCGTTCGCAATTCTGGTGCCCGGCTGCGCGCCGCGGGTGCGGTGCGAATCGGGCGCCGGGTTCGATGTTACATGCCCCGGCGGATCATGCCGCGGCGCTTCGCTGTAGCACCGCGCCAGGGTGGCGCAGCTCCACCGCCTCGGCCAGCAATGCCGTCACGACGTGCCCTCGGGCCGCGGCGCCGCTCGCGCGCCCGGCGGCCTCGGCTCGGGGCGCATCGGCTGCCGGCCCAGCCGCAGCCGGTGCCGCGGCGCGT
>QQTW01004337.1_pt1 | contig 10626 bp, 8 predicted proteins | sample 1904831 | NCBI WGS metagenome assembly QQTW01 (sample SAMN09435610, study PRJNA476489) | Subsurface metagenome, whole genome shotgun sequencing project.
TGGGAGATTAATGCTCGCTGACCGGTCCTTGCGACTGCTTCAAGCACGAGCGACGTCATCGCTCCAGGGTCATCCACGACTATGGATCCAAATCCAATGTATATGGGAGCGGGTCCAGAGGCGAGAAACTCTGCTAGAACCGGTTCTGGAGTAAAAGTGGAGGCGAGAGGCAGAAAGAAGAACCCGGTGGTCGTGATGTGACGGCCCCAATCTTTTGGCTTCTGGATGAGCGAGGGTGACCTTTCTCATGTCAGTCACCGCTTATACTGGGCCATCTCTGCGCCAATGCGCTTACCAACAGTAAGTATGCGGGATTCGCGACTTTGCTAGGAGTCTTGGACCGGATCCGGAGCTGATGTACTCCAGATTCAGCACTTTCTGGCGGAATTTGTTGATAACGCCCCCTAACCCTTGCCAGATCATGGTCTCCACCAGGTAGTAGGACAGAAAATTGATCATACCAGCCTCGGCATTGGAGGACTGAATATTCGCTAAGGGGTGAGGAAATGCCTGCGTGGAGGACCATGGCATTCTGAAATCGCGTTAGAGATGCTCCCATGTAATTGATGCGAAATTCATACGTGAACATTATATGCAACGGGACTCCCAACTTCTGCGCGCAATGGATGTGAGCAAAGCTAGGTGGGTTGGCGATAATCACATCCGCGACGAAAGGACTGCATGACACTTTCGAGTCTTCGGCAGCTTCTATGCACGACCTCCAGCACCCTTCCAGAATCTCGTAGGTGACTTCGCGGCGCTTTCGGACGTCGCCGTTGGTGATGGCGTCAATACCGGGCAGCAGTCCGGGGTGTTTGACCATGAAAGCCATCAGTTGCGCAGGATCCCCACCAATGCTGAAAAATTCGAGCCCGTTTTCTTCGACGAAGTCCTTGAAGACTGAATGCGTCGCGATGCGCACACGATGATTCCATCTCGTCTTCAGCGCAAGGCCCAGTGCTATGAAAGGCTGCACATCTCCTCTCGAGCCCACGACGTGGATCACTATGTTCAATGACGGCGGAAGCTCCTGGTCGCGCTGAACAACGTCCTCATAAGCTGGCGCTGCCTCCTCTTCGGCTTCTCGCAATTGGCTGTAGATTGCAGGGCCAATCAAGGCAGAGAGTCTCCGGTCCTTTTCGCTGACGTTGATATTGATTCTACCGTCTCCTGCAGGCGATTAGTTAAAAGATACCGGAGCAAAGGACTACAAGACTTGCCCGTGATTCTCGCTGACGTGCTAACATTATCTGATCTGAGGCTGAACTCATTCAGAGCATCGCTAAAAGCTGGCGGCGGGTCGTGCTCATCGCCATGCTCATGATGGCTGTCGAACATTTTCATGAACGCCGATTGCTTGGCTGATAACGATTCACGACTGAGAAGAGAAAGACGGTAGGAAATATAGAATTCTGCTCCTCAATGGATAGGAAAGGCTGTCAAAAGCCCTGCACGGCTTCTGCGCAATCGCAGCCAGGACATCTTTCTATATACGCTCTGACGTACCCGCGTCACCAATGCAATCTGTAATGTTCTCTGCCACATCGAGCAATCTTTCCTCAGTCGGCTACGGAGCGTCGTCAGCAGCGGGACGCCCTGCGCTCGGATAAACGCCGCATCTTAACTCAATTGGGAGATTCATATCTGCCGGCGAATCCACGCAAGCCCTTTGAAGGCATCGTAAAAATAGACGAAACAACTGCTCGTTCAATTCGTCAATGCTTGCTCGTATCGTGCGTCGACTGTTGATATTCTGGCATTCAGCACGATGATCCGCTATGGGTAGAGTGTCGATAATCTGTTTGTCATGCGACTGCCTCCATGGTACAGCTTTGCCGAATCGTTCGTGGTTTACCGATCATTGATGGCACGTCAGCATCGAAACTGGGATGGTCAGTCTATCATCCCAAATTGCGGATTTCGCAGTTCCAGATCACGTGTTGCGATACCGCAATTGGAAAATCACTTCCACATGTGCTGATAATAATACCACCTGCATGCTTCTCTTCCTGCGATCGCGTTTAGAATCCACAGCTTGTGAAGTGATGACTTGGTTGGACGAGTACATCTTGTTCGGATTGCAGCCCATCGCAGTCTAGGCTGCTCTTCGGACGGTATGCTGCTGTTGAAGCCATAGCCGTCTTCTACTAGACCGTGTTAGCTTTTAGGGGGCTGCCCTCATCAACATAGGTCACCGTGACAATCAAGCACTTTGGAGCAATATAGTAAAATCCTTTGAGTATGTGATCGACTAAGGCACATGGCTCAAAGCTCTATGTTCTATGGCTACTGCGATCGATCGATAGTATGGTAGGTAAAGAGGACTCTGGTTTTCAGTAGGAAACAAGGGCACAGTAAAGGCCCCCTGATGTTCCATTCGAGCCATTCACTCAACCATCGTCACCTTGCCGTGTTTGCTAGAATTCGAGTCTTTAATGAGCAAAAGATGAGTCGATTGGCTCACGGGGCATATAAAACCCCCCTTTCAAGGCCGAGACGTTGTCGTCGATGCAATTGGTACGGCCGGATGACTGAAGGAGGCTCGAAGTAAGGCCTAACGAAAATTGAGAGTCCTCCGAGACCCTGTATTGCTGGTAATTGCAACGGATGCTAGTGGAAGCCCGATAAGATCTACCATTCGACGAGATGGGTAACAGGTGCAACAGGTGCAACAGGCGCGATGGTTCGTCCACCGTCTGGAACCTTAAGGCTTCGTACGATTGATGAAAGGATGCCGTAAGGCTTCGGTTGGAGTGCAACGCTTCTCCGGGTTCAGGTTCAGGCAGCGGTCGAGCAAGTCGGCAAAGAGGTTGAGCTCTTTCATCTCGGTGTCAGCAAGACCTTGCGAAGTAGACAGAAGGCGAGACTTCAAGTCTCGCGTCGGTTTCAGAAAGTTGATCATGCGGATCACATCCTGAGAAAATTAGCATACCCCAGAGACATGACAAGTTCAGAGGGACGGCACGAACCCTGCCTGTCACTTTGTCCTTCTCCATGCTCCTGAAGTGAAGGTTCTCGTCGAAATGAACACCAGCAAATTCCGCTTTCTTGAGCATTTTCAGGCTGAATTTGCCTCGACACTCCATGATGGACCTTAGCATCTGATTATTGGTCCGACCCGTGAAGAGTATCTTGCCCGTGTAGAGCTCGAAGAGTGTACATCCAATGGACCAGGTGTCGATGGAGAAATCATACGGCATGCCGAGAACTGGCGTAGCTATTAGCTCTGTAGGGTCACTGAACTTCGGTCACTAACTAATCTCAGGCGCTCGATAGAAACGGCTAACAAGATAGGGTGTGATCTCGCTGTCAGACGCCTCGGCAGCGGAACCGAGATCACATATTTTCAGTACATTCCGCGCATCATTTACCTAGGGCAAATTAGTACCGAAACCGTCAGAAATGATCACTAACTCTCACCAATATATTGTCCGGCTTTAGATCTGCGTGTAGTATATTGCATTTGCGTAAAAGGCTGAGCCCCAAAAACATTTGCTGAGCATAAGACCTGACGGCACGAAGGTTTATGCCCACATCACGGCCGAACTTCTTGAGTACCTCGCGGAGGTTTATGCTGCTGACATCAGTCCAGGCTCCTTACTATTCAATCCCGGCTTACCTCATATTCTCAAATACCATACACAAATGACCCTTGTGATCAAAGTACCTTTCGAGCCGGATGATATGTTTCTTGTCCTCTGGGTCAGATAGGGCAAGGGCTCGGAGAATCTCGATTTCTTTCATGCCTGCCTTCCGCCTGTGCAAGTATCAGTAAGTCCAAGTTCTTTCATCGCCTTACATGGAGGAGACAAAGATGATGAGGAGGCTGATAGCAACGAGTTGAGGTAAAGAAGACTAACATGGTTTCGTTGTTTCGAATGATCTTGACTGCGACCATTTTATCGGTTTTGTTGTCCAACGCCCTTACCACAGCAGAGAACATTCCTTTCCCAAGATTAGCCTGCACATGGTAACGACCGTCGAGCAATTCGCCCAAGATGATGCGGTAATAACCTTCCGGATCGTCCCAGTTGTCCAGGAGGCTCATGTCTAGCTCTTTAGCTCTCGGTACAGCAACGGCCTTTGCCGGCTCATGTTTCAGGGATTCGCCGTTGGGGTCTTCTTGAGCGAACATGTCCTCGTCTTCGTCGGCGAACATGTCGAAGTCATCTTTCACCTTGGGCTGCTGTTTGGACTGTTCAAGCTGTGGTTGCGGAAGCAGGACAACTTGCTCATCACGTTCAGCTTCATCGTGGTCTGCGGCTGAGACATCTGCAACCTGATGTCGCTTGTCATTGCGCGCTTGGTCTTCCTGCATGTCAAAAGTAGGATCGTAGTCCGCTGCCGACGGACCATCACCCTCATCCGCCCCTGTGCTGGTATCTAAGTTGTTGGCAAGCTCCACATCGCTCTTCACTGCAATCTCGGCAGGTGAGCCAGGTGCTGAGTCGAAGTGAGGAGTTGTGGAAGGAGGTGCCTTGGGTGATACTATACCTAAATCAGTTTGCTTCTGATGCTAGAGAGAAGGCACCAACCAGATTTGTCCACGCGCGCATCTTCAGAATCATGCTGCGGGGTGGCAGGACCAGATTCACCGCCAACTTGAAGGGCCTGGAGCATCAATGGTGTAGCCTGACCTTTGTACTTAGCCTTGATTGCTTCACGTCTTTTCCGGCGCTCCTCTATTAGTGTAGCTTCATCGACGGGACTGGGCTCTTTTTGACCATCAGCATGCGCGATCTGGGGTTCCTCGTGAGTTGCGTCCTCGTTTCGAGGGACACGTCTGTCAAGTGAAGATTAGACTGGTGGCGTCGGCTGGGGACTTGATTATCCACTTACTTTTGTGAATCAAAGCCGTTGGTTTGTGAAAGGTTGTTCTGGCCCGCCCGGTCGTCACGGGCTCCAGTAGCCTGCAATTGCTTGCCATTATCTGACAGAAGAGACCTGCGTTCGCTCACCGGCTCGTTCTTGCCTTTCTTTTCGTGTTTGTCGCGGCCATCGCGCTGCCTGTGATCCTGCATATTCCTGTGCGGGTCTCGATCTTCTCGTTCAGGCCAGCCTTTACGACCCCTCTTACGCCCTTGTGCATCCGGTGACCTGCTCCGTTGCCAGTCTCTTCGGTCCCTGTACCTGTCCCGTCCATCACGGTCATCATAGTCGAAGGCTGCCGGCGGAGCATCGCTCCGGTCAAGGTCCACGTACGAGTTACGGCGCCGATTTTCAGCACCGTTGGGCCTGCGACCTTCATAGTAGACACGGAAGCGCCGCGGATCCGGGCGATCCCGTTCGTCGTAGAAGTCGTCATCCCGTCGACGCTTCTCTCCGCGTGGAGACCTGTGTCGAAACGGCGACCTGGATCGATGACGCTCAGAGCCACTATCGGGAGAAGCTCTTGACGACCTTGAAGCGGAATCTAGACGACTTCTGGATTGACGGTCAACGCTGATGCCATTCACGGAAGGCAGTGCCGTAGTTGCCTTCTCTGCCTCGGTCTCGATGATTTCCCCCTCTGACTCCGAACCTGAGCTCATCCTGATGACGCGACGCGTGCGGTTATCGCAGGCTAGTCTGACCTTGGGACCGTGCCAGATGCGAGTCAGCGTAAATCTCAGAGAAGAGTTGAGGCTTGTAAGAAGCCGAACCAGCAATGTGTACCCCACTAAGATCCGGTCGACACCGTGGAAAGAGTGTGACGCTCGGAAAGGGAGAGGGACTCGAACATGCAAATCTACTGTTGACAAGCGAACAGTTTGATGCACGTCGTGGCGATGTCTTATGACAGCATTCAGGGAAAGAAAGAACTGCGGCGCCATCGCGCATGGAAAGTGCGCGGCAGACGGTTCAGCCGTCGATTGCCTTTTCTGCACCTATGGCACTCCGTACTCGGTATTTCTTCACTAGCAAAGTCCCCTCCACGACGGACGTCTGCAATCAAGCGCTTACGGCAATTTCCAAACACAATAGCAGAACGCAAGAACGATAGACTAAAGAAGTAAAGAAAGATGCCGTCGGGTCAAGGAAGTTAGAATCATACACGCCTTCGTCCTCTCATTTGCTTCGTGCTAACCGGCGCGTTCCGTAGCGGGTACGAATCCTATTCACAACAAGAAGCCCAAGAAGGCGCAGAAAGAGGAGGACGAGGAAGATGTCGCCTTCAAGCAAAAGCAGCAAGCCGGTAAGTCCCGAGCGCTGTACGGGAGGGTTCTCGCTGATGAGTGGACTCTAGATAAGAAAGCCCGTGAGGAAATGGCGTCAAAGGCAAAGGGCAAAGGCCCATTGAATGCGGGGCAGCAAGGCATCAAGAAGTCCGGAAAGAAGTGATCCGGGATTGAAGTCTAGAGGTGCATTCTTCGACAAGACGGTTTCTCTGGCGCAATGACGACTCGTGCTGAGCGCTGAATCGCTTTGTATGTGGGAGCATCCACGTTCACGGTATAATGACTACCAATGAAAGATTACAACATGCTCTCATTAGAGTACATGAATCATACCAAACTTCGGTGCTAGAAAGATTGATTGATCGAAGTGTCCCGAAAATATATCCAAGCCGGATGACGCCAATGTGGGAATACGACCTTGACAAACAAGCCTTGTTGGAGAGCCGTCTGAAAAACTCCAAGACTATGTGTCTGTCTGCCCTATCAATCCGCGACAACCTTTGCATGCCGAAAGTACTTCATGCCAACCCATGCCACGACGACCCAAACCCAAGCCATGACGCCAGTCATCACGATCAAAGCAGGATAGTACCCGACTATCGGCAAGGTCGGGTCATCCTCGAGCTCAGGTGGCGCATATGGAGTCTCGCCGACATCCCACGCCCAGCTCCAAACACCAAGGCAACTGCCCATGCCCACCACAAAAACGAGCCATGTCACAATCAAAACGACCCAGCCCCACCACTCCGTTTCACTGTAGTCCCACTCGTCCTCGAGTGCTGCAAGCGGAGGGTGTGATAGAGGAGAGGTGTGAGGCGCATGAACGGCGTGAGCTTTGTGTGAGGTGCGACGGCGAGGCCCGGATCCAACCACGGTGTGCGTCTGGGGGCCGTAGTAAGTGCCGGGAGCAGATATTGGGCCAGCAGAAGACTTCTTCGACGTAGCAAGCAATATGTTTCCGCTGGACGGTACTGAGAAAGTCAGGCCGTCATCGTCGTCGGTGGTGGAAGTATAAGGATAGCTGCTCGGATTGGCTAGAGGCAGTTTTGTGATTGTGATATCTTGATCTTCCCGTTCATCCTGCGACGTGCTGGCCGGCTTCAGGGAGGGCTTATGTGACAGAGGCGGCGACAGCGGCCATCCAGTCTCAGAGGAGGAGGCGGCAACAGGGCTTTCATAACTGAAGCGGCGTGGTGTCAAGTCTCCATTGGAGTCCTCCTTGCTTTCTTCCTTGTTGCTTTCTGCATTGTGTCTGAACGGTGTCGCTTTTTTCGGAGATTCAAGTATGGAATTGCGGCGCTCTCGCCCTTCAAGCTTCAACTTGCCGGTGCCGAGGATGGCCTTCTTCCGCAACGATCCCTTGCGCTTGCGGCTTTTGGTCTCACGCATGGCCGAAGCCATCGCGTTGCTGCGTTTTGGCGTGGCATCGTCATCCGGTACAGAGTCCTCCTCGTCGGCAGTAGTTTTGGCACGAGCATTCGGGTCCGATGAGGCTCGCAGAAACGATAGCTTCGATAAGATGCTGCCCGAGAGACTTCGTGTATGCGACTCAGAGCCTGAGCTGCTTACCCGCGAAGGCTTTTGCGCTACGCCGTTGTGGGTAGAGCCAATGTGATCTTCACGTTGGTCCATCTCGTCGCCATTCGGTGAGGCGACAGTCCCATAAACCATGCTTTTGTCGTCCCAGAGCCATCCGTAAGCCGACTAAGAGTTGTTAATAGAGTATGCGGATGTCGTCGCGCTGCTTCGACTTTGCAGTCTGCACAGCTATCAGACCGAAATTCAAGAGCAGATTGTAAGTTACTCCGTATGGTGTACTGGTGTTTGACTTGGAGAAACTGAAGCTTTGAAGCAGGAAACAAACAGTGCAAACGTCCGCTTCCAGGACCATCTCCGGCTTGGCATCTGAACATCTGGAGGCGGGATCGACGAAGTCCGAAGAACCACTGTGTTGGCAGTCATAATGCGGCGCACGATTCCCTCGGCGATGCTGCTTTCACTGTCGCCTTAATTCAACAAGAGTTATACAGCTGCATAGTTACTGACTGATGGCATCCGATATGTCGCTTCCTGTCCCTCCGCGCACGCCGACGCCGCCTCCGGAAGACGAGACAAGGGTAGACCATCCTGAAGCGCAAGGAAGTTACAATGGCTCTCCAGACAAGCTAGGCTTTGACCATGATGCGCTATCGCCATATCCAGAGAGCTTCTCCCCCAAGCAATCTCGTTATTCTGCAGCGGGCCCTCCAACATCCGGCTCTTTGACTCCTGCGACTCCCGCTTCTCCCTTCAGCCCAGGAAGTTGGAGCAGGAACAGCGACCAGGATGCGGCACCTATCGGAGGTGCGGAGAACAGAAGGGGTCCATTCAACTTCCAGACGGTACAATATACGGCTGGAAGGACACCGGGAGCGAAATCGGTGAGGACCTTAACGCAAACGGTGGAATGACGGCTGACGAGCCAGGCCATTGGACAAAGACGAGGACATAAATACAAGCATAGCAGTGTCTCGCATCAGATATTCCTCGAACCACCACCGCGAGCGCCGCTGCAATTGCCCGCTTCTCTGCCAATACCCACCCTCAGGGAGTGCCGGCGCAGCATGTCCAAAGAGCAGACCTCCAGGGGCATCTGGTGCTTTTGCCATCTCTTCGTTGCCGGCTTCGTACAATGGGGCGCACACGACTCAATGGCACTCACAGCGCTGTCACACTTGCTGATGTTTGATGCATTGGGTGCTTTCCTGTGTACAGGGGTGGATGTGCTGGGAAACTTTGAGGTGTGGAAGCGCTCAAGCATTCGACATCCTTTCGGGTATGTACACCTGCGCAGAGATATCACAGAGACAAATCGATTTCCCCTTGCTAACGGTCAAACTCATTAGGCTCCAACGCGCAGAGGTTCTGGCCAGCTTCGCCATGTCCGTGTTCCTCATCTTCATGGGCATGGACCTCATCAGCCATAGCCTGACCCATATCCTCGAGTCAAGCGGAGGCCATGAACCACATAGCGCCCATTCCCATGAACGCTTATCAGCCGGCAGCGTTGATTTTGCTGCGCTTGCTGCCATCACGGCTACACTCGTTTCCGCATTCCTTCTGCGAAATCACGCAAGGATTGGTAAAGCCATGCGTTTTGCGTACATTGAATCGTTACCCTCAGTTCTTAGCAACCCGTCTCACTTCCTGACATTGTCTTGCTCGAGCCTTCTTCTGCTTCTCCCTCTTCTCTCGTTGCACACATATCTCTGGCTGGACCGGTTGCTGTCCGGTATTTTCGCCGTCGCGATGCTACTGCTCGGAGGCTCTCTCAGCCTTACGCTGGGCCGCATGCTTCTCATGTCATACGCAGGCCCAGGTGTCGACTTCGTCATGCGCGACATTGCCAACGATCCAAACGTCAAATCGGTGGAAGAGGCCCAATTCTGGCAGGTGCATTACGGGCTGTGCATGGCAAACTTGAGGCTGAGGGTAAAAGGGAACGCTGACGATCTTGCGCGGCTGAGGGACAAGATAGGAAGTCTTGTCAAAAATCGGCTTGGTGGCGGCTATGGAACGGGAGGTCAACGTTGGGAGGTATCCACACAACTGACGTTGGAAAAAGAGCCTTGGGTAAGCGGGACTGGGACAGGGAGTGGGTTGGGAAGATAATGTGACGAGTCGATGATACCCTGCCAACGGTTTTGGAGAACGGCGTTGCTAGGAACCTGATGTACAGCTTGGTTTCCGCTGTGGTGCAGCCAAAGCCGGATTTCTGCAAGAAACACCAAGCTGGAATGTTCCTTTTACCGGACCACGTCTTGCAAGGCCTTGCTTGTTAGCCTGTACTCATGGAATTGTATGTATATATCAGAAGCATGTGTTTAGCTTGACTAGAATGATAAAGCAGGGAGATATTGCTGATTGTTCCTACGGAAGAAAGCCGTTAGGGCTACATGCTTGATCGGCTCCGACCGCCACCAGGAAACAATCTAGGCCCTCTTCGTCTGGCGCTTTGCGGATCGGTCCCACTCTCCAGACTCGTACCAAGACCCGAATCAGATCGACCACCGAGCCTTGCGGTGCTTTCCAAGACAAAATCCGCATATTCATCCTCATCGTCCGCTTCCATAGCCGGTGGAATGGTCTCCATTGCTGGGCCCGACTCATCCGTCTCCTCTTTCTTGACTCGTTGGGAAGAATACCGCAAAGGTGGTTGGCGAGAAAACGTCGGATAAGTGCGAGAGGTATCGGAAAAGTCATCAGCAGATACTGCGCCAGAGTGCTCCTCGGTTTTGACAAACGGGCTCTCCTCGCTTGCTGGCTCCTGCTTTGGCGCCGTCGCCGTCTGCGCCGACGGGGGCTGGGAGGAGAAACGGGTGAACGAAAAAAAGGCCCAGACGAGGGATGCGAACAGCATCTCGACACCCCAGAAGGCGGCCGTAAAGACAAAGAAGGAGAGGGTGCGATAGTTGTACATGAGGTAGCT
>QQTW01004338.1_pt1 | contig 10624 bp, 10 predicted proteins | sample 1904831 | NCBI WGS metagenome assembly QQTW01 (sample SAMN09435610, study PRJNA476489) | Subsurface metagenome, whole genome shotgun sequencing project.
TTTGTTATATCTACAGGGGAGTTCTCCCTACCGATTCCGGTAGTAACAACTGGCTTGTTTGTTATATCTACAGGGGAGTTCTCCCTACCAAAATCGTCAACCAGGTTAGCATATTTCAGGGTCAGGGCGTCCAACACAGTGCGCCGGTCTGGATCGGTAATACTATCTGAAGTAATCTTGTAATACTGTATTTGTTGCTCTCGTGAACCTTCACGCCTAGTCTTACCCAACGGCAACCCGATACGCTGAAATAGTCGGCTCAGTAGATTGATAGGATATGATTTCTCGGTGACTGTGAGGTCAAAAGCTGTCTTGATCCGGTATCGCATGAACACAGCTCTTTCATGAAAGCGCTTCACATCTTCATCCTGAGCGGAATACTCTCGATCTCGGTCTATCAAGTCCAACAGACCGAGATCCTGCAAAACCTTTACCTGCAAGCTGTAAGTACGGATATCTGGCAAGTAGACCAATGGCTTCTGTAAATGCCCGTACCATCGCTTTCTATCCAGTATCTTTGTCAGCTCTGGATTCTGTAGCATCCAGAAGAGCCGGTGTTGTGCCAGCCAGCGCCCTCTATCTTCAATAGAAGCCTTGTAAACAAACTGTGGGGTCAACTCTACTTCTGGTAAGCTGTCAGCCAGAATAGCTCGCCGCGCTTTGTGTCGGTCTTTTTCTTTAGAGTTCGGGCTACTCAGGATAGCCCTAGCCCGGTCAACATCAATCTTTTCAGCGTTGGCGATTGCTGTCGCTTCCTCTTGCTTGATCTCTTCTTTAGCTTCGGTGATCTCAGCTGAGAATGCGGTTTTTTCACCTTCAAAATTATGGATGTTGTGACCTTCCTCTAGTAACTCCTGATGTAGTTGCACTGCCATTTGAGATAATCCAAAACTACGCCGCGCTTTGATGTTGCAGTAAAGGTCAATGTGAGGGGTGTCCCACTCCCGCTTATCTTTATCCCAAAGGCGATTAAGTGCGTCTAGCGCCGCGCCGTCGTCATCGGCAGAGGCCAGGGCGCTTGCTAAATCTAGTAGGTTGAGCGAGGTTTTTTCGTGAAACTTGGTAAGCTGCTTCTTGACTACAGAAGGTAGATGGGACTTGCAGCCAGGAATATCATAGTTAGCATCCTTACACCACACCACACGGGGAATTGGGGTACGAACCCGCGCTAACATCTGACGAACTTCACTTGGAGATAGCACCCCAAAAAACATTCCCACAACTTCATCAAAATGTGGTTCGTCAATGGAAACACCAATTCCCATTGATGGCGTGTAAATCAAAATATCTGGCTGTAGCAACCGGATTGATGTATTGGGGTCTTTGACGAACTCCCGTCCAAAATCTTCCTGGGTTGTCTTCCGATCAACGCGAATGACTTTAGCGTCAGGGCGATAATCCAGAATTTTTCGCTCTAGCGCTTCACCTTCGTCCTGACTGTCGGTGGCGACTGCGGTCTTCAATCCAGATTCAAGATTTTCCAGGATGCGGTTTTCTACGTCGCCGCGCTTACCCGTGTAAAACTCCACGTCCCACGCTGGCCCTGTATGGGTGTTTAATACGGTGAAGACTGGGGTGTCAGATGGTGCAAACGCTTTGACGTAATTAACCGATACATCCGTGAGATCGGCATCTGCTAGAAGCACCAAGCCACCGGTGGAGAGTACCTGCTGTAGGAGCTTAGCGAATCCAACTAAAATTAATCCCCGGCGATCCGCACAAGTTGATGAAGTGGCTAGATGACTAAATCCCAGTTCTGATTCGTCAATGATCACGACCGCTCTTGACCAATCTTGCCCGGTGATCTTCCACAAGCTATCCCAGCACAAACCGAGCGCCTGCTCTTGCTCTAGTAAATCGGTAGTAAGGCTAAAATTGCCCGCAACTCCACAATCGTCAATCCAGGTGATAACCCATTTGAAAGCCTGCTCACGTCCTAGCGCAATGCGAGGTGTGATTGACAGCACCTTTCGTTCCTGTGCTTTGTAGTGTGCGATTAGTGGCTTGATAACGTTGGCACTTTTGCCGCTACCCTTCCGAGCTTTGAGATTCACTATTCCGGTGTCTGGAAGTTTTTTCCACAAGTCAGAGGGCAAATACTCTTCATTCAGCAAGATGTCTGGCTTATAAGTCAGATTATTCAGTTTTGCTTGTGCTGTAGCGACTTCCTTGTGATATTGCTCCTTAGCAGCTAACTCAAAGAATTTTTCAGAGGTGAGGTAGTTAATCGGGTGGTCACCTGGTAACTCGTCAACATCTGAGTCATTTTTGCTAACCTGACTCCACCACGCGATTCTGACCGTATATCCCCATCCTTCTACCAAACGGATAGTACGCTCGTACTGACCCATCACAGTTTTGTTGATGACCGCTCCGGCATCAGGGTAGAAGTCTAGGGTTGTGGTGTTGAGTTCGGCTGAAAGCTGATCAAGGTAAAATTTAAGTTGTTGCGGACTGCCCGCGAAGTTTCCGCCCGCTGCGCCGACGATCACTTGATTAAGTTTCTGAGCGGCGACGTAGGGCTTGAGGAATCCTTCAGCTATCCCGATGCTGTCGCGCTTAACTCCTTCCACCGGACGGCAGCAGGTGATCGGCAGCTCCCCATTCTGTAAATGAGACGTGGCACCATTAGGGCGCTTCTTGCTTCCGCTAGTAGGCCACCGATATTTGTTGTCGGTGGCGTCGTCAAAGCGAGTCTGCCAGCCGATGATTCTTCCTTGAACATCCCACACGGGGCAAGCAAAACCAGACTGACCGATCAGCAGCTTTTGCCCGTACAAGTCAACACCTGCGAGCCGGGGATTAATTCCCGTCACTTCCTGCCAGGGAGCAATACTAAAGAATTTCTCTTGCTGGGCATCAGTTAGCCCTCTATCTCGTAGATTTTGCCGATGTCGGGCTGTAGAGCCTAGCTGCGATCGAATCTTTCTAATGTTGTGATCGCGCTCATCGGCACTCAGCAATTGAGCGAAGCGCTCGGCGTCTTCCTTAAGTCGTGTTTCCCGGTCAGCGGCTTGTTGTTGGCGGCGAGTTTCCCAGTCTGCCTCGCTGTGGAGTCCGTCATCAACGCCCCACATGTTGAAGCCGACGGCATCAACTCCAACGAATCGCCAGCCAGGAACCGAGCTGACATCGTGGCGACAGTGAGCTAAATTATTTTGGGTATTCTGGCGGCAGTCGCGGCGAGCGCCGTTACAAGCTGGACAATCACGTTTTAAAGAGCGGAAGTTTTGCATCGGCTTTTATTTTGCCAATGCCCCTCTGTTAAACAGCCTGAGAAGTTGGTACTGTAAAAGTGGTTAATAAGGTGGGTGTCGCCTTGAGGGGCAACAAAAGCATTCTTAGAGGGGCACCGACTTTTTCTTTGGTTAACAAGGTGGGCTTCTCAAGCACAAGAAAACAATACGCTGAAAGCTGGAGTTTTCTACAATCTCAGTTCGTGACCTTTCCTCGTCGAGTCTGTTTCAAGAGATTAGAATTATGCCTATCTAGAAATTCAGCTATGGCCTGTCTAGTTAGCTGACTTGTAGATGTTTGGCGCTCATCTGCTAGTTCGTGCAAAGCTTGATGATGATCGGGGCTTATTTTAGTTGGTGGTAGGCAGCCTGCATAACGGGACATATGCTTTATGATGTAGTATCGAAATGTAGATACTAGATTAACCTAAATATGAAAATTAGGAAAGCTTTATTAGTTGTTATGAAGAGATGGCAGGTAACGCCGTACCGCCTCGCTCAAGCTTCAGGCACTGATCGGGCAACGATTGGGAAGTTACTCAGGGGAGGGCACCAGTCCGCCTCGTGGGACAAAGTGGAAAAGCTGGCAAACGGATTTGAACAGATTGACCCAATAGCCAAGGATGCATTCATCGGGGCGTTGCAACGTCCTGACAGCACATACCCAAATCTTACAGACAACACAATCGATCTCGTTTGGGAAAGGGAAACACCTGAAAGCATTGCGTCAATGATGGTAGTTCTTGAGGAATACAAATTATTGGATCAGGAAAGGCTCCAAAAATTTAAAGCTAAATTAGCTGAGAAGGATGCCGAGACTAACGCAATTATGCTTACTACTGTTGAGGATTTCATTAGTAGCAGAATGCTACATAAACGACGTGAACAGGAAGGGCTTTGATCTATAAAATGCCCATACTTGAAACTGACCTACAAAGCACAGCAACTTGCATTCGCTGCGAATCAACCAACACGCGACAGAAAGGCTTTGCCCGTTGGGGTGACAGAAGTAGAAAAGCTTTCATGTGCAAAGACTGCAACAAACAGTTTACAGAAGATGCCACAATCAGACCTAGACAGTATACCAAAGCTGACTATGAGCAGTGGGAAACGCTAAAAACTCAACGCAGAACCCTTCAGGAGATTGCTAAGGCTGCAAAAGTGCCAGAGCCAACCGTAGTTGACTATTTCAGGCGGAAGCGCCTTGCTGAGGCGAAGCAGGGCTAGTACCTGTAAAGGCTGTAATAAAAGTGCATAGTACATTTCGGAAAGGTTAAACCCTTCCGTACATAAAAGCGTAGATCAGATTACAGCCATTTTGTGCCTCTAATTTCGGGGTAAAATCGCGGTTTAAGCTCAATTGCGGAGTATGTTAGGATTGTCTAGACAATCCGCAAATGAAGTCACGCCTTCCCATCGCAACCTATTGCAAGTGCTTCAATTTTTTCAAAAACGAAGGCAAAACCTTCTTGGCTAAAAATTTGTGGCTTCTTTTTCGGAACGCTCAGCGTTCCTACTATAACGCGTTGACATCCTTTTCGGGTCGCTAGCGACCCTAGTATACTCCGCAAACAACAATTTTCGCTCTTTTCTCTGATGGTTTTTTCAGACGAAAGCGTCTTACTAAGGTTTTGTAACTGTAGGTACTAGTTTGTAAAGCTCGCTTGCGTATACTGAGAAGCGCTTTAAAGTCGTGACTTCTCTCACGGATGGCTATAGCCATCCTAATATACTCTCTACACAAGTGCCTACCTTCTGCCTTTGGTATTTTTTCAAGAAGGATACTAGTACTAATTAATACCATAAGGAGATACGGCAAAATCACGGTGTAAAGTTGTCAACGGAGTATGTTAGGGTTGCCGGCAACCCGCAAAAGAGCTTGCGACTTTAAAACAATTCTCAGTACACGAAAGCGAGTCTTACCCGCTGCTAGCCACTCTCAACAAATCACGCGAAACCTAGAGAGTGCAAGAGATTATGGCAAATTACAAAGTACGATAACTTAAAGTCATCCCACTCAGAGTATAAGAAAATTCAAAGCCTTCTTCTAGATGAGAATAGAGTCAATAGAAATGCTCAAGCTAGTATAAGGATGGAAAGAGAGTACAAGAGAGTATAAAATTCAATAACCTTAAGGTTATCTCCCTTAGAATATAAGCGCTTAAATATGAGCATAAAAGGCTATTCAACAGGGTTGGACAGATTATAAAATTCGATAACCATATGGTTATCCGAGTTAGCTTATACAAACTCATCAAAACCCAATTACAGCTACAGCGTTACGCTTCTGCTCCGGCGTAACCTCTAGATAGCGCTGTAACGTTCCTAAGTCGTTGTGACCCGATATTTCCTGAATAACTCGCAGAGGAATACCGGCGCTAGACATCATAGTTAAAGCAGTTCGCCGGAAGCTGTGGGTACTCACCCCCACTAGGTCAACGCGATCGCAGGCATCCCGAAGAATCTTGTCAGCGCTGAAGCGGGTGAGGTGCTGAGTCACGCCTTGCATTCCTGGAAACAATGCCCCTGGCTTCATCGGCTGATACTCTGCCAGCAATTGAGCTAATCCCGGTTGGATGTCCATAGCGCGGGTTTTCAACTGTCCCTTAGTGGTAGACTTTCTAAAAGTCAAAGCTCCACCTCTAATGTCTGTGGTCTGGAGTGCCAGCGCTTCCGATACCCGACAGCCAGTATAAAGGCAGATGCCAAACAAAGCGCGATCGCGTGGTGAAACCAAACCATCGGTAAACAGTAGCCTCAATTCATCTGAGGTGAGAATTTTGCCTTGCCCGTTGCCAGCAACTTTCATCGTCTGATCTTGGTAGTAAAACCAGACTACACGAAATCAGTATTTTGTGGAATAAGCACTCTAAATTATTGCTAGGTCGTTGTTGAACCAAACGAGCCATCTGCACTTAATCCCAGCTTATCAATCCTGAATCATTAACCTCACGACAGAATCAGGGTTTCCGTCATCATTGATGACTTTTGCTTATCATGTCATCTCCCCTGACTGCTTCCAGATATGATCCGTTTTGACTCCGTAAGTGCGATTTCTCCACTACCCATAAATGGATCAAGCAATCTTGGTACAATTGAGCTGACTACATTGGAGTCACACCCATGCCTACTGTTTACTTGAAAGGTGGAGAAACGGAACAGGTGAGCCTAGAGAATCTAGAGGATTACCTGTACAAGAACGCTGACCGTATAGAAACTCGTCGCAAGACACTGATCCGACCGCCCGCCGATAGCGCCATAGCCTCCACTAGCAATAAATGACTACTGTTGCATTAGGCAAGTCTTCTGCTTCAAAATCTCCGTTGGTGAGCTGTTCCCTAGTCTTGGCAAAGTAAACATTGCACCTGACAAATATCCTGTATTCCGTCGCTGGGTTGTCTCTTGGTGAAGCGATGTACTCATCTTCCGCCCCCAACTCGACATAAACATAAAGTCCTCTCTTGCCCTGAATCTCACCGTAAACACAACCGTCAGCAGTAGCCGCCTTAAATTCTGCCCGTGAAGCTTTTACCCTTAGTGCCATTTTTTCTTCCTAGACGAACAGTGGTTTAAGCTCATTGCCGCGCTCTAAACAAAGCACATCCTCGCTAAAAGAAAACCCCTACCTTGATTAAAAAGCAGGGGAGAGCAACGCAGCTGTAAACAAAAATCGCAACGGAATGCAATTTACCTTCTTAGGGTATCAGTTAGGGCAGTTCCCCAATCTCTGCTTCCCGTGCTGCTGCTTCCAGCAACGATGTAACAATTTTTCCAGGTGGCTGATACTCTGGATGTCCGACTTCTTCAATTACACACGCGGTTAGGGCTGAAATGCTGTCAGCGATATGCAGTCCCTGGACTTGTGATGCGCGCAATAATCCACGCATTAATCGTAGAAGGAGCTTTCGGGCTTGATCCTCGTTGACCGTTTCCAGACGCCATTCCTCTTCATCTAATTCCTGGTATTTGAATGCAAGTCTGAACAATATTTGAAAAAAATCTGTCATGATAAAATTCGCCTCCATGTATGAGTGGGGGAAGTCGTCCGTTCATTCCCTCTCTGCCAAGTAAGGGAATGTGCGGGCGCATTTCAGTTGTGGGAGTAGTGTAGCAGAGTTAGCAAGAAAAAGCGATCGCGTTTGTAAAACTATTTTAACCAGACTTACAATTAAGTTACTTACCTGCGAGAAAATGCAATGAGTGACTTGACATTTAATCAGCTAAAAGCCGCAATGATTGCAAACGGAATTGCTACTGATGCTATTTCTGTAATCTACGGCAAAGTAATTATTGATGTTGGAGCAGTTCTTGGTAGTGATTGCAGCAGCTTGAGCCAGAAGGGAGTTGTTAAGTTTTTAGCAAAGCTGCTAGATGCTGCTATCAAAGCTCAAGCTACAATTAATCAGGGAAAAATATTAGGTCAGAGACTTGCAGCTTTTTCTTCTCAAGCTCTCCCTGATAAACAATTTGCGGTTATAACCTTTACCTTAAAAACACAGCATGAATTGAGCAGCGTTACTAACATTATTGGCGGTGGAGCTGGATTGCCAGCAAAAAAAAGTAGCTGATTACAATTCTAGCGCAGCTTTATTAATACTAGGAGTTCTTTGAACTTATCCACATTTCATATTTCCCTTAAGCTTTTCTTGTAACTCACACCACTTGTACCACGCCCAACCTGGTCTATGTTTGAGCATTTTAGCTAGTTCACGCAATTCTCCTAGCCCAATATTAGGATACGCGTCAACTATTTGATGATACACCCAAAATGGCTTATATTTTTTAGTCATTTGTATAGCTTTAAGTTTCATAATTTCTAGCATAATCTCTGAATTTACCTCAGTAATTATTTCTTCTAGTTCAACACCCTTATCATTAGTAACCTCTGGTTTATCTCCACCAAAACCCTCTACAGGCGCTTCTAGCTGAATCATGATTCCGCAATTAGGGCAGAAGGCTTCTAGCTTATTTTGCTCGGTCGCAGTTGGAACAAAGCAGTGATTGCAATCAGGACATTCAACTGCATGTTGACGGTTTTTCAGAGATACTGCGTCTAATGTCCACTCCCATCCATCGTCAATTAGACCATGGTAAAGATAGTTCTCTGTATGGTCTAAGATTATTAGATACTCTTTCCCTTCGCTCGGTCTTAGTCCTCTCCCTAACTGTTGTAGGTGAAGTTGTAGCGAGCGCGTTGGTCTTAGTATCTGAACTGCTCCAATGTCGGGAACATCTACCCCTTCGCTAAATATTCCACAATTCGTAAGAATTAAAGTTTCTCCACTTTTAAAGCGCTGCATTATCGCCGCTCGCTCTTTATCATGCATTTCGCCGTCTATATGCTCTGCTGCGTAACCAGCTTGCCTGTAAGCTTTAGCTACTTCTTTGCTGTGTTTGATATTCACGCAAAAAACTATTGTAAGCTTATCTGCTGCGTGTTTTTTTCTAGTTTTAACTACATCACCCATAGTCAAACTTGCGTTAACGGCTTGAGCTAACTGACTCTGATCATAGTCGCCCTTAACAATGTCAATGCCAGCAATTTTAATCTGTTTCGTCGCAGCAAACAACCTGAACTTACTTAGATAGCCTGCGTCTATTAAACGCCTTACAGACCAACCACTGACTAGAACATCATAGTGATTTCTAAAACCTCTCCCGTCGTTCCTACAGGGTGTTGCACTCAGACCTAAGATAAAAGCATTAGGATAGCAGTCTAGGATGTCAACGTATGTTTTTGCTGGAGTGTGATGGCATTCATCTAAAATTACTAGTTCTGCACTAGGGCGATACTCACGTTGTGCCAATGTCTGAACGCTCGCTACTTGAATCAAAGCATTAGGACTAAGCTTGTGACCAGCTTTAATTATTCCAACTGATTCGCCGGTGATAGTTTCTAGTTTGTCCTTGAATTGAAAAAGCAGTTCTTGCCTGTGGGCGACAACCAGCACACCTTCGCCCTGATAGGTGAATTGGTGGGCGATAGCTGATCCAATTACAGTTTTGCCGCTTCCCGTAGGTGACTGAGCTAACACGCGCCGGTTGCCAGCTTCCCACTCGGCATTAATCTTTTGAATCAATTCTTCTTGGTATTCCCTCAACTGATACTGCTGTGCTAAGTTTGTCACATACGTTCCTCATGCTATAGAAGAATGCTTATAAGCAACCCACCTAGTTTGGTGGGTTTTCTATATTAATTTTGGCTCAATTAATCGGTTTCAGCAACACTAAGGCTTGCTCAACTAATTTTTTCAATCCTGTCGCGTTGTTTGCTGCGTAGCTACCACCTTTAGACTTTGGTGTGACCGCTTCTTTTAGTAGTATGAGTGCTTCTGGATCTACTACCAGTGCCTCTATTTTCATTTCATCTTTTAACTTGTCAATAGATTTAAGTTGCTCTTCTAGCTCTGCTATTCTTAAGTGAAGCTCGCCACTAGTAGAGTGTAGTTGGTTAACTTCCTGATCCAAACAGTCACGTTCTACCTTTAACTTGTCAACAACTTTAGATTGCTCTTCTAGTTCGCTTTTTAACTTGTCAACAACTTTAGTGAAATTATCAGAACTTTCATCAAGCAGCTGTGGTACTTCGCTTGCTCCGATGCCACCGGGGCAAGAATTAGCAATCCAGCTTCTGAACCGATCAATTAACTTGTGGATCTGCGGCTCTAATTTTTCTGGTACTCGCATCTGCTTTGTTGCGTAAGGTGCCACATGACCTCTACCGCCTTTAGGTTTGTCCATTTGGTTCAACTTGTCAACAGGTTTATTTCTTCAATTTACAGCACCCGATTAAACTTGTCAACAGCTTTTAGTAAACTTGTTGACAGGTTAATAATTCAGTTCTTTTAGCCAGCAATAAACTTGTTGACAACTTATGGAGAGACTGATACACTAGCGCTATAGGCGCTAGCAAGACACCTATATAAAGCTAGGGGGGAAGAGAAAATTCTGAACCACCCCATACAGAATTTTCCACTTCTGCAACTGCTCCAGAAAATAGAATCTAGTCTGCTGAAGGGCGATCGCTCCCTGGTTTCCACATCCAGACTAGGAGCTAACGTCGCTCGCTCCACCAGTTGCTCCACGGGTCAGCTGCCGGGGAGGGTCGCTGGGGTAGTTCAAGCACTGCTGGCGACCGGCGACAGCATTGACCGGAAAGCGGTGAATCTATCGCCTGTTGCCAGGCTAGTAAGTTCAGCCACAAAGTCACTTAAGAATGACTCAACGACGTACCGCGCTCGTCCACGTCCAAACTGATTAACTACTGTGCCAATGCTGATTTCTTGGGAAGCTGAGGAATCGGTAGTAACAACTGGCTTGTTTGTTATATCTACAGGGGAGTTCTCCCTACCGATTCCGGTAGTAACAACTGGCTTGTTTGTTATACC
>QQTW01004339.1_pt1 | contig 10623 bp, 12 predicted proteins | sample 1904831 | NCBI WGS metagenome assembly QQTW01 (sample SAMN09435610, study PRJNA476489) | Subsurface metagenome, whole genome shotgun sequencing project.
ATTCGTTGTTTTGCCCGCGTTTCGGGTAAATCTCCCCAGGTTGTAGTCATATATTAGAGTTCCCAAATTTCGTTGACGGGATTTTAGAGGTTCAAACAATCGGGCTGTATGCTTTCTCTCTTGATGGAGCTTGGGCATGGTGTCTATAGACTTGATTGAGTTGATTATATTCTCAACCGCAATAAACTCGCCAAAGCTGATACCAGTACTATTTTACGTCTTATTATTGTTGTCCGATGTGTTTTGACCCTCGAGCATGCTAGTAGCAAGGCCAGGATGAAGGAATATTTGATTAATAATCCTTTGCAAAGTGCAATCAGCGTCGACTCTGAATTCATGATTATGTACATTCCGCTCTTCTCACAGACAGAAGGGGAATTTCTGTTTCCAGCCAGCTGTATTGCAACCTAGTCTCTAGCAACCACTGTATCCGGTGGACGGGATACACCAGGGCCGGATAAAATCTCAAACCATACTGTCATCTTGCTCTCTCCCAGGCAATCTGCTACCGACGGAAGCCAGAAACTTCCGAATCTTGCCTATTGGTGATTCGACGACCGCAGGCGTCTCGGTTAAAAGAGTCAGCTCAGATCCTGGCAGCCGAGCTTTGATCATATCCATGATCGGCTCGATGGGGGTCATGCAACCAACTGGCTCCCCGGCTTGATCAAACACACCGCCGTGGAGCTGCCCAACGAGCTCGACACCAGACTGGGTCGTGATTAAGGATGCCGAGTCTCCGCGGATCGAAAACGGTCGGTCCCCAAAGGGGGAGATTACCCAAGCCTGACACCATCCGAGGACGTCACTGTAGACCCAGCGCTGTCCCGAAAGCATACCATTTGTGATGTGGCTTTGGCTACCGGATTTGAAAACGTGCATCCCATAGTGCGGCTGCGCAATGCCTTTGACATCGCCTAGCACATCGAACCATAGCATGGGGTGGCCTGGGCGTAGCACGGGTGCTTGATTGATTTGTGGATTCTGCGGCGAGCAGAGCTGAATGAGCGCTACGTCCATCACAAAGTGGTCATGGTACCAACACTCGCGGGCATCGTTCCTTCCACAATGTTCCTTGTTGCTGACGTGCCTCGTGGAGAAGAGGACTTTTCCGATAGGGGCGCGTAATAGGAATTAGCGGTAGGATTGAAGCTCTTTCTAAAGAGCCTTGGTATCGGACTTTAGGAACGCCATAAACTTGCGATTCGAAGAAAATAACTCCAGATCCCTCGTGTTTGCCGAGATGTTCGCCTCCAACATCGAGATCGATTGTTGTATATGTTGGTGGCTAGGATAAACAACTTCCAGAACTTCTTTGGGATTAGATGGCAGAGGGTAACCGTGGCGGAGAGCTTCTTAGTAGGTTAGTGCACCCTTGGGAGGTTCGATAATGTGGTGATAGGTCGCGAGAGTCTTGTAAAAGCCGGGAATCAAGTTGTAACGAGTCGATGGAGGGGGCCGGTCAATCTTTAGGTCGAAGAAGGCGCCCGAGGTTCCACTGGAAACATGGTCATCCATTCGACTGATGCTAGCTCCTGTTCGAAGACCAGAATCAAATTCGCTTGGAAAAGGTCGACCATCCTCCCCAGCCAAGGGGACTTATCGGCCAGGCCGGAATTATAGCTTAAAGTAGTCCGGTAACCCTTAATCGATTCTTGCTGATAGGCTCTCCCAATTGAAGACGGAACCAGGTTTAATAAAGATGAATAGATATAGTCATGTGGATACCGATGAGGCTTTACTGTATATATAAAGGCCGGCGTAAACGAGAGTAGTTTCCAACTTTTGTAGAAGGGTCTCGAAGATTTTTTTCTTAATCTTGCTGTAGAATTCGCGGTCGGATTGGGGTACGGGTTTAGCCGTGATTTTCCTGTAGTTGAGTTGTCCCTCGTTGGTTAACTCGACAGTAATGTCGGAGTGGATACCACTTGCTCGGAGTAGACAATAGATATCTTCGGCCGCCTGCAACCAGATTTGCGAGTCCCAATCGGCTGTCGTGGAGATGATGACGACGTGACGGTTAGGCTCGTCATCGAAGATCCATTGCCAGCTGTGAACGGCGATGGTGCTAAGATGATCGTAACGTTCCCGTAGCAATTTCTAGATCCTTGGGCTAAGGTCGATAAAGGTCTCGGCCGACATAGCTGCGCCTTCGACAACGTCGATAGTGATGAGCTTGCGGTGCACCGGGAGCGGCCATGGTGCTTAGGTCGAATAGCAGACCCGGCCTACCTCTTTTCGAGTAAGGTAGAGCTCCAATAAGCTTTCTCGCTCAGGGGCGCTCGCAACATTCATTTTGGAAAGAATGATAGGGGACTTCCAAGGTTGCAAGGAGCTTCAAAGGATGTCCTTGCTTTATGCAAATCGGCAGCAGATTTGAATGCATTATGTAGGGAAGCATTGTTCAGGCCACGTTTCTAGTAACTGGTCGGAGAAGTTGGTTCACAAAAGTCTGCAACTTTTAGCGTATAATAAATGGGGTCTCGTGCTTGGCACTGAAAACTACAACGCCACCTAACACGACTTAATAAAAGAACGATAAGTTAGTTAAACCTAAGAGCGTTTAAACAAGTAAGCTTTAAGGAATCGTTTTAAACACTCGTTATAATTTTTAAAGCTATATTACTTAATATATAGGCCTTTAACTTTTATTTAATTTAGCCTAGGAAATAAGGTTATTTAAGGTTTTTCTAGCTTAATTTCGTATTCTAAAACCCTACGATTAATTCTATAGTTATAACCGTACTCTTTAGCCATTATTCTACGGAAAATTTAAGGTAATTTATATCCTTTACGTCGAATCGTACTATCTTAGTTAAAAAAATACACCGTTTTTAAATTTAGGCTGTAGTGATGCAGTATGCTGTTACAGATCTACGTGCTAAGCGCGAGACCCCATTTATTATACGCTAATTACGTAAGGTTTTCATACTCGGATTTCCGACACTCTTGCACTAGTGCGTGATTGTTCATCACATTCAAAGAAATCTGCAGGTCGGTTTTAAAGCTGACTGTTGAAGTGAATACTATCTCCAATTCAATCGTCACACTTTCATTTCCCCTGTTAAACACAAATCGCATATACTTATTGCACGAACCCCTTCAAGCATCGACCTAGAAGCAAATAGACGAGTAAGCGGGTAATACTGCCCTGCCACGTAGATTAAGCACTATATGGTATAGGGCTTGTGGAGAGCGCTGTAGGGTATAGTCAGCAACAGCAACTCCATGGCTTTCAGTCGGCAACGGCAACGGCAACGGCAACTGATCGGGCAAGCTTGGGACATATGAATCTCGATGGCCCAGTTCGTGCAATTACAGCTTCAGGAGAGGAATAGTCCGAAACCTCGATAATGATCATCGACCCGCATTCACTGGAGTCACCTTGCCTCATCACCTCAAAGCTTGGACTTATCTCCCCCCAACACACAATTTCTGGCACAGGTCAGTATTGAAGCAGTGCTCTTGCTCCTATCTACGGGCGATAGGGTAACAAGTGAAAGACCAACCATTGTTTTCTAGATTTCTTCGGGGTTTGAACCTTATATTTCGTCGCCTTTTGAAGCTTCTCCTCGCCATGCTTGCGACCATATTCGATGATCTTGGTTTAAAGAGGTTGCAACTCATGCCAACGCGAACCAAACCCCCAGTCGATGATGTCATGCAGGCATGCGCGCAAATCCGCCATACCTGTCTTGCTGTTCATTGATTGGGCGCGCACCATATTCATATATTAGGTCGGGCCCGGTATTTTTTGCCCGTCTCTCCCTTTTCGCTTTCAATAAACGAGACCGACACCCATACCTCGTCTTTAGCCAGGTCAGCCTTCTTGACAAGAAGTGTCTCGTCTTGCATTTCAAGGTCGTTGATGGATTCAGAGTCAGACACCGCGTCAAAACTGTTTTCTGAGTCGTCGTCTGAGTCGTTTTCTGAATCGTCTTCAGAGTCTTCTTCCTCATCCGGATCCGCATCCTTGGGAGCACGATTGGGGGGGACCTTCCGACTGTCTTTAATCAAGAATGGGAGAATATTGTCCACCATGGTGTCCTCAGTGTGGTCTCTGAATTCCCTTAGCGTGAGCTTGAAATTCCGGTACTCCTTGCCCGACACTCCTCACTGCCGATTGCGCGGAAGTATCTTTTCCACCTTTTTAAAAAGCGTAGGATATTCGTGATACGCTGCGTCCTCATCTTGGAACAAGTTGTAAGCCTGTAAGCTTTCTCTGACCCAAACGGGATCGGTGGGCACTATGCCTTGGTCGGCTTTGGCATGACGGTCCTGAGCTTGGATTAGGGAACACTCGTAGGCGTTGGGCAAGGGCTGCCCGTACAGCGGTATCTATCTGTCGATACTGATACCTTCGATCGTGTCGGGCAAATTCTGCCTACTTGTGTCTGTCGAGGACGAAGCGGTGAATGTGGTGCGATAGTGGATCCGTGGGGGAGTACACAGCAGTGGATCCTCCCACGGCTGGTATGAAGGGAATCCGACCGTGCGACCTCGTTTCTCAGGCGGTCTGCACAACAGTGGATCTCCCCAGGACTCGTGTAATCAGGCCGACAAAATCGAGCGTTCCCCTTTCCGGATTAGTGAGAAAAGAAGTGGGTCTTCCCCAGGCTGGTACTGCGGACTATAGGCTGGAGAAGATGGCTTGTCTTGTGCAACAGTGGCCTGTCTGTCGCTTGTCGATCCTGACTTGGCGAAATGATCAAGGGTAGGAAGCGCAGCGGGCTGCTCCTGATTGTTGAGTGGTGGAGTCAGCGGCACTTGAGCCTGCTCGATAGCGGATGAATCAGCCGGAGCTCTACAGAGAATCAGCTGTCCTTGCTTGACGGGAGATGGCTGATACAGCCCTGTCGAACTAGAGATAGTATCGGCAGCTGATTGGCCGCGATGTGTACGAATAAGTCGGTCTTAGTCGACGTTTGGTTGCGGCTGAGACAACGACAGAATGGGATGTCGCTGATCCGATATTTCACCTTCGGGTAGACGGGTGGTGAGGTTGAAAGCTGCTATATTAATAGCTCTTGCGTAGAGATCACCAAGAGGGAGGTGTTTGTTCGGTTTAGAGGAGGGCGGGAGATTGGAGTATTGATGAGGGGACGCTTGATTGAACGCTATAAAGAACGAACTGTAAAGGGAAATTGATTAGGCGTACGTGCTTCACGTATCCGCCTAATTGAGCCGTACGCTCGGTATATACAATCTTCGAATCGCAATACAATCGCTTTACGGCTTGGAGACTGATGTTCGGAATATAAGGTAAACCAGTCCTGAAGGGGGCCATATTTTAGCCGAGCGTTTATGAAATCATATAGGCGCGAGTTTTAGCGTCTTGGCTTTTTAAAGTGGATTTGCTTTCCAGCGTTCCATTGCAGAACAGGCAAGAGGTTGCTTCGCAAGAGAACTTCACCTAAATAGCTATAGATTTACTACGATTGTTTTATCAATATCGGTGTGAGAAGCTTTACCTACAATCCATAAACCAGCTCCGCCCGTCGTAGGTATCTCCAAGCCCCTTGGTTTGCAGGCACAGCATTCGGACTGCTTTGCCATCATTCAACCTTGCAGCCAGAACACTGGTATAGCCCGCCTCAGCCATTCCTCCCATACGCCAGCCTCTTCGTAGGACTTTCTTCCCGCTCAGGCCCAGTCTTGCGCTTCCCACCGCTATTTTCCACCGTCGGCGGTGGGGTCGGCAGCTCCGCCGGTAGAGGATGGAGTCGACTGGAGCCTAGGTCGAGGAGTTCTCGAACATTGTAGATAGCTTCGTCATCATTATCGAGGTCGGCGAGGGGATCGGCTTGTGGCTGATTGGATCTTGTACCAAGAGAAGGTGTTGTATCGTATCTTCCAGCCAAAGTAGGTTCGTTATCATATGCCTGCGCGCCAGCACCAAGGATACCGTTCAGTCCATTGGCATTCGTGCCACATCTATACCACATCTGCTCCATGCTGTCGATACGCATGAAATCCCCGACGTCCACTGACTGGAGTCGCGGATCGGGGCCGCGCACGGGTTCGAGGTAGACGCGTTCAACGGTTTGCAGGATTTGGGTGAGTTCCGGATGGTTTGCGCTGATGGTTGGGAGGATACGCTCAAGCATTTCGGGGCCCAGACGGCGTATACTATATCCAAGAGAGCTGGCCGTTAGCAGCGCACCTTGGATTTGCGATGATAGAGGCAAAGATTACTTACGTCTCCCTCTTGACCAGCACCAAAGCTCCCGCTCCCAGCCCTCGAGCGATCGCGTGCACGCATCTTCCTATCAGCATCGTCTTCCTCCACAGGTTCTCGGTTGAGGTCAAGCCCAGAAAGGGCGCAACGAGAGTTTTCAGAAGCCCGACGGTATGTGCCTCGTGTTGCGGACTTCTGCGCAACTTCAATTCAGACTTCCGTTGCTCCATCTGATCGGTCAAGAAGTGCAGCAATGCATGGGAACCGCCTTCGACAGCCGCGGCATCAGTACAGTCGAGATGAGCGGTGGGGCGTGGGAAAGCTCCGTCTTCTTCGCCTTCGGAGTCCTCAAAGTGATTATTGTCGTGACTGCTGTTATGGTCGCGGCCGGGGTCACTTGATTTCCATAGAGCCTTGAGAGTACACCAGTGGAGATAGCACTGTTCCTCATGTTGCATTCTCCTCAGCCGAACCGCAGCCGTACTCGACGTTTGATACGAGAATTGAACAAAGCCGCGCCATTGCTCCGCGAACATGGTAAGGAAAGGTGGTGCTTTCAGGCCAGAGCCCAACCGACTATCGGCACTCGGAGAGCGGCTGCTGGCGAAGCTTGCGATACTCGTCTTCTCCAGGCGGTCACGATCCAATCCATCAGCATTTTCGGTGCGGAAGCCCGTCCTTTCGACGTGTCGGAGCATGTTATTGCGAAGCGCCCAGTATGAGCCCTTGTCGAACAACGAACCGACGAAACTAGTGATGTCTCCTTGTCTTGACCGACTTAGTTGGTCGTTGCCAGGCATGGCGAATAGAAGGCGCACGGTGCGGGAGAGACCTTCTTTCTCGGGCGCCCTGGCAGTGAGGCGAAGGGGATCGGGCAATTGGGTTGCGGTCAGAAGCCAATCCAGTCCCTGGGAATCTCGAGAGGAAGGTGACGGTGGAGATGTGTTAGGTTGGGGTAGACGGACGACCGGCGTTTGGACTGTACCTGGCGGCCGTGTTTTGGCTGGGGTTGGAAAGAGCATAGACGAACGCGTATATTCTTGTCTCCCTCCTTTCGTATACCCTCCGGCCGCAAGTGATGGCGAAGAGTTAGCGGCCTTCTCGGGTATGGGCAAACCATCGCAGTCCTCGACTGTTGCCTGAAATGGAGGTCTGCCCTCGTGGACGGTACTGCCATAAAAACCGTTGGCTGTACCGTGGTCTGGAACGCCGCTTTTTTCAAAATGGTCCCTAGGGGACGTATCCCTTGCTTGAATATTATTCTGAGAATCGAGACCCTGGCTGTTGGGCTGTGGAAGATGTTCCGGCTCGTCTCCCAGCCCCTGTGAGTCCCATTGCGGCCTTTGTTGTTCATGGTGTGACTCATCTGCCAGCAGGTATGCTTGGCCGTTGTCTTGATCGTGGCCATGTCCATTATGGCCGAGGGCGGCGCTGGGCTCATTCACACCACCTTCCATACTGGATTGCATGACAGCTTGGGCCCCTGCCAGGACATCGTCCTCTCCTTGTTGTCTATCTTGTGGCTGTTCTGTTAGGCCGTCTCCTTGGCGGTCGCTCTGTCCGTTGTTCTGGACATGGTCATCCCTCGGCTGATTTTCCTGCACTTGCTCTCCTGGCAGATCATTGCGGCCAGCGTGGTGTCCATTGCTTTCCTGGCCGTCTTGACTATCATGCACTCGCCCATTGTCAGCTTCTTCGCTGTTGTCTCCTGCACCGTCATTACTTCTGGCATCATCTCCTCCACTAGCGCTTCCTCCATCGTTGTCTCCTCCAGTACCGCTTGCTCCATCACCGTGTGGGTCATAGAGACCGCTTTCAGCTCCAGCTCCAGCCCCGGCCCCGGCCCTAAGCTCATCACCATCTTGGCCGTCATCGCCTAGGCCACCGCCGCCCGGGTCATCATCGTCTAGGCCATCGCCGTTTGTGCCATTAAAGTCATCACCACCCTTTCCAGGCTTGCCTCCATTGTTTTTCTTAGGCTTTGCTCCTGATTTCTCCCTTTTATTGACCGCGCTAGCACCCGTACCCTTCGTCTTCTCCTTCTTCTCTTTCTTCCGATCCGCAACCCAGAGCTCGATTTTTCTCAGGCGGGATTTCGTCCGTTGCAGCCCCGAAGCCTCGATCCAATCGTCCAGGAACTTCTCCAACTGGGCGCACAAGAAATCCATCAGCTCAGTCCGCCATCATTATGAGGCAGCAGCAGTAGGGAAAGCTTACTAGTCGATTCGCATTGTCATCCGCGAGCTCGGCCAAGGCTTGCGCAAATGTTCGCCCAGCTTCGGAGGCCTCCGTGTATCTGTTGGTCAACTGGTCATTGCGTTCTCGAGCTCGCGTGGTGCGTGCTGCAGGCATACCGATGGCGGGTTTGAAGAAAGGGAAAAAAATTGCTTCTGGCAGTCTTCTTGCGCTAAGCAGCGGGCGCGATTACGTAATGTTTGTGAACGATTCATTCGTCCGGACAGCCGACTTTAAGGTAATTACTACTCATGGGCAGGATATCTTCCGCTGCCGTGGAACTCTGTCTAGCCAAGAGATTTCGATACATGGTGCAATAACATACTTTTGAGCCGGTCCTCTAATTACGCAATTTGTAACCGACGTTTGGTGAGCTCCTTCTCTCTGTACGCTTCGACGCGGTGGGTCGATGACCCGGTGTCTTACAAGGGCCGCTACGCAAGCAAGGCTTCAATCAAGTCAAGAGACAGCAATTGATTACTGAACTATGCATGCACGCCCCCTTGTAGCCTACCGCGCACGCTGTGTCTTGCCGGCTCCTAATCTAGAGCTTCAGGCTCGCCCTCATTTAACGAAAACATGCATTAAATCCCAGTTTAGATAAAGGGACACGTGATAGGAAAGGATAACGAGGGATAGAGAGGCTCTTATGCCCCTGAGCCGCCGAGACTGAGAATGTAAGAGTTCAGATCTCAAGGCAGTTGAAGTAGTTCAAAGCGAGTATGGTGGAGACGAGCCCCTGACCAAAGGGATGCGGTAGGTAAGAAGTTTTGGGAGAGATTCGATGACGACCGGATTGCAAGGTCCCAGTTTCCCCTCGTCCAGCTGGAAGGCATCTAGAAGTGTGCCCAATGTAACGGCAATTTGGGTTGCTTCCGGATCGGCGTGGAAACGAGAGCGGACATGATCCGGGGTATGGTGATCGATCTCCTGCCAGAATGCTCTCTCCACGTCCTCAAAATGGGGCGGCATGTAGAACTTTCGCTCGGCATACTCGCCGGCAAGGGTGTGGATGCGGCAGAAGCCCATCCCAAAGGGAAGCGGCGTCGATAATTCCCAGTCCACGATACCTGTGACTTTGCAATCCGTGTCGACCATGATATTAACATCGTTCAAGTCGAAATGAGAGATGAACAGCGGCTGAAGGCTTAGGCGGTCAAGCTTCTCCAACAAGTCCTGCGCAACATGGTGGAAGGGGCGGACATGGGCGTCGTCCGAGGAGAGGATCAGAGCCAGGTGAGGCCGAAGCTGGCTTTCCACCACTTGCTCGCTGCTAGCAGCAGAAATAATGGCGCCCTTTGCTAGTAGCCGAGCCAAAGACCGGAGAGTGATGCCCAGCGTTTCCAAAGTTTTCTCTCTTGCGCCACGAAGCCAGGTTTGCCCCGGAATGCACGTCAAGCAGTATACCGAAATCTGGCAGCGTGCTAGGTCTTGGTCTTCAATACCTTACCCTCGGCAAACCCAGAGTTTTGATACAAGATCCTTGCTTTTCCTTGGACCCCCTTCCGCAATGGCAGTCGTTGGTGCTTGGCGGAAATGGCGGGGGCCCGAGCCTTGCCGATTGCCTGCGAGAAATTGGGGCACAACTAACACAAGTAGATCAAATATAGATGCGCTGGTCGTGTTCTTGCAGGAACGATCAATAGCACGTTAGAAGGGCAGGGAAAATGGGCAGGGGAAAGGAGTGCATAAGGAACTAAGTGCTAGCTACAAGACGAAGGAACAAGAGGCAAATCAGATTGCCCCGCTAGACTGACTCAGCAAGACCCTGAATCACAAGTGGGGCAGGTTGGCAACTATCTTGGTAGCTGTGAAAGGTCGGTCAAGCTCCAACAAACAAGCATCAACTTTGCTCTGAACTATTACTGCTTCCAGTTCAGAGATCCTTTCGCATCTCTTACGTCGTTGAAGCTTTCTATTCTTTCGATGTCACCGTGCCCAAGTACACGATATGACCGCCATTAGCTCGGACGCCGACCTTCCCCGTTGTTTGAATTCGTCTCGGAAACAAATCGACAAAGCGGGTCAGCTGGCTGCCCTTCACACTGGGACTCGCGTCAGGAATGCCCGATGTGCCCAGCCTCAAGGCTTCTTTAGCCGGACCGTTATCGTCACGCTGCAGAATGGCGAAGAGGTTGTCATCCAATTCCGCCCCGAACCGCTGGACCCGCAACCATTTGCCCTGGCCCGAAGAAGTCTGGGTGACGCTG